>Ga0136560_1000229_pt1 | contig 26275 bp, 34 predicted proteins | sample AntRauMeHopE1497_FD_104925 | JGI IMG/M metagenome (GOLD analysis project Ga0136560, IMG submission 104925) | Saline lake microbial communities from Rauer Islands, Antarctica - Metagenome Hop E1 #497 | ecosystem: Environmental > Aquatic > Non-marine Saline and Alkaline > Saline | place... | reverse complement strand
TTGCGCGCGGCCGTGGAGTCGATGGACGTTGTTGGCGATCCTAGGACCGCGGAGAATCGACTGATCCGCGCCTTTCGGTAGGGGATGCTGCTGATACAGCCACTTCGATGGATGTGTCTAAGGTCCGCATGGGCGGCCTAGCGCGCAACGAACGACTTGATGGTGCACCAGGAGAGGTACTTATACCACTTGTTGTTCCCTCAGATAACAATACCTCTCCCCTTGTAGGCAGTATGCTGTCCCTGGTCCGTGATACTACTCTGCCCTCCAGTGGTAACTGTGCACCGCAACCGAACTCGCGACAAATTGATGATTCGGGGCAACAGCACCAGCAGTTCTAGCAGCAGTTTGCTCCTCCTGCGCAGGTGAATACGTACGCGCAGGCTGCAGCTGCGTCAAGGTTCTCCCAAATAGCTCTGGATGCCTAGAGGTACTACCGCTTCCTGCGTAGGTCAGCAAGTCTCATCATGATAGCGTGGATCCTACGCCACGACCACACCAGCAAGAACGTAGGCAGGAACAAGCAGAACCCACACAGAGTTATCCAGGCTAGGACTCCAGCTACTAGATGATCTCCACTATAGCATTCGAAGAAAGAATTGGAGGCCAGCACAAGTTTCTATCGGACGACCTGTTGTAGCTCCGGTGCTTCTCCGAATACTGCTTCTACCGTCGTATCATTTGCACCGCCATCAGTAGCATTGCTACCACTGCTGGTGCTGCTAAGGCTTTCGGTGTTTGCATTTCTTGAGAACTCGAGGCGTTCCTCAGTCACAGGCACGCAATCAATCGTTGTGAGAGCTGTGTTCGTGACTAAGGCATATAGCAGGAACGCCAAAATAAAGCTAGCGCGCCGAAGCTGCGGAACTAGCCACTGCGACAGCGGTGCCTCGTGGCTCGCATCGCCAGTCGAAGCTCCAGTCGCTTCCTTTTCCTTGGGCTGGTCAGCCATTCTTTTCTTTTCTTTTCGTTGAGCCTCGAGTGCCCTGCTGGAGCTACGTTCTGCTGCCACTCGAAGGATCGCCGCCTTGAACCTGGAGCGAACCCGCTTTTTCCTGCTCATTTCCATTGCTTTCTGCCGCCGTAGTTCCTACAGCTACTCGCCGATTGCCCGAGACGATACTCTCTACCTGGCGGAGGTAAAAGATCCCCCAGTAGCAGCCAGTGTCGCTGGGCGGTTACTGGTCTGGATCGCACTCTGTCTGCGGCTAGCCGTACCAGAAAGCGTCAGTTCCTGCCTAAGGTCTTTTACTGATTTCACAGGCAAAACCTCTTCTTCGCTGCTTGAGCTCTCTCGCCCCGCAGCCCTATTATCGAGCATGGGGTTCGCACCGCTGGAGTGCACCTCCCTGGCACCCAGATTTCGATCCGAGGGAAAGCCCAGGAGGCGGCGTCTGGACTTGGTTGAGTTGTTGGCCAGCTCAGAAAGAACCAGAGAGGACAATGCGTTCGCATTCAGCCTGCGAGTACTCGCTCGCCGATCTCGGTGGCGTGTAGAACCGCCAGACTTGACCGATATTGTGACCAATATGGCTGCAAGTATCAGCAGAGCCCCCACGAAAATAAAGATCTCCATGCTAAACGGCCGCGCGTCGATGCAATCCGGATGTATCTGCACTCCGCTAAAGTCAAGTTGCAAAATAGCCAGCCCTCGAAGCATTGATCTCAAATACGGTGGCAAGTGCACGCTTGCACTGCGACCTGTCTAGGCCACCACCTGGAGGGCTCCGATCATCCAGAGAACAAGCTCCCAAGCCGCTTTCATCCCGCCGAGCAATGTCCCCCCGCTCGACATCGTAGCCACATACACAATCCCAAAGAAAACCAGGGCTGCTGCAGCGAGGACACCTAGAAGGATCCCTATCGGACGGAGCAGCCGCCCGAGCCCCGCACCACGAGAACATGCCTCACACGCTCCGTCTGCGTACATGAAATACCTGCTGTCGCAGGCTCTACACTAAGGCGACCCCTGGAGATACCCCTCTCCGCATAGAGTTGCCCCATTCGTCCAATTCAGGCACCTCTGCAGGGAAGGAGGCGCGCAGCGAACAGCGGCAGCAGCTTCGCTCGGTGAGTACCATCCAGGCTGGGACCAGGCTCGATACCCGCCTGGGCAAAATGAGCCATCAAAGCAAGACTGGCAGTCATCTCCCACCCCATATGCACACTGGGCAGCGGTGAGTGGCTGCAAGCATGCCACAGTGTCGTTCTCATACCCTGCGCACTGTAACGTGTAGTACAGCCCTGCCAAGTAGTCAGTCGGGATTGGCGCCTCCCGCCTCGATAAACCCGGAGCTGGAAATGACTGAGCAGCGAACCAAGCGTTGTGCGTCATGGGAATGGCAAGGCTTCGACCGACAGTACCCGTAAAAGAAGCAGCTGCTGCGGTTTTGATTGCTTGGCTAGGAGCATAGGTCCTCTCTCCCCACGAGATGGCGTCAGATGTCTCTGGATAGATCCTCGGCGGCTAAATAAGACGCTCGCCTTGCAGAAGTCCGGGGCAATCAGTAGGGCACTGTGTCGTAGCACCGATAGCAGCTTCCCGTGGCAATCGCTGGCCAGCATCTAGCACTCCTCCAGTCCCTGATGCTGGAAGAAGCCCAGCCTGAAGAAGAGCGTTTCTCCCGACGTCTCGCCAAAAATCAGTAGACCCAGGGTCATCGAAGACAGCAATCTAAGAGTCGCACTCGGTCCCGGTTGAGTTCAATGACACCAACACATCGGCATTATTAGTATTCCGAGACACATCTTCGGCAGGTCTGCAGGGAACCGCATTGGATGGCCATTTGTATCTGAGCCGCTGATCCGTCCAAACAGGGAGCTGGTCAATAGCGTCCATGCGACAGGACGGCGGATTCACCACCCTTATAGACCTGTAGGCAGCGGGTCCTATGCATTGCCTCCCTGTGGCTCCGCATGATGCTTCAAAGGAAGGGGTGCGAATTCGCAGAAATCGGGAGTCTCGCGAGATTGCCAGCACGTCGGCTTCACCTTCTCCAATGAAGACCTTAACACCAGGTGCAAAATGCGGACCGCTTGTAAGTCGTTGCGATTCGTCGCCGACTAGAATAATGTCCGTTGAACCTGATACGGAAGCAGACAAAGTTCCCAGCCCTGGCGATCGAGCAGTCAATAGAAGTGCTACATGTAGCTTTGAGCTCGTGCTGTCCAACACCGTCTACCGACTAAACGGTAGCAATGCGGATGAGATTGCCAACTCGAGTGCTCTGCCGTAGTCATGGGAAGACACAACCCCATCTCCATTGTAGTCAATCGCTTGCATCGGATCCTGAGTGGATGCACCAAGCTCTACCCATGCACTCTAGTAGCCAAACCCTAGTTGCCTTTGAGCCTGAGCTGATCTCCAGACAAGTACGTCTTGCAAAAACGGTATCATTGTGCTCACAATACGGAAAGGAATGACTGCTGATTGGACGAGCTGATACACCTGTGATACCTCAAACTGATCTCGCCGAGACTAGCCGGCTGCGCGCCTCTCGCTATCATGGGAGTCTAGCTATCGGCGAGCTGTCGAATACGACACAATTGCGCAGCTGACATGGCCATCAACTGCTGCAGCGCCACTTGATTGGCTTCGCTAGTGCATTTGTAGCTAAAATTCTATCTCTACACCAAGAACGTCGGAACCCTTCACTCTGGCTGTATCCAGTCTGGCATCAAAACTGGCTGCTGACAGCTGCACTGTCCTGGGAGACACGGACGCGAGCAAAATCCCGTCTGCTGCACGATTTCTAACGACGGAACAATTCACCTCTACTGTCTCAGCCTCGGCAGGGCGCGATTGGAAGCCAAGACTGAACGTTACGCGAGATCTACTGGCGCTAAGCAGTACGGGAGTACTTTGGGTTGGCCGCGGGGCAAGCGGGATGAGAGCATCGAGCGCCTGCCTCGAGGGACCCAAGGCGGAATTGCCAGTCATGGCTCCCGCAGTAACGTTGACTTTCACGTCGACGTAGCCACATGTACTCTCCTCGAGTATAAACGTTTCCGACGGCGATGAGAAGTTTGAGTTGCCTTGACTAGTCATCGTGGCCACGCGAGACAGTAATCGTGCACCTGCTGGCACTGGTATTGCGACACCAGTTCGCCCAACTTTTTGCAGGAAAGAACGCGTAGTGAGGCTTGCTAGTGCATCTGCGACCGATGCGTGTCCTTCAAGCAGGAAACTGGATGGCAGCAGCTCATCCACTGAGGACTTGGAAAGAAAAATCACAGCGAGTTGATCCCATTCCGATGCTGGTGCTAGGCTCGAGCCGGTCAACGTGTCGAGAGGCGCTAAAGCTGCACTCTGCTACTGCAGCATCTCGTACCATGACCGTATCAATGCAGCTGGCATGTCACCCCGCTGAACATACATTTCTACCAGATAGCCTTGGATTGAATCTTTCCTGAGTGATTCTACAATCGCGTGGTCACGTGCTCTCAGCTCTGTTTCGACCGAAGTGTAAGGGAACAACTAGAGCTGAAGTTCTTTTCCACTCGGCAACTAAAGCGGCGGAGGAGGCACCCACCGGGCACTGGCTCGCCGTGAGCAGGTGACTAGCTCAAAACTCGAGGGAGGGTTTGGTTTAGTCTCCAAGCACACCGTAGCAGCATTGGACCAGGTACCATCTGCTGGGTTGCACGTAGTGTTCTGGGCCCCGATGAGCACACTCGTCGGGTTTGCGCAAACCAGAGAGCAGAAACTTACCGTACGATGACGGGGTTCCGATACCTGTATTCCACCACATTGAGCATGGATATCTGCCCGAGGGACGAACGGGGCACAGTCCGTGAGGACGGTGAGAGTAGCGCTTGCTGTTGCTACAAGACTCGGAGCAAATAATGGCACGGGTAGCACGCTGAATCGACTGCCACGTGACAGCTACAGAGGAAAGCCGAGTCGTTCATTTAGCAGCGACAGGGGAATCGATCCCACGAATGCACGAGCTGCCACCGTGACGTTCCAAGCAGCTGCCCCAACCTAAACTGACTATCTTTCGGCTATTTCCTTCGTAACGATCATGGCCCACGGTACTGCTCCATTCGACTGTACTCTATCGGGCGCTGGCAGTCCGCAGAGAGGACTAGTAGCATTTGGGAGAGATCCATCGTAAGTGCATCGCATCTGGATGAGAGGCTAATCAGCCGGGTCTAAAGAAGCCGATGGCGCGGCTGCTATAACTGTTCCGTCCATCTAGCTGTTTGCATGCTGTATGGCGCGCTGCCATTCCGTAAGATTCCATCCCTGAGGCCGTCTGAAGTTGATAAAATCTGCAATATCGCCAGAGAGACCAAGGCTTCCCACCGGGGGGAGCACCAAGACCTCTGCAGGCAGCAACCGCAGGTTGCCTGTGGATGCCTGGGCAAATTGAATTGCCGCTGAGCCTAGCTGCTGTATCTAGAACGATGCAGCAACAGGAAATACAGAGTCTGAAACCAGAGAAACAGCACCATTTACTGGTGACACAGACGAGGCCGCGCCAGCTACGTTGTGCGTGGTGGATGCACTTCGGAGTACTAATGCCCCATGCATGCCTATCGAACTTTTACCAGTTTCAGAAGCACGACGCCAGGCCAATTGCAAGGCCTCGGCACACGATGTTGGCAAGGTATTCTTGCTCGTGTTATGGCTGCTCACGACTGTCGTTGCACACACGGGAGCAATGGAAAGTGCTGAAGGTAGTCCAACCGAAGCGTTTCCCACCCCGTACGCATGGTGGCGCTATAATCTACTGACAACCAGAGAAGTGTCATTGGTGGTTCCAGTGGCATTGGTGATACACATATGCTGGTCGTGAGATGAATTACTCGTATGCATCGACGATCTAACGGACTGGTGCAGCTTGCACTCCGTTGGCAGCGCCATCCCCAGACGGGACTCGAGCACCGAGCGCGCCTCGGAACGACTCAGGATTGCCTGCACAGTACCCTTCGATCCACTTGCCCGTCCTGGATTGAAGCGCAGGGTCTCCTGATCGAATGCGTACTGTGCCATTTGATTGTCAACATCGTGCCATTCAACTGATGAATCTAGCTGCCATGGCAGCATTGCTGCGACCCATCCAATCATTTGAATCGATGCAGTAGCAGCCGAATCATGCACGTAATGCGATGTAGTAGCATACCATTGCAGTCGATCTTCGGTGGCATTTGCCAACGCCGGATGCAGTGCATTGTACCTCGGACTCATCCTGACGTCGCCATCCCACTGGTTTACAGCCCCAAATGCCTCCACACCCTTCGCTTGCAGTTCAGAGCTAGACTATACGAAGTGAGGGCTCGGAAGAATGCATTCAACTTCAACCGTTAAACCCCTTGCAATACCATCATCAGTGCCGAAATGCAGGTCTGCTTGGGCGTGCCCATGAAGGTGCCTAAACGCAGAGGACAGTGCTGTGCGGTTGACTTCAACGAATGGTGATAGGACTTACCCTTCAGAATTGATCGCAAGAGGTACTACCCATATGGAAGCAGCCGAGGGAACAATTATTGCGCTGCCGTAATCAAGCTCCTGAAGCTGTACTGCTCTGGGTAAGAGTCGCTCAGGCCACTTCGAGAGAACATCTGTGTACTCGGCAAGAAATGACCTGGACTCACCTTCACAAGCAGACCATGCCCGCCTCAGTACACCTGTATGCTGTCTTGCTACCAGCGAGGAGACACAAGCAGGAACCTAGGCACTGAGGTGCATCCAACCGCGCTCGTGAGCAAGCCTCGCAGCATCCAGAGGAGTAGAAGCTCCAAGCATTGTGTCGGCAACACCTGTCTGGACCATGCTTCTCCACATTTGTCTCGGGCTGCCCCAGAGCTCAGCATGCAGCGGCAAAGAGTATCCTCTGGAAACGAACAAATCCCGCATGTGTTCCCCCTGATCGCAACGGAACGGCTCTCCAATATTGATCCCGTGGACATCGATCGTCTAGCATAGTACTACGAGCATCTCCGAGGAAGCATCAACCGGAGGGGTCCATCGACCGAACGTCGCTGCATGCTGCCCATGCTATGCAACAGCATCCAGCACCTCGTCCGACGCCCCAACTCGCAGTGGGTCCAGGCCACGCCTTTTCATACCTAGCTTGGTTGAAGCATTGAGACCAAGGGCAGTATTCAAACTTGATGTGCCGAGTGCAATCCCAGAGAGATTACCCACTAGTCTAGATGCAACACTGTGGATTCGATCGAGATGCATAGATCCCTTGCCCATCGATAAGCGAATGGACACAGAGCGCGTCTGGTTAAACTGCCTTAAAGTGTCGGCAGCGTCAATTTTGCTCTCATCAGAATCGAGGGCCATCCCAGGGGAAGGCAAGAAAGAGAATACGGCTATGGAGCTGGTATCTTCAACGCTCGTTGTCCATCCACTGGCAGGAAGTTCAAGTCCTGACTCAAGATCGGGGTGAGGCATCGCGACGCGAGACATAGGATCGATCGGAGCAGCTTGCCCTGGTTCGGGTGGGCTCCAGGTCGGCACTCTATCAGCTTCCTGCATGCAGTCATGAAGATGGTCTGCAGTGCTACCAACAAACGCGGCCTACTAGTACATGCATCTCTGCTCCATCGAAACACCGAAACTAGAGCTCTTTATGTTGTATGCACGGGCGACGTCTAGAGCGAGCCCGCTTGCAGTTGAGCCTGCCTCCGGTGATTCTTCTAGCTGCGGCAAGAACGGGGACAGCGCAGCTTTCACTGCTCCAACATTGCCGCTCACTAGCGCAGATAGCGTTGTGGCATTTGCAACCATCTCTTCCAAGCCAGGAGACTGGGTATACCAACTAGGCGGCCAGTGGGCCTGTCCTGCCAGGCGCTATCGTGCACCCTTCGGCAGGACATCACCGTTGTCCCAATCCTCCGACGAAATGCCGCTGGCAGGGGCAAGAGCGTTCTGGATACCGCCGAGGCTTGCGACTGGTGAGAGTCGACTCGGAATGCGACCGTCCCAAGTAACGTGTATCGCCCGGGCTGCAAGCAAGCTGTCGAATCGAAGCTCGATGGCATCAAGGACTGCCTCTCGCATAGTGGCCTCACTGGGCATCGCGGCATGCTCGGCAAGGATTGCGTCATGCCTGCGCGCCATGTACAAAGCCATGGCCTCCACATGATCCGGTTCAACCGCATGTTTGCCATGCATATAACCGTGCGCAGCCGTCGATCCGAGCTCGCACATTGAGTGATGAATCACGGGAGAATTTCTGCTAAGAATGGGGCCGAGGAAGCGGAGAGCTGGTGTGGCTGTAAGGTTAAGCGATGGTTTGAGCTTGTTTGCTGCAGATGATAGTATCTCAGAAATTTCCGGGGGAAGTAGACCCGCCCCTCCGCTCGTCGGACTTAGGCTCAGCTCTGCATCCTTTGTGCTGCCAGTAGTAGCCATACTGGACAGGATAGACTCCTTTGATGACCGGATCTAAGAAGCACAGCTACGACTGTCCGTGATTCCTAGATGGACCGCTTCAGCGACTACAATTGAATTGAGCGCTTCGGCTGCCAAAGCCGCTACTCCGCCAAACTGACCGCGCCATGCCACGCTATGGACTCCACCGAACAGTGCACCTTGGCACTGACTGAAGTCAAGGTCCGGTGATGTATGCACCTCGCCGTTACTTAAGGATGCGTTGCATTCCATGCTGCTTGTATTCACACGTAAATTTCGATCAAAGTGGACCAGAACAGGCTTTTGCAGCTCTTGGCTCGAGTAAACTTGCGATCGGAAGGTGGTTCTGGAAAAGCCAGATCGCACGTCGGGCTCTACGGCAGTATACAGGGACAGCATACCAACATCTGTAACCAGGCTGCCTTCAAGCTCCGAAATCGATTTCATAGCTTGTGACGCGTGGGTCGCTTCGCGATTGAACACATACCCAGCGAAGCCAGCGTCTGACGCCGAGCCGGACTATCCGGTCAGTCTCCGACCTGGGGGTACAGCAGCCGAGAAATCTCTGAGAGAAGCGATGAACACGCGGATATCGGAATCGTTCAAAATCGGCAGGGTACCCGCAACACTGAGCGAGAGTGCGTTAGGGTGTATTGATCTCATGCGGGGTCTCGTCACCGTGTCTACAACTGTGGAATTTGTTCTCCAACCAATTATGCTCGAAGCTGCGCTATTCCCAGTAATACTCCCAGCTCCACAAATACCGAATCGTCCAGATGTGTGTTCTAATAGTCGTCCCTGTTCGGGCAATGCAAAAGGCTGGTTCCCAATCAGCAGCTGCTGCCTCGCAGCTCTGAGCCCTGACTAGGCGACGATGAACTGGCAGCCAACAGCCGCAAAGAAGCCTCTAGAGTCATTCAAACTTACGTTCAGGCGTGAAACACCGACGTGAATAGGCTGAACAAAAACGGAATCGCCCCTGGCGATGCTATACGATTGGCTAGTGATCCTCGATCGATCAGGTAGCAAACGGATTCCTCCTGCTGAAAGGTTTCGACTGGTGGCCGTATTCTCCACTGCAGCGAAGGTAGGGGCGTGCTTGACCAGTTCTAACGATACAAAGTCTTGCGCGACTACAGCAGATACAGGAGCCCCCGTGGGATCATCAATCACTGCAGCTACTAGCCCGCCAGTGTCGGTGACATACGAGCTGATGTCACCCGACAGTGAGGACAGGCTGACCCCAGGCTCGTCTATATCTGCGCCCTCGGCAGACAGAGACACTGCCACAGTGTGTTTACCATCCCCCGCCAGGTTGCAAAGAAGCACGTATGCGGACTCGGAGCGAATAAGACCGATCAGAGGAAGGATCGCACCAGGATCTCGCACCAAGGCTCCCTCGTACGACGCCTCCAGCTCGTCAAAGATATTCTCCATCGCTTCGCCTGCGAACTGACTGCATCCACAAACACCTGTCGTGGTGTCTGATGAGCAAGGTGAGGCGGCGAGAGGGTCTGCCGCTGCAAGGGTGGCATCCGTTGGGACAAGGGCAAAAGCTCGTTGCTCTTGTAGCAGTGGCCTTAGCAGCGCTGACAGCCCGCTCGCTGTAAAGTTGGCCAGTGGTCGAGAGGACACTCGTACCCTGGCACGGAGTGCATCCGATGCCAAACCAAAACTGGCCTAGTCCTCCGGTAGTACAGCAGGTACAGGCACCAAGAGTACATGGGGAGACCTGCGCAGAACGTTGTAGAACGTTGGCTCCAAGGGTAGCACTGCTCGGACTGGTGGTAGCATCAGAGAAACCTGCTGTCTGATATCCACTGGGATTGAAGGGGATGTAGCTAGCAGTCGTATGGTCCGAATTGGCACCTATCGGAGTTCTATTGCACCATTGAAAAGCGAGGCTGTGATTGCTGTCTTTGTGATGCTCCCAGCCAGCTGGCCGTCAACGATCGTGCTTCGAATGAGTCCCCTAGAACCTGCGACTACGCTATCCCAGTAGTCAACGTAACTTTCCGGTGCTGCGGAACGAATGCCGTTCGTAGGCAAAACAGCACCAAACGGGAGGCGGGGCCAGGTGGACTGCTCCGATGCTTCAACCGGGTGACTCCAAACCTGCGAGCTTGTAGGATCTGCAGCGTCAGATGCAGCAACTTCCACGAGCTCATGTGGTGTAACAAGGGCACCAAAATGCCGTCCAAGAGCATCTACCCTTGGCGATGATCCCGGTGCGAATCGATGCCCACTGCCTGGAGTCAGCTGCTGCAGAGATGGGCGGTTGCCGTCGCAGCTGAAATCGAACTGCACGAGGAGGTTGCCGGTCCTCGCTGGCACCTCAACAGCGGCAGAAGCCCCCGGATGCACTGGTAACTTACTGGATGCCCTACCTAATGATCTCGTTACATTCGGCTGGTACACAGGCCAGTAAGCTTCGGGAAACGAGCCGCGAGCTGTGTCGGAGTCGATCACTGCAAGCATCACTACCTCTCCAGTGACCGAGCGTACCACTACAGGGCGATGATTTCTGTCCATCCGAATACGAGTGCCAGCTGCCGGCGTGCCGAGGCACTGCGTTGTACTATGGGCACCCTCCAGCCGCATGTAGATAGCACGATCCTAGCCGGGATCCCCAGGATTCAGAGGAGCTGGACACGAGGGGTGCCTAATCCCATCGAAGAGCAGGCGGCCACCAAGCCGAAAGGCCCAGGTGACATTGCTGTGTGACAAGGAAGACTCTCTGAATTGGTCACGTGTCAAAGCACCTTTCGATATTGGAATTGCCGTGTAACGCTGGATGATTCCAAAGGGAGCGGTAAGAAGCCTACTGGGATGAGCAGCGAGGAGTTTGCTGGGTCGCCAGCTCGAGCCTACAGATAGGGGCCTTGCTGATGCCTCTGTTGCAGAGACATGCCCAGCATCACCTCCGTATCCAAATGACCTGGATGACGTCTCACCTTGCAGGAAATATAACTCCCCGTCCTACACGACGTATGGGAACTATACGAGCTATGGCAGCTAGACAGCAAGGCGCGCACTGTCGTCTGGGACAGACCGGGCCGCATAGAAGCGAGGCATTATCTCGGAAACTAGCGGCGCTTCAGAAGCACTAGCTGTCAATATTTCGTTTCCTTGCTGTTGAAGCATGTCATCAAAATACAGCAGTAGCTGTATTGAGTTTGAGCTAAGATCGGACAATGGCGAAGCTTCATCGATCCCCCCGGAGGAGACTCGTCCCAGCGAGCGAAACACCGATTCGCTATCCACCTCAGTAGAGGGTACCACGAGGGCGCCTCCCGATAGCAGCATCAGCGCTGGTCGTATAGTCGTAATGGCGGCTGCTGTGTCTCTGACAAGCCCTGTAAACACTATCCCACCACCAGGGCCGGTGCCAGCTGCCATCTCTTTGCCCCATGGGTCTCGACCACGTACTACTGTCAGAAGGCTTTGCAGCAGTCGGTCGGCGCTGTGCTACTGAACCGAATACTGCCTCGAGAAAGCGCTTCTGTGACGCTGTGACACAAATGGAAGCTCGTGCAACGTTGGCGCCTTGAGCACTGGGAGGGAAAAGGGCAACCCACCACGCAATTGCTGTTTGATTAGTGTCGGAATTCTCTCCCTCACAGCACTGGGAGAATTCGCAGCGTCGTCAAATTCCAGTACTCTGGCAATATAGAGTCGATACACAGAGTACACGTTATCGCCAATTGTATCTCTGGCTGTAGCTGCCTGTGCTGCGCTGTCAGATGCCCGAACGGACATGACAAACACTAAATCTGGCCCAACGGCTACTAGATCGTGTGGCACAGCAGCAGATGCCGCAGTGTCTGATGCCGCCCGGTATCTGGCATACCGGAGATCTGGCGTCGGACCACTCGGGTCTTTAACACTTGCACAATAGACTGAGATCGTGGCATGCTGCTGCTCGCTTGCCTGCCCAGTGTGACGTGTGCCTTCATTGTAGGCGCGAAAACACACAGATTGACGCCTTTCCGATCCCACAACTCCCTGTACGACGGTAAGTTCGGTCGGAACAGATGACACGAGACCAGCACGTACATCCCAAGCGACTGTAAAGTCCTAATTTAGACCGGTTTCCTCTGCGAAGTACAGCTCGTGGCCATTGCTTGCATCAGCTATCGCCGAGGCAAACACCCACTTGCCGGCAGAAACCATCTCACTGATTTGCACGCCAGCATCCAGTACGTTGCACGACGGGTCCCTGGCAAACGACGTGGAACCAACTTCCACGTTGATACAAAGAGAATCACCGAACTGCCCAGCAATCGTGTCGTACTGGGACCTAGACGCAGCACCGGCGAGACCTTCGGCCCAGTCTACCCTTGCAGACATGGGCCGTGCCCTCGCGTGGGCCTTGCGATCTGCTCCGAAGACGGGTACGTCGAGAGGCACCCGCAGAGGAGGATACTCGTGCCTCTCGTCCTAGATATCAAACATTGAGGCAAACATGACTTTTGCGCCGTCGCTCGAAGCTACTAGGCTCCGTGGCATGTCAAAGACGTCATCCAGGATTTCACGCATTTCTGGACCAGACACGACTGATCCTCCACTCTGGAAATATGGTGACGATGTGCCGTCCATAGGTGACTACTGCCCACTAACAACCTCCACGATCGGTGGGCACATAGGATGAATAGTAGCGTGCAAATCCGGTGCGCTCTGCTTTACGCTCCACATGCCAGATCCAGGCGCTAGGTGCCGACCAGCACTCGGCGTTTGGCTTTCCTCCCTGCGTGCAGTCAGCCCTCCCAACCTCCAGTCTGCCAATGCATCGTTCGAGCATCCATGCAGAGAGTCGTTGGACCTGTACGGGTAAACAGTCACATAGCCGCTGCTGTACCCTGGCTAGGGCGAGTGCTTGATCACTGCACCACTGTTGTTGGGATCATCGAGCAGACCGTAAGGCAAGGACTCGTGAAGAGTACTGCCGCCGTCGAAAACAAGTGATTCTGAGAGAGGAGGCAATTGGCCGGCATCGAGCGAGCACGGGAGAGGCTGCATCGCACGAACACTCGAATTCTGCAGAGCTGTCCAGAGGGACTGCCGCTGCGATTTCAAAGCATCCACTCCAGATGCTGATCCTGGAGCATATCGAACGTGCTCAGAGGCACCTGACGGTTTGAAAAGAGTGAGGGCGGTGAAGGGCACAGGCAGGGCCCACTGACGTAGACCCGGAGAGAAGCGGACACCCTCCACCCTCCCAAGTTCCGTAGACGGAACTTGCAAGGAGGGCGCCACGCAGAGCTACTAGCTGCTTGCGATGCGCCTGGCTGTAATTCGATCGATGGGGAGTTCAGCAGCCGGTGCGTGTTGGCACGCCATTAGATTATGCACGGCAGTCCTTGGCGGCTCCAGTCGAGACACGGAGGGCAGTCTAGGTCGGGGATACACCGTGATGGAGGCCGGAGGTGAGGCATGCACGGTAATACTCCGATCAGAAGCGGGGTACGCAACCACCATGAGAGTGATCGGAGTGCCTGCACCCGCCAGTCGGACGGAGGCCCATGCCTAAGCTGCGGCGACGGAGGAACCGCAGAAGAAGCTTCCTTTGGGGTTCCGCCGCCCCTGGAACATCTGCCTGAGCTGCGTGCCACTGCCTGCACTGAAGTTGTCTGCGCGACTCGCAGCAGCTGTGAATGCAGGGTCTTCTCTGCTTGCAGTGCTTGGACTGCTGCTTTCGCTTGCCCTGGTCTAAATCAGCACGGGCGAGAACTACCTTGCGGTGGCAGGCGATGCCCCTGATGCCACTGCCAGCTCTTCGAATCGCGTCCCCAACATAGAGCTCGAGTTGCTGCCGGTCTAGCCTCGACGAGATAATTCCGCATAAAAGGCTGACGGAACTTCCCACATTGATTGTCTATTGGTCCCCTGCGTGACCCAGCCTTCCAAGTTAGTGTCATTCCCGGCATCTCCGGGCATGTTGGATAGAGACGTGCCTGAAATGTCCATACCACCGGACCACAGCAGTTTCATGTCGGCATCTGCGTCCCACAATACGTGATGTGCCGACGGCAGCAACGCAGGAATCTCTCCTGAACTGTCCTCTGCCCCCAGTATCTGCGTAGTATACCAGCCTGAACGTGCCTCCTGTGCGCTGCGGGCGCGGCCGGTAAACCGGGGCGGTCGCTGCGGCACTGAACCATCCAGGGAACAGTAGTAAGTAACGCCTGTTGTTCCCTTTTCTGAGTCAGAGGTGCCGAATGCTTGGAGCAGATCGAATCCAGAAGGTTCCATCGCAAATGGAACCGTAAATCCGATCCTAGCAGTAGGAGCGAATACCTCAGGAGGTCCCGTCCTTTCTCCTTGATTTTCGCCCTGGCTGTAATTCACGGTTGCGGGGCCAAACCCCGGAACGTCGACCCCTATAACAAGGCCGAAATCGCCACCAGTCCCTTGTTCGGATCGCGATAGAGGACCACCGTTTGGGATTGTGCGAGAAGCTCCTGGTACGTCTGGGTGGGCTGATCTCACCCACGCTGTTGCACACGGTGCTGCTGCTGCAAGTACAGGGGGTGGTAGTCGAGCATACACCAACAGTGCGATCGCTTTCGGCGAAAAGGTAGAGGTAGATCTTCCGAACACCGAGGAGTCTGAAGTGCCGAGCCTGAGCACCCACAGCCCAGGACGGAGCAGGAACCTCTCGACTCCCTCCAGCCTGCCTGCTGCGTCTTCGTCAGCGGACTGGTCCACGATTTCGTATGCCGCCATGTCTGGAGTGCCGAACTCTGTCTGTGCATCCTCAGTTCTCTTCTGATACACAGCGTTCATAACAGTATCATCCACCGGACCCGCTGCTGCGTTCATACTACTCTGAGCCTCGTCGGGTGTCCCTATGTTCCGATCTGCCTCTGCCCGCCTGTGCGCAATCGAGCCAGCAAGCCGCGCTAGATCCAGGTAGATGCCACCGGCTGGGCCAAGAAGCCTTGGTGAGCCACATCTGAACGCATTGTCAAAATCCGCGATGATTCCAGAAGATGAGGATCCCATCGAATCCAGGCCGTCGGAGACCAGGTCTTGAGGCAACGGCACCAGCTGATCAATGCTCGCAGCACCGGGCATCATCTTGTTCAAGTTCAGCCGTGGAATACCTGCGCGATGCATCCAGTCCACTTCCTGTTGGTCATCGAAGGCTTCTTCAGTGGGGAAATACTGAGCTAGACAGAACAAATCGACGCTAGCAGAAGTAACGATGGCTTTGCCCACTCCAAGATCAGCCATGGCAGCCATTTCGGATGTCGCGTAGTATACGTTACCTTCAGCTGCAAGGTCAAATCCAGCGGGTATGAACCGGGTCGTGGCTTCAACGGGCAGCACTTCTAGAGGAGGCGCGGTCACATCTTCGTCGCTGTGGTACGTGTTCTCTTCGTCGTTGGAATCATCTTCTCGCCCGGTCATCACGACATGAGCCGCCTGAGCCGGTAAAGAGGGTAAAGGGCTTCCAACCGCGACGTCCACTTCTCGCCACACAACGGTGTCGGATTCCCCGGCCCGGGGTAGCCATGCCTCTGGGATTCGATACCGGGCCCCTGCAACGGGGGATGCTCTGGCAAATACAGCGTATGTCCCTGATGCTGTGAAGCGAATCACATGGTCCGGTCCAGAACCAGGTTGCCCATGAATGTCTGAAGGCAACTGGCGCCGAGTCCATGAGTCGCCGTCACACTGACAAGGGAATAAGTCATCGAACTACGAGGAGTTCGTATCGACAGCTTCGAGCGATGCCAGCCTGTCAGCGACAGGCACACCACTAACAATGTCTATCGGCTTCGTGCACATAATTCCAGCGAAGCTTAGAGCAGCACTACGAACAAAATCCCTATCTCGAACTGCAATTCCGTTGCCGACTGACGAGAAATTCCTCCTGTTTGCATCGGAGAGAGCGCTCCAAAAATTCATTCTTAGAGCTTCCCCTGAGCGCACGTGCACTCGTGCACAAGAGTTTCCGGCGCAGTCAAGCAGTGCGATATCACCAGAACTGGAATAGCGTGCATCTAGCTTGACAGCCAGCAGCGGCGATGCGACAACATCACGGACTGCATTGGTCACTTCAAGAGGGACTCTGCGTGCTACTAGCAGCTAAACCGACACGCCATGAAGGGTTATATTCCCATGCAGCGGCGATGACTCCCCACTGCATGGGTACATCAGAACTGCAGGTGCGAGAGTCTCCGAGTCTGTCAATGTTGCATTCACACGGGCCATCGGCGAAGGAGTCTCCGTATTGCCAGCATCTGGCCACGCCGTCCAGATACCTCGCCGAATCAGAGCTTCTGCCGTCCTGTTGAGGAGAGCGCAGTAAACTCGGGACGTCTCCCCATCTGACGGAATCGTGCGAAAGACAGGCCTAAAGCTAGAGCTGGGCTCTGGCTGTTCGAAAGGAATGCGCCTAGCATACACAGCCTCCCCCACTTTCAGGGGTGGCAAACTGCCAACGGATACACCAGCAGCAACGATTTCGCCTGGACTCGCTGGTTCTCCAGCCACATTAGGCCATTCTATCAGTCCACTCAATATGTGATCAAACGATGGAATAGGCATCGCCATGCGGCCAGTAGGAGCAATGCAAACTGGCATGGGCACGTGATTCGTGATTGGGCCCACGTGGCTAAAACCCTCGGCCGCGAACCAGGTTTCGTTCCAGACAGCACCAGAGGACGTGATTGTGTTCCCTCGGCAGCCGCACGCGTATGCCGCCTGGCTTGTAGGCGGGACTGTCACGTCATGTGGCAACTCATCAATGATACCGGGCGTCGTATTGAATATCTGGTGCCAATCTGACACTTCCAGTGGTCGTCCCAGCGAGGCAGCGCTGATGCATCGAGTGTGGGGGGCGGGGCATAGTGTCGACCGGCCATCGCTTACTGATGCAAGCGGGCGGTCAAACATGGCGCACACGTCATCGAGATCAGAAGTGCAATAGTTGATGCCAGTCGGGAGCGAGAAGAAACCGGCTCCATTGTTCCCTGGTCCCACGCAGACGGCCACATCGTCCTCCCCTGTGGTGAAGGCGTTCTGTGCGCTGGTAATGCACGCCCCACCCGGTGGCTCCGCTGTGCAACCGCCCCCTGTCCCGAAACGAACCATGGTTGTGTCCACCACATTTTCATTTTGATATAGCTCCACCCCGTAGAAGTACTGCCCGGCAAAACGCTGGCCGAAGGAGTCACCAACTTGCTATATGGTGACCTGTGGCCGCACGAACGACACATGGCCAAACCAGGGCGATACGTCGTTGTTAAACTTGCCATTAATTATATCTTTTGTCCTCACAGAAATACGGCCTGCTTCGGTCACTGTGTCAAGCTCGGTGTAGCCGATGCTCCGCACACCCTCAGTGGATGCCCTCAGGAGATGCTGCGATGAGAATCGTTCGCCAGTCTCGCTCACCCCTGCAAGTGCAGCCCCAGTGCCGATGACTTGGAGCGACAATCGTGCACTCTCGGTCGAATGGCCAATGTTGTAGTCGCCGTTCACGGCACTTACTGTCTGCATCGTGGCGAATGAATTTCCTCCTGAGCTTGACACGTCAAATGATCCTTTAAGGACAAGAGGCGTGTGCATCCATGTGGAGTCTGGCATCACTACACGCCCTAGATCCATCGACAAGAAATGATGCGGAACGATAGTACCCTCAGTCGGCCAGTCTTCGGCCATCACCCCACTAGCCCCAGCACGCCTCTCATCAGATTCCGTGCGCTTCCAAGCCAGGGTATTCTAAATCACAAGCATTTCCCTCTAAGGGCTCATGGCTACCAGGCTCAGGCTGCTGCCTCGAAGCGCAAGCTGGCTAGAGTTCTAGGACGCCTGCTTCACCTGGTCCAAAGGCAGGCTCCACCAGAATGGGCGGCCACCTCCTGCAGCCCACCGCTCCCAGTATGCCTAGTCAGGGGCGACTCGAGGGCGGCCCATCCCGGCCATGTCTTTGTCGTGCCAACCTAGCTCCAGGAAATACACATGCCTGGACTCATACGTAGCATTTTCCAGAGAGCACTACGTGGGAGAGATGTCGCCCGACGACGCACTTGGTGGGAATGTGTAGGCTTCCTCTCTGCACGTCAGACCACCTGCAACAACGATTCGATTCAGGTCTTCATCATAGGCACATCCCATCCCTGCGAGTGGTGGGGGCCTGGCAAATACGGTATTTCCCCGGGTGAATGCGAAGAATTGCGAGTTCTCCTGCCTCGGCTCTGTACTGGTTAGAGGCTAACGCTAGGAGTACATGCCAGCAGATACTGATTCAAAGGGTATGGCCGAATGCCAGTAGAGCTCTGTCTCTGCCAGCCTAGTGCCATCATTATCCATGAGGGGCAGTCGCCAGGAATCTGCAAGCAATACTGCTGAGCTTCCATTGGCGCCAATGCCTCCGAACAGATACAGTGATGAATCTCGAGATGCATACACGGAGCACATGCTGCGCCTTCCCACAGGCCCAGTCTGGAGATCTACAGCCTCCAATGCAAATCCTCCGGAGTGTGCTGCTGGCCGCTCGCCCACCGTTCCAGAGAACGGATGTACCCCATTCTGTGCTGTTCCACCCTGTGTCTAGCCTGGGGCGAGCCTCTCGATCTAGCTATAAAATGGCTATGTTTCTGGTTGTTTAAACTTATACTGCCTGACGTCCATTGGAAGCAGAACCCCTCCTGAGCTATAGCCGCCTAGTGAAAAGCAGGAATTCAATTCGGGTACTGAAACCATCGAATGTCCAGCACGCTTGCCGAACCACTCTTGGCCAGAGTAGGGGAAGAACCCAGTTTCTCCTTCTGGGTTGAGAACGGGCCTTGAGTCGGGACTTGCAAGAAACTCCGGGTCCTCGTCGACGTAGGAAGAAGTCCGTGGACCAATCGGCGGAGCTTTCAGCTTGAGCTTCAAGAACGCGTCGTGAGGCTCTCCATCAGCGATTGCCTCGCGAATCTCTTCGGATTCGATACGGGAATGATCAAGGATACCTCCATGTATGATAAATACCACATCGCCGTTGTTATCTTCTCCTTGACATCCGGCAGATTCTCGATAATCGATCAGGCCAAAGGCTGGAGACCCCCCATCGACTTCATAGTGTGTGGTCCATTTATTCTCTGCGTTGCTGACAATCGACATGAGCAGGGAAGAGGCGGAGAGAAGCTATGTCATCGCTGCTAATGCAAGCATTTATGTCCCATATCGGGAAGTGAAACATAGTACATGATGGAGAACTTGAAGAATCAGGTGTCGCTATTGATCTCCGCTTGCCATGGATCGATCAATCGATGAGACAGAACCAGTGCACCACGGCGGAATTAGAATCGTATCGACGGTGGGATACATTCACCTTAAAAGTCCCAGGAGCAGCGCTGGGCATCGGGTTAACCAGATCTGACGACTAACTTGGTAGCATGCGGTCATGTGGTTTGTAGCACTCACTTGCGGGGTCGAAGAGATAGAATGCCTGCCGACTCTGAGTGCTCGCACTGGCGCTGTAGTTGCCGCCTAGCACAAGTACGAACCTGCTTCTGGAATTGATACCAGACGCCGGCGGAATTATAATCCGCCCGGATGGCTCGGTCAGGCCAGCCTTAGGCTACGCATAGACTGTTGGGGGGGCAAGGTCCGGCGTTTCTGGTGCCGCAATGCCGCCACGGTGCTTAAATGATGTGCGCCACGAGTAGAGATTGCCTGCGGGCGAGGATGTGACTATTCAATTAAATGCAGCGCATGCACACCATGGCATGTATAACTAGCGAATGCTCACGCATGCTCTGTGCTTTCGTCGGCAACCAAGCTCTGCCTATATCTGACAAACCTCATCGCGTGATTGCCAATCCGTACTGTCGGCGGCGGCAGGAGAGCTAGAACAGCTGGTGGAAGCCGGCCGCACCAAGTAAAAACTCTTACTAGACTCGGCACGTTTGTTTATCTATCGAAGGTCTATAAATGAAGGCCGTAGACCAAGAGATTCGGATGATAGCAGCAAAGCACATGAGACCACTACTGTACTGGCGGGCCATGTCATGAAATATGGCGTTTTAAGTAGATGAACCTGGGATTTAAACCGATAACCAATATTTATGTTCAGTCTGACCGAGCCACTGGCGTAGAGGAGAGATACAATGCTGGTTATCGTAAATAAATGCGCAAGTTGCACTTCAAGCGTGACTTGGTCGCAACTCTGATATACGCAGAAAAATAATTACGTGTAGTTTATACACAAGAAAGATAAGAACTCATTTGCGAACTATACCTGTGCAAAACATCAGATGCGCAAATCCATTTAGCCTGATCGTGTACCTAAGCTTGCAGATATCGTCATAGCCGCCGTGGAGGCGGATAGAACAAAGGTAAGTCTGTGGGAGGTCTCGCATCAGCAAATGGTCACACGTACGGTAGCCATGTCAAGAGCTGAAATTCCTTGATTTCCCAGCTTCAAAGCATACACGCACTGCGAATGGCTCACATATGGCTGCAACTATTATTTTACGGATGTCAACTAATTGGAAAATGTCATGCTGTGGTCGTCAGATGGTCGGGTCACCTGTTGCATTCGGATTCATCCATGCTTGCCGACGGTGTTTACTCCATGTGTAGGCTACTCTCAGTTAAAACGAAAGCAACTGCAGGACCCAGTCGAATTCAAGTCGTGTTATTCGCATATTCTCGCAGTTCACATGTGCAGCTGTAGCATGCCCATGCTACATGTGGGCAGGACCGGAAGAACGAGAAAGTATTGAGCAGTTCCTGAATACAAGGGTCTGGCTCATCGTAAATCTGTTCTTGACACTAGTTGTACTAACAGCAGATGACCTTCTCGTTGCTTTCTTGCCCAAAGACCCTTGGGATGATATTCTGCAGGGAGTTTTCGTGGTCGCACTGACAGTATTCTTGGCCGACCTGGCCCTGCAATCAGCCAGGGACAGGAAAGGAATAGGCACCCTGTTCTGGTGGCTCGACTTATTAGCGAGTGCTAGTATGCTGCTCGAACTTACCTTCATCACCTCACCGCTGGTCAACGCACTAGGCATAGCCAGTGGTGATGATACGAGCCTCGCCCAAGCAGGGCGAGCAGCCCGGGCTGGAAGCCGCATCGGGAGGCTACTCAAGCTACTCCGCGTGCTTCGACTAGTAAGGGTATTCAGGCTCTTCAAGATGCTCAGAGAGAATCCATGCTCACCTCCCTCCACTCAAGATGATGACGATGAGGCGGCTGACGCATCAGCAGGATCTAGATCGGAGCAGGAGCAGGTCAGATCCATGGATGGTGGGGGACACAGGCAGGTGCTAGAGAAGTCAAGCTATGAGCACATGTAGATGATGCCGTAGTCTACGCCTCAGTCGTAGCTTGTCGGCTTTTCCTCCTCAGGCCTGGAGACTAAACTGGACCCTAAATCATGGCACTCGTCAGTTCGCGTGGCGCCGCTGCCCCACGAAGCGAGCAACTAGTTGAAGCAGCTGCTCGGCGGGGAGCTCATCAGGAGCACCGACGTTGGTCGTACCAATACTAAAAATGTGTGCGACGGGGAGATGCATCGTGGGTCCATGAACACACATTCCACGTTCACTACCAGTGTGTAGGGCAAGGCTAATGGGTCTGATACTGGCCTTGATGGCGCGGGTGGATTGGACACTCAGTAGAAGCTGCTTCCTGGCGGTATCCTGCCTTCGTCTCCCAATAATGGCACGGGCATCTATAACGGTACTAATGAGTACAATGGGGGTCATGATGATTCAAGTGCTCACGCCACTGCAGTGACGCATTCCAGCAGAAGATACAAGGAGAATCAGAGGAGCTGTAGTCACCAGGACAGGCTGGACCGAGCCTACGCTGAGGTGTAGATGGCGAGAATTGATGAACCAAATGCTGGCTCTAGCTACAACTCTAGTAGTCAGAGTCACCAAGCAAGCGATAGCGAAGGAAAAAGCGGTTCGCGGCGTCAATCCATGGGTGCATCGCTTGACACTGTACGTCAGCGCGATAGACGCCGCTCTGGCAAGAATGGGATTGATGCTGGCACTGATGCCAAAACGTAGAGGGCAGCCAGCGAAAGCCATCATTCTAGGCTATCTAAGCCTCAATTGAGTAGACGTCGCAGTCGTGGTCGGATGGCACTGCGGACTATACACAGCAAGGTCACCATGGGAGAAGTGCTGCCTCACACCGCTCCATTCGAAATCAGTCTGCCCACCTCTGCTAGCTTCACCATGTTTGGCCGTGGATTCGGGACTTTGCTTAACCCTAGAAAGATGCCGCGAATGAAATCCGCACTGAACCAGATGGCAGCGCAGTAGCTGCGACGAAAACGGTTTGCGGCCGACTCTACACAGCGAAAACGAAACGTCTCCAACTCGCGAGACGTATCTGTAGATGCTCTTGAATCAGGGATTCCAGCCGAGGGTCTAGAGAACACAAGCAATGCAGGAACAGGGAGCATGCTGTTTGGATCATTCCTAGGACTCAAACAGCTTGTGATGGGACATCCAACACACGGCGAAGCCAGAATTTCGAGCACTGGAAATAATGCTCCTGCCGACTCAATCGGACTCTCTAATAGATCTAGCTCTCACGAACACTCGAATAAGGGGGAGAAGAAGATACCAGGTAGGGCAAGCGGTAGTAAGGGAGCCGTAGCTCCGAAGGTAGGGGCAACCCGAGGATCCCGTCAGCACCCCGACGACGATGTTGAGATGGAGATGCAATCACTGCAAACTGAAGGGGACTTGTCACCTGCTTATGCTGCGACTATTGCCCCACGTCCAGATCTAGCTTCTACGACTAGAAGAGCAGATGGAGGTCAGCGCGCAACGAATCAGGAGAAGAGGGGGGGTCGCTGGTCCACTGCGTCTACAGATGCGCCGGGAGCGGAGCCCAGTGCCACAGCAGGGAACAAGCCCCCAGCGGGGGTCGAAGATAGTCCGCTAGCCGGGGAGCTTTTTCGAATGCGGAGACTGGATGGGCTGAAGAAGCAGCAAGAAAAGAAAGACAGGAAATAGCTTCGCAAAGAGCAGAGGGTATCCCGTCGAGATCACCTCGCAGCAACGGGTACCGCTAATGCTAACGCACGAAAAGCAGGGCTACACTAGGCAGGCATGGGGGGTTCCAAGGTCATCGAATCGGGATCTGAGTCCGATATTGATTCTGATTCCGATGAGCGATAGCCTAGTAACAGCGGGGACACGTACTTTCACAAGCTAGAGAAGTTCGCTGAGCCATCAGCTGCGAACGAGGCCACGTCGAAAGCGATCACCCGTGTAGACGGAGGTGGGGTCGGTGGCATCGTGTCCAGAAGAATCCGGCTCCATGTGATGCTTGGGGTTATGTTGATATTACTGCTTTTACCTCTGCTAGAGTATTAGCAGGTGTGTGACGAAGAACAGTCCACCCTTCGGGGTGTCGATGACGTCGCGGGCAGTTGGCTGGAATCCAAATTGGCGGCGGCTGCTGTACGTCGGTACGACAACATGCTGTTCTTCGTAGTACATGGCGCAGTGTACATTGACCATAGAAAGAAATCAGATGAACTACGGTCATTTGATATCCTCAAAGTTGCGCTTGAGTCCAGCGGTGGCAATGAAGGTGTGAGCAGCTTCTTCCAAGCCAACTTGACCGTGCTTGGCGCAGAGGAAGTCGATTAGGATACAGTGACAGGACGATCAGTTGAAGGCGAATGGCCTCTCAAGCCTTTGGGGCTGCTTTCAGGTAGCTCGAATGATACCTTAATGTGGCTTGACGTAAGCGAGGCGAATCGAACGGAAGCGATCTGGTCATTCGGACAGACGCACGTCATCATCGTGTTGCTAGGCATGATCGCGGCACTCCTGAACAGAGATGTGGAGAATCTGTTGATCCGGCCGATTGAGCGCATCAAATAGCACCTCATGCCGGTCCGTGGTGATGCCATTCGATGGCTTACGCTACCCCACAACAAATGGTCTGTACATTTCGGTGCGGAGGACGGCGAGTCCCTTGACACGAAGCTCATGATCGCCTCGATCGAGGTGCTCCGCCTCTCCATGAAGAAGCGAGCCAGGGTCAACTTTAGGAACAAAACGGTCCTGCAGGGCTTGCGAAGAGGTAGCGAGCACTTTGGTGGGGTCAAAACGTTATTTAAGGGCATGCGACGTAGCTCGATTGCTGCAGGGGTTACACCGGTAGCCTCACCTGCCGTCGTCGGCTCTGTAGCCAAGGGTGGTGCTAGCAGCATTCGTGGCATGGACCAGACGGCCTTTTAGCGTATCCAAGAGAAACATGACCGTAGAGAGTCTGTTGGTAGCCTTCGAGCGACCGACGATCAGAATGGGCAGAGCAAGGGTAGTCCCAACACAGGGGGCGGCGAAGACGTGGCCGCTCGGAATCGGCTGCAGCGGGTTCGCTCGGCAGGCTCAGTGCTTCGACTGGCTCGGGGTCGTGCTGCCAGCTAATTTGATGTCCAGCTAGGATTACGCAAAGATTTTGCTGGCCGAATCATGCGTCGCTCGTGCGTTCTACTTGAGTTTTGCATCCTCTCCTATCAATTGATCCGATCATTCGCCACTGGCACTTCGCCGTTGTGCGATATCTTGAAGCAGCACTCATTTCATCTTAAACGCCTTCAATGAAATCGATTTTCTCGATCGTTACTATCGCGGTTATGATTGCGGTTGTGCACAGTTAGTGCCCCTAGCCACAGCCAGGGTCGTACGATACCAGAGCCGAGAGCCTGTGGCCGTCTGAAGCAACTTTTGCGTCAAGTGCGGCCAAGCTAGTCCAAACAGCTGACCCCGAATTTGACTGTCGAACACGGCAGCTAGCACTCAAAGTAAGAGCAGTGATGAACGACGGATACTTGAAAAGCGGCACGAAGTGCACGCGTTGAGTTCGTATTAATTTATGCCTAAATCAGTCTGGTCGCGGCGCTGCACATCGCGCAATAGGTGTTCCCAGTGCCACTAATGCGCAATCAGATGCTAACTTGCCTGCTAGCAAAGCTGCAAGATTGGGCGCGATTGCATCTCGCGCCGCCGGAAGCCAGCGTCTGCACAAGTGCAACTCTACCACTACCGTCCCGACCGAACTCACGCAGTACTCGATTGCGACGCGCGGAAGCACTGGCTCGGATATTGTAGCAGCAGCACTCAATCTCACCAGCTCGGGGGAGTGTGTATCACCTCTGATCGGGGCAGAAACGGTGGAACCCCTTTGGAGGCGAGATCCTCACAACACCATTGCTCAGGCCCGAGTGGATCGAGCTGCCACTCGGCACGCTCAGTAGTCCCCCGATGTCCGGCAAATATACGTTGCGACGACTGGAAATGACGAATCAGGCGATGGAAGCAAGTCGAAGCCCTTTGCGTCAGTGTAGCGAAGCATCGACGAGGTATCAGGTTAGGCTGGAGGCCCCACAGATATTTTGCTGGAGGCAGGAAGCTATTATGCCCCTGGTAAAGGAACAATCATTGGCCCGAAGGCTAGCGGCAGCAGTGACTTTGCCCCCGTGCGCATCCTTCCGGTTGAAGGAGCGTCATCCGATGACGTGATTCTGTCCGGAGGCTAGCTACTCGGCCGCCTCCCTTGGTCGCAAGTGGAGAGGGGGTTCAAGCCTGCCCCAGGCCGGATCAATGTGCCACTATCACGAGCGCTCGCTCTAGCCGTGAACGAGCTTACGACGGACGCTGCCATTTTGGCCGATGTCGACAAGGCCACCAGAGACCTTCAGTCGTGGCAGGAACTCGATGTTCCGCAGAAGCATCGCCGCGCACTTCCATACGACCATGCGATGTATGGAGCTTTTATGAGCGGCCGACCAGCCGAAGAACTGCCCGGCCATGGCGCTGCATCGCTTGGAACTGCAGGCTCGGCGTCCGGGTGCAGGCTGCGGTGCGAGAAGGCGGGAGGGGAGTTGTGTCGCACGTATTCGCACGTAACATTCGACACGA
>Ga0136560_1000227_pt1 | contig 26431 bp, 9 predicted proteins | sample AntRauMeHopE1497_FD_104925 | JGI IMG/M metagenome (GOLD analysis project Ga0136560, IMG submission 104925) | Saline lake microbial communities from Rauer Islands, Antarctica - Metagenome Hop E1 #497 | ecosystem: Environmental > Aquatic > Non-marine Saline and Alkaline > Saline | place... | reverse complement strand
CATGCTCGTGCTGCCGGGCGTCGACGTCCCCGCGGGCAGCTGCCCCGCGTCCCCCGACCGCGCCACCACGTCCATCAGGGTGCTGCCCAGCACCACCACGCGCCCCTCGATGCCGGCCGCTCCTGCCCCGGCGGCCGGGGCCGGCATCGACGCCGAGTCGCGCCACGTGGCGAGGCCACGCGACCCCACCGTCCGGCCGCCGGCGCCGGGCGCGCCGCGGCGGCCCGTCGCCGTGTGCACTCCGCGCCGCTGGCCCGCCGCTGCCGCCCCCGCGGCCGCCGCGAAGCGCGGCCTGCCCAGGGCGAGCGCCCCGGCCAGGGCTGCCGCGGTGGCGGCGTTGTGCCGCACCAGCGCGATGTTCGAGGCCAGGGAGTGGCCCCCCGTGGCCTCGGCGACGAAGCGGAGGAGGAACGGGGTCACGGCCTTGCCGGTGACCCCCTGCTCCGCCACGGCGGCCAGGCCCCGCCGGATGGCCTCAGCCACGACGTCGCCGTCCGCGGGCTCGGGGTTGGGCACTGCCAGGAGGATTCCGTGGTCCATCCCGGCGTCCCTGGACGCCTGCACGATGCGCGCGGCCTCCTCCACGCTGTCGACGCGTGCCGGCGAGTCGATGCCCGCGTCGTTGGTGAAGAATGCCGGGAAGCGGTCCTGGCCCAGCGCCAGCACCGGCACGCCCAGCGTCTCCAGGGCCTCCAGCGTCTTGGGGACGTCGAGGATGCTCTTAACACCGGCGCAGACGACGGTGACGGGCGTGCGGCCGAGCTCCGTCAGGTCCGCGCTGATGTCCCACGACTCGCTGACGCCGCGGTGCACGCCGCCGATGCCGCCCGTTGCGAACACCTCCACGCCGGCCGCGGCCGCGCCGATCATCGTCGTGGACACCGTCGTGGCGCCCATACCGCCCCGGGCCAGGGCGACGCCCACGTCCCGGCGCGAGCACTTCTGCACGTTTCCCTTGGCGCCCTCCGACGCGAGGCGCTCCACCGCGTCCTCCGACGCGCCGACGTGAATCATGCCGCCGTCGATGTACACGGTGGCGGGGACGGCGCCCCTGGCGCGGACGACGGCCTCGACCCCCATTGCCGTCTCCGCGTTCTGTGGGTACGGCATGCCGTGGGAGATGATGGTCGACTCGAGCGCGACGACCGGCCTTCCGTCGTGAAGCGCCTGCGCCACCTCGTCCGCCACGACGAGCCTCCTGGAGGAGGGAAGAGCTCGCGCCGAAGCGCTTCTTGCCGTCGTCGCGGCGCCCCTGACGATGACGCGCGCCATTGCTTCTCTTGGCAGACGGTCCTACTGCGGCCGGCCTTTGCCGCTCCTGGCGCCGACGCTGTGCCGGCCCGCCCGTCCGTCAGCCGCGCGGGCGGGAGCAGAGCGGGCGCTTCCGCCAACCACCACGCCCACTCCTCTCGTCAGCGAGACAAGACGTCCCCAGCGAGGCCCGTAGCTCGGTGAGACCGACGGGGCCGGCGGCGGCCTCCCTGATCCGGCCAGCGGTGGCGCTCCCCTGCGGACGTTCCGATCGGAGCCCGCCGAACAACCGGCCGGCCCCCCTGGCGCGCCGAGGCCCGCTCACCGCCCCCCTGTTGGCCCTGGCTCGCTTGTACGCAGCATCCTGCCGAGAAGCCATCGACAATGGACCACATCGGAAGCCGCATGTCGGTGATGACCAAGTCCCAGATGCGCTACGAGGGCATCCTGGCGGCCATCGACCCGGCAACCTCGACGATTGAAATCACGCGGGTGCGCGTGATGGGCACGGAGGGCCGCAGGAACGGCGACGGCGAGGTCCCACCGCAGGCGGGCGAGTACGCCTCGGTCAAGTTTGTCGGCACCGACATTGTGGATCTGCGCGTCCTCGCCGCCGCCGCGACCACCGCCGGAGACCTTGCGGCGATGGACCCGGCGGTCGCTGCCGCCACCGTGAGCGCGCCTGCGCCCGCGCCCGCGCCTCCCGCCGCGGCGGACCTGCCCGCCCCGTCGAGCGCGCCGAGCGCCGGCCGGGCGCGGGTGGCCAGGTCCCCGCCCGTGGAAGACCCCACGGCAGGGTACGCTCCCGGGACTGGCGACTTTGCGGCCCACGCGACGGTGCGGGGCGCCAAGGGCGGTGCCCCGGCGGCGGCCCCGCCCGCCTCGACGTTTGACATCCAGGCTAGCACGGAGGCCTTTGACAAGGAGGCGGAGCGGGAGCGCGCGCTCGACGGCGCCCCGGCGGCGACCGGCACGACGCGCTCGACGGCGTACAACCGCGGCTCCTCCTTCTTCGACACGCTCTCCTCGTCCACGATGGAGACCGGGGAGGACGCCAGGACGGCCCGGCAGGCGGAGGAGCGGCGCCGGAACGCCGAGACGTTCGGCGCCGAGGGCCTGTCCACGTCGTACGGGGAGCGATTCGCGGCCCGCAGGTCCGGGGGGGGCTACGGGGGCGACCGGGGAGGTGACGGCGGGGGAAGGGGCCGGCGTGGCCGCGGCAGGGGCCGAGGCGGAGGGCGTGGCGGCGCGCCCGCGTGGGACTGAGAGCGGGCGGGCGTGCTCGGGGGCTGACAAGGGCGGGGCGGCCTCTGGGCGGCGCTCCGGCCGGTAGCGTCCTGCGCTCGACCGCACGGACGTGCCCGCCCAGCTCCCTGGCGGTGATGCGAGCGGGGCGCGTGTTTCGGTGTGGTCGCGAGTGGAGAGTGGGTGAGTCGTCGCGGCGCGAGGCTTCGGGTATCCCATGCGATTCGTTGCGGCGCGTGGTCGGAGCTCCCCCCCCCACATGCGCCAGGCCGAGCGGCCGGGTGCGGGAGGGAGGGTGACCGGTGCTCGCGGGCGGCGCTGCACGCACACTTGCAGTCGTGCTTGCCGCTTGCCTCTGCGCTCAGGCGGAGAAGGAGAGCTTGGTGGAGACGGAGTGGACGTCGCGGCCGATGGAGGCGAGGTCGACGTCGGCGGAGAGGAGGAGGGTGGTGGAGGGGGAGAGCTTGTTCGAGGCGGAGACCTTGAGCGCGCCCTCGTCGTTGACGGCGCCGAAGACGGTCAGGGAGGCGTCGATCTTGCGGGAGGCGCCGATCTGGACGTTGACGCCCTCGAGGATCTTGCCCGAGGCGCCCTTCTTGTCCTCCTTCTTGCCGAAGGCGTTGACGCTGACGGTGGCCTTGGCGGCGAGGGCGCCGGCGGCGCTGGACTGGTGGCCGCAGAGGCCGACCGTCTTGAGCTTGTCGGTCACCTCCACGCCGCCGGTGAAGCCGCCGGTGTGGTAGCCGACGAGGAAGTCGTAGGCGGAGAGGGCCTCGGCGCCCTTGGAGAGCTTGGCGGCGTTGAGCTTGGCCTGGGCGCCCACGAAGGCGTCGTGGGTCTCGAACACGCCGTTGGCGGTCACGGTGGGGCCGTTGAGGACGTCCACGGCCACGGTGGTGGAGAAGTGCTGGGTGACGTAGTCGAAGCCGCCCACGACGGAGCCCTTCTTGCCCGAGGCGGCGGTGCCGTCCTCGAGGCTGCGGACGGAAACACCGAGCGGCACGGATGGGGTGAAACACACGAGCGCCCCCGAAACCGGTGCGGGGCGGTTGACGTTACGCGCGGGTGCGGGGGCGCGCGCCAACTCACGCGAAGTCCACGTCGAGCCCCTCGATGATGGCCTTGAGGCTGGCCTCGGCCTTGAAAGTGCCCTTGGACGCGACCTCGATCTTGTCGACGGAGAAGTTGCGGATCTTGGGGCCGGCAACCTTGATCTTGGAGGCGAACTTGCCGCCCTTGAGGACACCCTCGCCAGTCAGAGACTGCGACGGCAGGCGGACAACGTTGGGCGGGAGCGTCGTGGGCGGCCGCCGCCCATGGCCCGCCTTAGCTAGGCGGGTGCGCTCCGCGTCGGTGTGGCCGACCGGGGGGGGGCCGTGACCCAAGCGTGACAGCTCAGGATGAAATGCGCGTGATCGGGCGAGCCGCCGCCAGTTCTGCACTCACCAGGCCGGCATCAGTCTTGGCCTTCACCTCCACGGTGTGGCCGTCGGTGAAGGAGCGCTCGAAGAAGTCTGCGGGACCCGTGATCCGGCCGGAGGGGGGAGCAGCCTGGCGTGGAACGACGGGCGCCCCAAAACGGTTCGCCAGCTCGGGACGGCGTGGCAACTCGTCCGACACGCCTCGAACCGGCCCTCACCCTTGACGGTCTTGAGAACATCGCCGTACTTCATCATGGTAGCAGGTGCTCGGGGTTCGCGAGGGAGTGGGGGCGCGACGGTCGCGCGCAGATTCCACGCGGGTCTGGCGCCACTGACCGTGGGGCTCTGCCGGCTTGTTCTCGACGTCGCTCGCTGTGGTGGCGCCCACAGCGTCGAGCTCGGGCCGCCTGGGCCCGTTCGCGCATACCGTTGCGCGCGCTGTGCCAGTTACAACTCAGAGCCGCGCGCCGTGCATGGCCAGAGTACTATGCGTCGCCACCAAGGCTGCGAACTAGCACGCGCGAGTGCAACCGGCGCCCTTGCGAGCTGTGCGAGCGTGAAGAGGGGCAATCACGCATCACACGCCCAAGCGGGTGGCCACACAGCGGACCGGGCCGGCGCTGCGTCAGAAACACACCGCCAGTGAGGCGCGCTTGAGGCTGGTTCAGCTCTGCCTCGGCAGGTCCAGGATGGCGCGTGCGATGGGTGCCTCGAGCGCGCGCCCATCGCGCTTGATCACGGCCTCGGTTCCGTCCGAGCGGACGAGGTGGCACTCGTCGTAGCGCTTGTCCAGGATGTTGGCGACGACGGCGTCGACGCCGTACTTGGCCATCGCGCCCCGGGCCTTGGGCAGCAGCAGCGCCTCGTCGGTTTCCAGCTTGAAGCTCACCACCGTCGCGTCGGGGCACCATGGCGCATCGTCGACCGCGATGCCGGCGGCGGCGCTGGCCGATGCGGCCGGCAGCGACACCGCCCCGAGCATCTTCGGCACGCCCTCCAGCCGCATGGTCAGGCTCCCGTCGCTGCTCGCGCCGCTCTGGATCTTGTGCTCCGGCAAGGACTCATCGGGGATGTAAAAGTCGCTCACCGCCGCCGCCAGCACCACCGTTCCCGCGGCGCCCGCACGCCTCATGGCCAGGCAGCATGCCCTCAGCGCCCAGATGTACTCCCCCACGCTCTCGAACTCAACCTGCGGCCGGAGGGGAGGACGCCAGGGTAAGGGGAGTGCTGGGCAAGCCGTGGCTGCCCGCGCATTGAAGCGGGGACGCGCCGCTGGAAGTCAGCGCAGGCACGGCGAGGGGGCGCGATCCCCAGCCCCGCCTTATCACCCTTGCGTGCCGCATAAGGCTTCCTCCCGAGGCCTTACCTCAACGAGCCGGCGGCTGGCGAGCGCCTCAGCTCGCACTCGGAGCGCCTCGGCCTCGTCGGCGGACAGCTCCAGGCTATCCCCACGAAGCCGTGCCTCCGGGAACCGCGTGAGAGCATCTTGTGCCGAGACGAGGAACGACCGCTTCGTCCCGGTCCGGTGCAGCATAATCACGGTCGCCCCGTCACGCACGAGCTCCCTGCGCGCGGGGCGCGAGCAGCAGCGCCGAGGGCGGTAGGTGGCCCTGGCCGGGACCATGGGTGAACATCACAAAGCACCATGGCTCACTCGGTCAGCCTGGCGCCACGCGTGCCGGTCGAAAAATTGTCCAGGAACCTGACAGCGTTGCGCTCGAGCGGAACCTTGGTGCCCCCGGACGTGATGAGCACGACGGGTCGTCCAGCACGCACCGCATCATCGATAGCACGAGCGACCCGCTCACGCAGGGCGCCGGTGGCCTGCAAAGGTCGCCGGCAACATCGCGCAGCAACGTCAGGAGCAAGCTGCAGCGGCCGCCATACACAGCACGGATGCGCCCGTGCTTTCCCTGTCGACAATCGGCATGGTAGGAGGGCAGCCTCACCTTGGGTGGCGGTCCGAATGCCCCGATCATGCCGTGCGGTTGGGCAGGCGCCGCATCGCAAGACGCCGCGCGGAGGCCAAGCCCGGCGGCAGACAGTCCCGGCACTGCCAGCCGCACTGCTGCGCGCGCAGCCCTCCGCAGCATCTCGCTGAGCGGGGTGCACGGCCGCAAGAGCCCGGCCGCTCGGCTCCACCGGTGGGTCACTGCCTGCGGAACACCCACGCTGCGCCTCGTACGCACACCGCCGCACAGAAACCGGCACCCACAGCTCGGCTGCAACTTGCAGCACAACCACGGCGCGGCTTTTGCGTTGGAAAGGTCCACACTGCGGAGCGCCAACGCACCATCCCGATGGCCTTCGATTCCGCGAGTCCGCGGTTGCTCGAACCGCTGGACTGGGCTGTGATTGCGGTGTATGTGGTCGTCATCGTGGTGATCTGCGTCGTTACGGCGCGAGCGGCACAAGGGGCGCAGCAGTTCTTCCTTGCGGACCGCTCCGCTAGCTGGCTCACTGTCGGTGCGGCCTTTTTTGCCTCAAACATCGGGAGCGATAGCATCAGTGAGTGGAGCCGGGGCTTGGATGTTTGCGCGCGCGCGGCAAGCACCGACCGCGTGCCAAACGAACGCCGCGCTCGGACTGACTCCCCCGCCCAATCTGCCCCGCAGTCGGGTTGTCGTCAGCGGGGGCCACCGCGGGGCTTTCGGCTGGATTCTTTGACATCGCGTCGGGCCTTGCCTTCGTGGCACTGGCGCACGCCTTCCTGCCGGTCTACCGGAACAGCCGCGCGTTCACGCTCCCGGAGTGGACCGAGCACCGCTTCGGGCCGCGCGTGCGCATCTACCTGAGCATCCTCGCCCTCCTCATCTATGTGGTCAACCGGATCTCGGCGACCCTCTACTGCGGGGGCCTGATCTTCTCAGTGACGCTGGGCCTCAACGAGTGGGTCTCCATCGGGATCCTCCTCGTCGCAACCGGCCTGACCGTCACCATGGGAGGGCTGCACTCCATCCTGGTGATCGAGAACCTGAACACCGTGCTGCTTCTCGTCGGCGGATTCCTGACCCTGGGGTTCGCCCTCGCGGCAGCCGGCGGCTGGTCCGAGGTCGTCGCCTCGATCGAGTCAGGGACTGGAGCCGCGCGCCAGGCCGGGATCCCGGCCTCGTTTGCCCACATCTGGTCCGGAGGGGACCTCTACCCGTGGCCGGGCCTGCTCCTGGGCGGTCCGTGGCTGGTCGCCTGGTTTCACCTCGCGGAGCAGGAGATGGTGCAGCGCGGCCTCTCTGCCGGCTCGGCGGGGGACGCTGCTCTTGGATGCGTCCTCGCGGGCCTCCTGAAGCTCACGATTCCGTTCACCTGGGCGGTTCCCGGCATGGTGGCGAGGTACCTATATCCGGCAGAGCTTGGCTGCGACCCGGCCGCCCCGCTCGGGTCGGAGTGCCACGACGCGAACAAGGCCTTTCCCGTCCTGATCATGCGGGTGCTCCCCACGGGGCTGCTGGGCCTCATGCTCGCTGCAATGCTGGCAGCCGTGCTCAGCGTCCTCGCCTCGACTTTCAACTCGGCGTCGACCATCTTTGTGTTCGACGTGGCGTCCAAACTTTCGTGCTGCATCGGGGAGGCTCCGCGGAGCACGCGGGGCCGTGCTGAAGCGGAAGCCGTTGCCGAGCGCTCCACCGACGACGACGCCGCCGCCACACCCGCCGGCGAGCCCCCCCACACCAGCTCCGACGACCGTAGGCTACTGCTCCCTGCTGCAGGGCACGGGTCTGCCGACAGCGTGCCCCCTGTGGATCGGGCCACGTCGCGAGAGCGGCGCCGCGAGCCACGGGACGAGCGAGAGCAAGCTGGGGGGGGTGCTGCCACCGACACCTCGCTGTCTGGCGCCCCCGATCAGGGCGTTACAGAAGTGGCCACCTGCGAGGCGCCGGAGCCTGAGCCCGACCAGGCGGCACTTCATGACGCGAGGCTTGTCATGATGGGGCGCGTCTGGGTCGGGGTGATGGTGATCCTTGGCGTCGCGTGGATTCCTGCCCTGGGCCGCCTTTCCGATTCGCTGTACGTGGCGATGCAGACGCTGAACGCGCTGCTCGCGCCGCCGGTTCTGGCAGTGTTCGTCTTGGGCGTGCTGTGGCCTCGTGTGAACGAGACTGGTGCGCTGGCTGGGCTGGTGTGCGGTCATGCGCCCGGACTGGTGCGGCTGGTGCTGTCAACGGTCGACGGCGGGGGCGATCCGGCGGCTTCGGATCCGTCTGCCGGGAAGCTCGGAGGAGTGTTCACGGGCGTCGGCTACCTGTACTTTGCGGCAATGGAGGGCGCACTCTCGGTGGCGGTGGCGGTGGCGGTGTCAATGTGGGCGCTGCCCGGCAGGTCCCCCGTTCAGGTTGCACCGTTCGTTCTGCCTGCGGCGCTGTCATGCTGCGCTCGGTGTTGCCCGGGCGTCGGCCTCTGCCCTCGAGAGGGGACAGATGCCGCGGCGGCGCTCGCTGCCGTGCTGGCTGGCCGACGTGCGTGGAAGTCTGCCGCGGCAGAGGAAGAGGCGGAGCTCGTGGCCCGGGCAGAGGCGAGCGAAGAGGCCGCGCGCAGCCCTCCGAAAGGCTTCTCGGGGCTGCTCCAGCGCTGCTGCGGACGCCCTGCGGACGCCCGACAGCCGCAACATGGTCACCATCATGCCTCTGACCTTCCGGCCCGCGATCCAATCGCTCCGGCGCTGGCAGGCGCCGCCGGCAGCCCAGATGAGGGCCACGGGCTTCTTGCGGCGAAACCGCTGGCACCCGCGTCTGTCCCAGGAGCCAGCGCCCCATCCGCTTACACCGTTCGCTTGGCTGCCGTCCGTGCCGGGCAGGCCAGGCTCCACTTCGCTGCCATCGTGGGCAGTGCCGTTTTGGTTGTGGTGGTGGCAGTCCTCTTTGTGGTGCTGGCGTGAGATCGCAGTCATGCACACCAGCATCCCTGCCACGGCCTGGGGGAGTAATAGCAAGAGCCATAAGGGTGTTCTTGGCAACTGCTGCACAAACTGGGCCAGAACGGCCCCAACACCGCAGACCCGCATTCTGCCCAGCACTCTTCTCCAGCAGCGGAGCCACACAGCAGAGCAACAAAGGCGCCACAGCGTTGCTGCACACACGGCACTACAGATGCCGCTGTCCTCCACTCTTGGCCTCAAAGCTCAGTGCTCACACCACCTGAAGTCGGTGGTGGGAGCTTGGAGCAAGCACTGGCTGACCACGGCGCTGTCGCACAGCTAGTAGTTCTGCTGGAGTCCGGTGACAGGGCGAAGGCTGCCGACAATGCCCCCGCGGCGCCGAGGGCGCCGCGGCCAGCAGCACCGGTCTGCGGCAACCTGTGACGCGAGCCGTGTCAGAGACGAGGGCTGCACTTCCTGGTCACCCAAGTTTTGGCTCGCGGATGCATGGGTGGACATGCGTGCGTAAGTGTGACACGCTTCGGCACGCACGGGGCATCGCACACGCTTTGTAAGACGCTGACCAGGTCACTCGCGCATCCATGGGTGCAGGCACGGCCGGAGACACCCCATCGCTCATGTTCCCGCCGGCTCACCGGTAGGCGCCACCCTCATCGGGCTCGAGGTCCTCGGGGTCGTACGACAGCGACACAGGGGCACGGGCGCTCGCTGCCGACCTCTGCGACGCCATTGTCGCCGAGCGTGCCCCGCGGCCGTCGTCCGGCCCCGCTCGCGCCCGCCCGCCGCCGCCGCCGCTCGCGCGCGGTGGCATGAGGTCTCCCATCGCCACCCCCGGGGGGCCCCCTACGGTCGACGCGCCCTGCGTCATTCCCGTCGCCACCGTCGTTCCCATGCCCCCGCGGGACCAGTGCGCGTCGGCCGCGCCACGGATCGCGGACGAAAGCGCGTCGCGGGACCCCCTCGCCGACCCGCCGGTCAGCACCCCGTCCCACGCACCAAGCTGCCCCTCGTGCCTCCCCGGCTGCCGCATCGACATCTCGTGCTCGATCGCGGCGTCGACGTCCGACGGGCCCATGCGCCCGGGGGCCCCGCCCCGCACCGACCGGGTGGCCACGGCGAGCGGCCCGTCAGCACCGGCAGCGGGCGGAGGGGGAGGCGGACCGTCGTCGTCGCTCCCGTCCGGCCCGACGCCGCGCACGGCCCTGGCCGCGTGGCCAGCCCACGCTGGAGCCGGGGCGCTCCCGAGCTGGAACCCCTCCCCGCCGCCCGCCACAGCGGCCGCGGTGCTGCTGGCCGCCAGCCGCGCCTTGTTGCGCCACGCCAGTCGCTTCTCGTCCTCCGTCACAGGCTGCTCCGCCACGCCCATGGCGCGGCTGTCGATCGACGCGTCCATGGGACGCACGCCGCGGCCCCGGCCGGGGTCGAAGCCGCCACCGGCCTCGGTGTCGCCCTGCGCCGCCATGGCCGACGACGCCGGGCGGCGCCCCATCCACGACGACGGCAGCGGGAACTGGGAAGGGTCGAACTTGCGAAGCAGCGACACGGACGTCGCGCGGCCCGCCGCCGTGGACCGAGCCCGGGACCGCAGCGCGCGCTCGGCCTCCCGCTGCAGCCCGATCAGCCGCAGCGCGCGGCGCGAGGCGGCCTCCCGCTCCTGCTCCCGCCACGTCATCAGGTTCTGCGCCTCCGCCTCGGCGTCGAACCGCTGCCCGTGCCGGTCGAACCCGGCGCGGCCGAAGCCCGTCGCGCTGACCTGCATGAACGGATCGCTCGAGGCGCCACCGAGGCGGACACCGGTGTGCGTGGCAGCGGCGGCCGCCACGGCGGCCTCACGCCGCGTCGCCCGCCGCCCCGTCCTCGCCGCGAGGTCCGCGCCGCCCCACGCCAGCGACATGGGGTCGCGGGCGACGTCAGCCACCGACAGGCCAGGCTCGCGCCAGTGCCTGCCGGGGCCACCTCCGAAGGCCACCACGGCCGGGACGCCGTCCTCCGCGTCCTCCGCCGACACCCTGGTCACGTCCCCGGGGTGCCTGGCGATGTGACGGAGCGCCGCCGAGCGCAGGGCGGACGCGGCCTGGGCGTCGGCGAGGGCGACGTCGTCGATGCTCGCCTCCTCGATGGCCGCGGCCTCCATCAGCCGGCTGCGCAGCTCTGCCTCGGGCATGGACGCGAGCGACGGGTCGCGCACCACGGCCCGCGCCGCGATGGCCGCTGCCTCGATGGCCCTCGACGGCAGCAGGGAGAGCCGCTCCAGCGGGGTGGTGCGCGCCGAGGCGTCCCGGGCCCGCCGGAGGCGGATGCGACGGATCAGGACGGCGACGGCGCGGGACGACAGCACGGGCCCCCGCGCCGCCAGCTGCGACGACATGGCTGCCGGCCTCGACGCCACAACGGCGGTCGACGCCCCGGCCACCTCGGCCCGCATGCGTCGCACCAGCTCCGCCCCCGCCTCGGCCGCCGCCGACGGGTTGACCCCCGCGGCCACTAGCGCCCCGACGTCGCCCCCGGACACCGCCGCTTGCACCTGAAGCAGAGCCGTCGGGTCCCCGCCCTCGTCCTCGCCGACGCGCCGCATCGTCTGGCCGCGCCGAGCGGCCATGGCGGCCGAGGCAGCCTCGAGCCGGCGCCGCCGAAGGCTCGCGAGCAGAGCCAGGATGGACCCACCGTGGCCCTCGAGCACCTCGTCGTCGCCGGCGAGCGCCACATCCCAGCCACCACCCCCGGACGACGGGGCCATCGCCGCGCCGGCGGCCGCCGCGCCCAGCGACGAGGGCGCCGCCGTGCCCCGGCGAGTGCGCGGGGCGGGCCCGCCGACGGACCCGGCGTCGCTCGACGACGCGGCCCGGGGGTACGGCGGCCCGCCCTCCCTCGGCTCGCCCCGCGCGCCCCCGCCCACGCTGCGGCCCACGGCGGACCGCAGGAACGCGGCAGACCGCGCCGTGCGCCGGGCCGACGCCTCCCCGGCGAGCATCGCGCGCGCCGCCTCGGCCGACGCCTCCTCGTCGCTCAGGCCCCGCGAGGCCGCGCGGCGGGCCACGTTGGCCGCGTGCGCGATGGCCGCGGCGTGCAGCAGGCCGGGGAGGGTGACCGCCGACGCCTCGCGCCGCACGCGGCCGGCCTCCGCCGCGCGCCGTGCCTTGGCCTGTCCTGAGTGCTTGTTCATGTACTTCATGAGACCGGCTGCGAGCCAGCGGCCGGAGATGGGGCCGGCCACCTGCTGGGCGAGGCCGGGGATGGAGGTGACGGCCTCGATGACCTCCCGCTCCGCGTCGGCGCTCACCGCGGCAGCGGTCATCGCCGCAAAGGCGTCCTCCGCGTGCCGCCGCCGGCGCTGCTCCGCGGTGTCGGCGGCCTCGGCCGACCCGGGCCCCGCCAGGCCCGCGCGCACCGCTGCGGTGGGCTGGTGCGCGAAGAGGCTGCGCTTCTCCGACGGGTGTCGGGGCGGGGCGGGGGGCGCGGCCGGCTTGGCCGAGGCCGCGGCGGCTGCCGCGATCGCGGACCGGCTCCCCGGCGGCTTGCGGCCCGACCCGCCCAGGCCCAGCGGCGCGGCCGAGGCCGGGGTCAGGAAGCTGAGCGTAGGGCGTCGCTGCCCCATGGTGCGCCGCGCGAAGTCGCCACGCTTGGACGACACCGACACGCCGCGGGCCCCGGCGGCCGCGCGGCCCGACACGTCCATGGAGGCAGGGCCCGTCATGGCCGCCGCGACGCGGGCCGAGGACCCCGTGCGGCGGATCCGGGAGTGGACGTCCGTGCCCGCCTCGGCGGCGGCGGCGGCCTGCGCGGGCGTCACCGGCAGCGACGCCCTCACGCGGGTCACGTAGCTGTCCACGTACCCGGCCACCGGCAGGCGGCGGCCCCCCGTGATGTACCCGTCGTCGCGGAGCTGGTCGGGGACCGACCCCGCCTCGTCGCTGTCCTCGGCGCCGTCGGCCTCCCCGGCGTCGAGCTCGTCCTCCAGCGTCGCGGCCACCGCGGCGAGGGCGGCGAGGCCCCGGGACTGCCCCGCCCCGCTGCCCTGCAGCTCCCGCTCGTGCCGCTTCCACAGCTGCAGCCGCCCCTGCGCGCGCTCCACCGCCGTGACGGGCGGCTTGCGCGGGTCGTGCCCGAGCAGCAGCTCCGTGTAGGTGATGACCGACACCGACAGCGTGTGGCTGAACGACGACATGGCGGTCAGGGCCGTGCGGTGCGAGGTGCGGAACGGCGACTCCAGCGGCAGCGGGCTCACTGCGTGGGTCAGGTCGAGCCGGCCGCGCGCGGGGCCCGCCCCCGCCCACTCGTCGCCGTCGTCGTCGCCGTCGCCCTCGCGGACGCCGGGGGGAGGGGGCGGCATCGGGATGGGCGTGACCGCCGGCACCGCCGCCGTGTGGCCCCACGCCACGACCCCGCCGTCCACCACGGCCAGGCTGTGGCGCCACCCCGCGGCGATGGAGTCCACCCCGACCCCCGCGAGGGCCCGCACCAGCGACGGCCGGTGGCTGTCCTCGAAGTGACCCAGGCCCAGCTGCCCAAAGGCGTTCCCTCCCCACGACCACACCCCGCCCATGGACGTGAGCACCATCGCGTGGCTGCCACCCGCCACCACGTCCAACGCCGCCCCGGCGAAGTCCGCCTCCTCCGACCCCTCCGGCAGAGGGATGTCCCGGTCGAGCAGAGCCGAGGAGATGTCCTCGTCCTCCTCCGCCGTCTTCCGCTCCCCGGCACCGCCCGCCCGCCCCGCCGACGCCGGCGCCGGCTCCCCCCTGGCCGCCGCCCTCCTCGCCTCGAGCTCCTCGTCGACCTTCCGCTGCTCGTCCTGCTCCCGCCGCCGCGCCCGCTGCTGCGGGGACGGCATCTGCACCGGCATGTCAAAGTAGACTCGCTTCTCCCGCCGGGTCGACGGCGGCCGCAGCGCCCCGCCCCCGGTGGTCGACGCGCCGTCCCTGCCGGCCTCGATGAGCTCCGCCTTGGTGCTCAGCCGCATGGTGTCGCCCCCATGGGTCTGTCCGTCGGAGCCCCGCGTGCCCACGGACCGGCCCGACGTCGACCGCCGGCCCGGCGACGACGCCGATCCGCCCGCCGTGATGTCGTGGCCGGCCGCGCCGCCGTCGGCGTGGTGGGCGATCAGCAGCCCCTCGTCCTCCTCCGCCGCCACCAGCTCCTCCCCGGCCTCGAGCGCCGCGGGCGGCCACACCGACACCGGCAGCGGCTCGAACTCCGCGCACCCGTCCCCCATGTCCGCGTGCGGCGTGCCGACGCCCAGGCGGCCGTTGGAGTTGTCCCCCCACCCGAACACGCGCCCCTGCAGCGTCAGCGCCAGCGTGAACCCCCACCCAGACACCACCTTCTTCACGTGGTGCCGGCCCAGAGAGCGCACCGCCGCCGGCTCCAGCCGGTCCGGCGCCTTCCACTGCCGCAGCCGGCGCTCCGCCTTGGCCGCCGCCCTCGCCTCCGCCTCGCCGTCCACGTCGTCCGACGCGCCCGCCGTGGTGACCGACCCGCGGCGCCCCCCCGAGCTGCCCCACACGCCCATTCGGTGACCCCCCGGCACGAACCGCCCCGAGGCGCCGCCCTCCCCGCCACCTGACACCGTGGCTTCGGCGGTGCGGTTCTTGAAGGCGCCGGCGACGGGCGAGAACAGCGGGTGGTGAGGGTTCTCCACGTCGTCCAGGGCCTCGCCCCGGGCCATGGCGGCGTTGACCGCCGACGCCACCGCGGCCTCGCTGAAGCGCTCCTTGGGGTCCAGCAGCGCCGCGTTCCCGTGCCCCGTGTACTCGCCCGCCCCCCACGTGAACAGCAGGCCGCCGTGGGTCACCGCCATGGAGTGCCGGGGCCCCGCGCCGATCTGGATCACGCGCTTCCCGCGCAGCCCGGGCACCTCCGTGGGCTCTGACGTCGCCTCGCGGTGCGACAGCCCGAGCTGGCCGCGGGCGTTGGAGCCCCAGGCCATGACGCGGCCCGAGGCGGTGAGGGCGACGGTGTGGTCGGCGCCGGCGGCGATGGCGGTGACCTTGACCCCCTCAGTCAGGTACCGCAGAGGCGTGCGCTGCACCCCGGGCTCGTACCGGAGGCCGGTCACCACGGTGGGGATCTGCACCCCGTCGGCATGCCGCCGCGTGGTGACCACTCTCGTGTCGAGGATGGTCGGCCCGTCCGGCTCCGCGGCCTCCGACGCCTCGGACGGAGCCCAGCCCCGGTGGACCGACCCGGCCCCGCCGCCGCCGCCCCCGACGCGCGGCGAGCCCGTCGTGCCGCCCACGGCCCAGACCCGCGAGGTGCGGCGCTGCCCCATGCCCCGCGGCGCGCCCAGGGCGTCCTCCGCGTTGCTCACCACCGACGCGTGGTCGGTGCCCACCGACGAGTCGTCGTCGTAGCCGCCGCTCCGCCGGCGCGCCGACGTCGCCGAGTCGCTCACCCGGATGCCAGCCGCACGGAGCCGCATGGAGCCGGTGCGGCCGAGGACGAGCGACGCGGCACCGGTGTCCATGTGCGAGGCGCCCTTGGTGGTCACGGCGCGCGAGGCCCGGCGGCTGCGGGCGCGGGGCGTCACGGACCTGGACCGGCCGCTGGCGACGCTGCCTGCGCTGGACACCCGCATGAGGGCGGGGGGCGGCGAGGCCCCGCGGCTGCTGCCGGGGCTGCCGACGCGCGGGGACCGCGCCGCGAGGATGTGGGCGGTGGAGGCGGCGGCGGTGCCGGGCGCCGCGGCACGGGTGTACGAGTCACGCCCGGAGAAGTTCAGCGCAGAGGGGCGGCGGCGCATGGCGGAGGCGTTGGCGCCCGCGAGGTGCAGGGCGGACGGAGCGTTGCCGGCGGCGGCGTCGCCCGTCATCTCGGGGCTGAAGCGGAAGGACCCGGCGCGGCCGGCGGGGCTGAAGTTGGGCGCGGTCATCGGGCCCCTGGCGCCGCTAGGGCTGCCCATGCGGGTGGAGGACATCCGCCGGATGAGGCGCGCCGTGTCGCCGAGCGCCCCGGCGAGGGGGCGGCCGCCCGTGATGTCGCGCCGCTGCGAGACGGGCACCCCGGCGGCGTCCTCCTCCTCCCGGATGTCCTCCAGCGGCACGCCGACGGTCTGCGCCACGGCCGCGGCGCGGGACGACGTCGTCTCGTGGAAGCCGTTGCGGAGGGGTCCCGTGGAGCGGGAGCGGCGGCGCTGGCTCTTGCCGTCCCGGGCCGCGGAGGCTGACGCGGTGCTCCTGAAGGCCTGGGCGTGGCGGACGCGGCGGGACTCCTCCGCGGTCATCTGCACCCGGCGGCGGGCGTACCCGTGCCCCAGCTGGTGCCGGTCGTTCATGCCCCAGGTGTACACGTGCCCCTCCGACGACAGCACGGCGGTGTGGTGGGACCCCAGGGCCACGGTCTGCACCGTCTGCCCGCGCTCCCGCAGCGCCGCGTCCAGGTCCGACAGGCCCTTGGTCCAGCCGCCCGGGTAGCTGTGGTCCACCGACGTGACGGCGTCGACGTCGATCACCAGCGCGTCCCGAGCCACGTAGTGCTCGTGGGCGACGTGCTCCCGGTCCCGCTCCGGCATGCCGTCCGCCACACGCCCGAACCCCGCGAAGGAGAACCCCCACTTGTCCTTGACCGCCTCGGCCCGCCGGCTCTCCGACAGCCGCTCCCTCAGGCGGCGGTGCTTGGCCGCGTTGATCCGGGCCACGCGGTGCAGGTGGTGCACCAGCTGCGACGTCTCCTGCTCCCGCGCCTGCATCGTCCGCCACGAGTGCTCCGCCAGCATGCGCCGCTCCCGGCTCCCCCGCAGCCGCTGCCGGAACACCGCCGTCCGCATCATCCGCTGCACCGCCACCGCCGCCTCCCGCATCACCCTCAGGCCCCGCCACAGCAGCATGGCGCGGAGCCACCGCTGGACCTTGACCGCCGAGCCCCGAAGCTCCCGGTACGCCCGGCGCACCCCCGTGCCCCGCACCACTGCCTGCACCCGCGCCACGCGCAGCACGGCCAGCCGCGCCACCACCCGCTTCCGCACGAACAGGACCAGGTGTCGGTTGTTCCGGCGCCAGCTGAAGCCCCGCCAGCACGCCTGCAGCAGGAGCGACGCGTGGACCTCGCCCCAGAACTCGCGGTTCCGCCCCAGGAAGCCGCGCCCCGACCGCTGGATGGCCACGGCGGCCTCGTACCGCTGCAGCAGCTGCCGCCGGAGGAGGGCGCCCGCCGCCGCGGCCTGCAGCTGCCGGAGCGTGCGGAGGCCGTGCAGGTACGCCAGGCGCGCCTTGCGCCCGGCCCAGCAGGCCTTGATCCGGCTCAGGCCGGCGCGCGCACGGCGGTACGCGAGACGCGCGGCGTGGCCCCGCCACACGGCCCCGATGGCGGTGGCAGCGCCGCGCTGCCGGAGGAAGCGGGCGCGCACGGGGCGGCCGCGGACGGCGGCCTGGAGCCGCGTGACGCCGTGTCTTGCCACGACGTGCTGCGCCCGGCCGGAGGCCCCGCGCATGAACGCCTGCACGCGGACGGCGGCGCTGTCCATGGCGGAGCGTCGGACAGAGCGGAGCGTGTCCAGGGCGGCGGCGGCCTCGCGGCGGAGGAAGACGCGAGTGCGGCCGAGCTGGACCTGGGAGTCGCGGTCGAGGCCGGCGAGGGCGCCCGAGTACTCGCGCCAGAGGGCCACGACGAGGGACTCGCACATGGTGCGGCCCTCGAGCGGGGTGGCGGAGCGCGGGCAGGCGAGGGGCAGGTGGCTGGAGGCGGAGCGGGGGAGCACGACGACGAAGACATCGTAAAAGTCGGCAAAGAGAGCGTGCTGGGAGAAGCCCTCCTTGGCGGCGCGGAGGGCGGGGACCAGCGACTGGCAGCGGAGCTGGTGGGCGAGGGCCTTGGGCGCCACGGCGGCGGCGGCGACCGCCGCGCTGGTCTCGTCGTGGGCCGGGAAGGGCCGGCCGTAGCGGGGGAGGAGGCACCTGACGTAGAGCGGCTCTGCCGACGCCCCCGCGGCGATGTCGAGGAGGTGTACGAGCTTGGCCACGGCGTCGTGGGCCCTGGGCGCCTGTGTGCCCTCGACGGCCACGTCGCCGTCCCCGCGGCGGCGCACGGTGTCCAGGGAGTCGAAGACGGAGGGCGCGCCGGCGCCCGGCACCCCGGCGGCGGCGGCGGGGCCGTGGCGGCGGCCGCCCGCGGCGCCTCCGCGTGCGCGGCCGGCGGAGGGCCCGGCTAGGTCGGCGTCCGGGGCGGCGCCGCGGAGCGTCTGGGCGCGCATGACGGAGCCGAGGAGGGGGACGAGGGCGTGCGCGGCCGGGCCGGCGGCCATGACGGCCTCGCAGATGGAGAGGGGGCAGGTGCCGGACCGGTTGGAGGCCAGCATGCCCAGGGAGTCGTACGGGGTGTGCCCCTGGCTGTGCCGCAGCGCAAAGAGGTGCTGCATCTGGCGGACCACCACGGCGTGCGCGCGGGCGCGGCGGTCGTGCGCGGACGAGTCCGGGTCGGCGCCCGGGGCCGCGCCGACCACGGCAGAGCCGTACAGCGCCGTGACGGCGTCCTCCGCGGTCATGTACTCCTCGGCGAGCGTTGCCGCGGCGACGCGCTCCAGCGGCTCGGCGAGGCGGTTGAGGCAGTGGGAGCGGCGGTGCATGGTGGCGAGCTTCTTGAGGACGTCGGCGTCGGAGGAGGCGGCGTACTGCATCGACTCCTGGAGGATGCCGAGGAGGCCGATGGAGGGCGCGTCGAGGAGGGAGAGCACACCCTCGTTGCTCTCCAGCCCGTACGGGCCGTCGGGGCCTGGGCCGGCCCCGCGGCCGTGCACGCCATGGCCGTCGAGACCCCGGTGGGAGGCGGCGCTGGGGGAGGGGCGCGCCCCCCGGAGGAGTCCCTCCCCGTCCAGCAGCTCTGCCCTGTCGGCGACGCGGTTGGCCGCGAAGAGAGACTCGGATCGCTCCGCCCCGTAGTTGCGGAGGAGCTGCCAGAGGCCATTGCGGCCGAGGCCGCTGCCGCCGCCCGCGGCCACGGACGTGGGGTCGAACGCGGCGTCGGGGGGCGGGTTGAACTCGGAGCGAACGGGGCGGGAGTCGAAGCCAGGGACGTCGAGCACCGACACCGCCGCGAGGCGGGACGCGACCGACGCGGCGCCGTCCTCCGCCCCCTCGATCGAGCCGGGAACCGGACCCACGCCCGTCGCGCCGCTCGCCAGCACACGGGCGACGGCGCGCCTCGCCTCCTCCGGCAGCGCGCCGCTCCGCGCGCCCGCACCCGAGGCCGTGGCCCCGTCCGCGGCGGCGCTCCCCGCGGCGGCGGCCCGTCGCACCTCTGCCCGGTACCCTGCGGGGCCGCCGACCCCCGCCGCCGACGTCGCGATGGCCACCGCGGGGTGGTCGGCCCCCAGCCCGGCGTTGACCCGCGACACCACGAAGTCGAGGAGCGCGCCGTACAGAGCCCGCATCAGCCGGTCGCGGCGGTCCTCCGCCTGCGCCACCAGCAGCGGCACGGCGGCGGGGCTCCGGGAGCTGGTCGACGACGGCCTCGGCTGGGTCTTGCGCGTCAGCAGCGCGGCGAGGCGGCCCCGGGGCAGGCCGAGGAGGCCGGCGGCCTCGTCGAAGCGGCGCCCCGCCCAGTGCGACTCGTGGAGTCGGCGGACCTCGGCGGGGGAGGAGCCGTCGGGGGCGGCGTCGGGGGGCACGGCGACGCACGCGAGGTGCTCGTCGGAGATGCCGTCGTCCGACGCGGTGACCACGGAGGCCTGGAGGCGGGCGGCGGCGAGCGGTGGGAGGGGGAGGGCGTGCGAGCCCGCGCGGCCGGCCCCCGAGCTCTGCTCGGAGGGTACGATCTGGACGTCACCGAGGGCCAGGATGGCGGCGAGCACGTGAGAGATGCCGTAGCGCTCGTCTCCGGACGACCCCAGGGCGGCCAGGGCGGCGTCGAGGCGCGCGAAGCCGGCGGCGTCGGCCTCGGTGTCGCCGTCCCCGCCCGAGACGTCGATGACGCCGCCGCGGTGGAGGACCCGGCAGTGGCGGGCCTCGGGGACGCAGAGCCTGGCGGCGTCGGCCGCGTCGAGGCCCGCGCAGAGCTGGTAGAAGGCGTGGAAAGACCGCTCGCCCGGCGGGGTGTGGGTGACGCGCTCGGTGTCGACGGGGGAGACGTCCACGCGGGCGGCGACGGGGGCGCCGGGGGCGGCGGGGGCGTCCAGCGTGCCGGGGGCGAGCGGGCTGGGGCAGGCTGGGACGCCGCCGCGGCCCACGGCGACGAAGACGCGAGTGAGGACCGCGCAGCGGGAGGAGTCGGGCGCGGACGACGTGGCGGCGCGGGTGAAGGAGGAGACGACGACGTCGGCGGCGGCGAGGCGGGCGGCGAGGTCCGGGACTGGAAGGACGTCGGCGGCCTCGGCGAGCCGCTCGTGGGTGGCCGCGGCGAGGATGCGCTCCAGGCGCGCCGCGGAGGGAAGGCCGGACGGCGCGGCGGAGGCGTCGCGGCCAGCGGAGCCCGGCCGGAGGGTCATCACCGCGCGGAAGGACGTCGTCGCGTGCGCAACGGACCTCCGCACCGCGTCGCGGACCGAGGCGGAGTGCCCCGACCCGGGCTCCGCCGCGGCGCCGTCGGTGGACCGCGTCCACGCCGTGGTCGCGGGCGCCCCGGCGTCGGCTTCCGACGGGGAGCGGCCCGCGGGCGTGCTTGCGGGGAGGCGGCCGAGGAGGACCTCGGGGGACAGGCCGCCGACGGGCGCCCCGGCCTCGCCGAGGGCCTCGAGGACCTCCTCCGCGGCGTCACGGCCCGCCTCGTCCACCACCTGGGCGAGGTCGAGGCCCCTGGCGACGTACTGCACCACGGCGGCGGCGGCCCGGGTCTTGCCGGCCCCCGCCTCGCCCAGCAGCACCACGCTCTGCCCCGCCCCCTCCCTCACCGCCCGGGCGAGCGCCACCTCCGCGGCCTCGAACACGGTCGGCGCGCTCCCGGAGTGGTCGTCGCCGAGGCCGTCGTCGCCGGACCGCGCGTCCGCCACGGCCGCACGGTCCGCGGCGGCACGCCCGCTCGCCGCGTCGGCCACCGCGATGGCGCCGAGCGACGCGGAAACGGCCCCGTCCCGCCGCGAGGCGCGCCACCGCGTGGACAGCATCTCGCGCACGTCGTCGGCCGGCGGGTCCGCGCCCAGCAGGACCAGGGTGTCGCCCACCCACGTGGCGCGGTCCCCCCGCTCGTACCGGAGGCGCAGGGCATGGAGCACGCCGGCCTCGTGCGCGTGCGGCAGGTCGACAAGGTTGTTCGGCGCCTCGTCGTCCGCGTCCTCGCCGGGCACGGCCAGGAACAGGTCGTTCGCGTGGGCCTGGAGCGCCCCGGAGCGGGTGGTGGGCGCGGAGCGCGGGAGCCCGGGCGAGCCGGGCGGAAGGAGGAGCCGGACGGCAAACGTCTCGGCGCCGACGCGGTCCTCGATCACGCCCGCAATGTACACGTCCGTGTCCGCCGACGTGTCGGACCGCCCGGTGGGGTCCGTGTCCTCGTCATCAGGCTCGGCGCCCGGGCCTCTCGGCCGCGGGGCCGCCGGGTTCAGGACCCAGACCTGCGAGCGAGCGGAGGAGAGGAAGAGGCACGGGAAGGGTGGCGCCCGGCCCCGGGGCGCGCGTGCTGCTCATGACTGGCAGCCCTGGCGCCTATCGCAAGGGAGGAGCGGGGGCACGGCCGGCCCGCGCGCCAGGGAGACGGCGGCGTCGTCGTGGTCGCTCCCACGCATGCGAGACCCCAGGCGCCCAAGGGAGCGCCGTTCACCATCCCCTGTCAGGGCGTTCGGGGGTCGCGGCACTGTGAACCACCGCCCGGGTGTGCACAACCGGCCTGGATTTCCCGTGGCGGACGGTGCGGGGCGCCCAAGCGTTGAGGCTGCCCGGGGCCACCTCGGACGGCCGCAATGCCGCGTGGCGGCGCGCTCACCCTGGATCCAGGAAGCAGCAGCGGGAGCTGCTGCTGCGCCTCGGCGGTGAGGAGGGACGATAGCTCAGGGGAGCCGCCGCGCGCTCCCGCGCCGTGCGTCTGATGGCCGCCGATCCGCGAGGCATGCGTCGCAGACATTGCCGCGGCCTGCAGCGTCTCGCCCGCGGGCGTGCAATTCGAGTACGGGTTGTCTCCCTCTGGACCGTTGGCGTGCCCCTGCCCTGAAGCGCTGGGTCTCGGTCCGTTGGTGGTGGCGCAACAACCCGACGGAGAGCAACACTCGCTTGCTCTGCCAACGATCGACCATGCGAGCGTCTCGAACGCGCGCGCGGGTCGCGGCGCGAGCGTTCCCCAACCCCAAGGCGGCAGGCCGTTGCCCAGCGGCGTTTCGTTCACAACAGGAGGGGCGGCGGGGCAGCCGCGCGCTCACATAAGCACAGGCACGGGACGCGGAGCCGGCAGCGACGGGTCCATCAGTCGCGGGCCGCGGCCGCCAGCGCGGCGGAGACCAGGACCGCAACGATGAGGGCCGTGCCCGCCTGAGCAGCGGCCGGGGCGGCACCGTCGGTGAGGCGCCGGGCGGAGCCGTCCGGGTTGCAGATCACCGTGGCGCCGTCCGACCAGAGAACGGAGCTGCAGAACTCCGAGTGGGTGGCCTCGAACCCTCCGATGCGCACCGTGGTGGCGTTGCACGCGGCAAGGGTCGCGCAGCACTCCTCGGGGGAAGGCTCGTTTAGCGCCCCAGGGCAGTCGCCCCCCAGCTCGGCGCGCCACTCGGGGTCGGCGATGCGCGCCGGCGCGCGCTCGTACGACGTGAGCTGGAACTCGTCTAGCAGCTCGGGGTCCCGCATCGCCACGTAGTACGTACCGCCCTTGTTCCCGCCGGCCTCGCGGCACCCGAACGCGCGGGCCGCGCTGCGGCACGTCTGGCCGCGGTTGATGCAGACCTCGCTGTCCGTGATGCCGCCGCCGTACTGCGGGGCGCGGCGGGAAGCGGACTGGCATCGGCAATCGCGCGGGGGACGGGCCGTCCCGCCGCTCCCGTTTCTGGCGCTCGGTCCGCGTGCCGCGTCGACCCCGCGCTCCGAGGCCGATCATGTGCCAGGCAGCGGGGTCGGCGCGGACGGCTGCCGGCTCGCCCCGGCGCGGGGCAGCATGCCGTGCGTAAGTTCGAGCCGTGCGTTGGCCGCGGCCCGGCACCATTCCGCTCCTCACCTCTCCGCCGATGACAAAGGCGCCCGACGCCCAGTCCTGGTTGCAAATCATCTGGGCGGTCAGCTTTGCGGCCGAGTCCAGCCGCTCGGCGGGATAGTTCCGGTCGGCCACGAACGAGTCGACAAGGCTCGAGCAGTACGTCAGCTCGCCCGACTGGTACAGAGAGCAATCGGCACGCGTCGCCGCGATGATGCACGCCGCAGCGAGCGCCGCGGCGGGGACGCGCATCGCGCGCGAGTGCGGCGATGAGAGCGACGCCCGGACCGGGCGCAGAGGCGGACCCGTCCCTGCGCGCGCGTGTCGCTCGGGTGCGTGCCGCGCGCGGAGCATCGCATCGGGGCTTGTTCTGTGGCGGGGCGTGGAGGGCTCATCAGCTCGATAGAATGTCGTGGTCCTTGGAGAAGCCTCCGGCGATCACCTTGTCCAGCCGGGCCTTGCGGCGCGCGGCGAAGGCGTCAAACCCAGGAACGGCCATGAGCGCGGCCTGCGAGGCGCCCGGATTGCCCTCGAGGACGAGCTTGGACAGGGCGGTGTCCACGAGGAGCGCCGTCGGGACGGTTTCGCGGCTGATGGCGATGGCGTTGCGGGCGGCATCGACCGTCTGCAGGGCCGAGCACCGCGACCAGTCGACGGGCCTGGCCAGCGAGGCGATGCTGCAGTCGGCCACCAGCAGCTCCCGGAGCCTGGGCAGGCGCCCGACCAGCTCGCTCAGCGCCAGGCCTTCGTTTCCCGACAGGGACAGCGACTGCGAGGATGCGGAGAGCGCGGCCCCATGACGGACGATGCGCTGCACACGAAGCAGGGGCAGGAGCCGAGGCCCATAGCTCTCACCTCGAGACCGTCGCACGCGGCCAGCCCGGACGGAACAGTTGTCAGCTGGTTTCTCGACGCGTCTAGGCTTAGCAACGACGGCGGCAGCGACGGCAGGTCCGACAGGGAGTTGTGCGCCGCGCTGAGCTCCTCGAGGGATGTCATGGAGGCGAGCGGGGGAAGCGAAACCAGCTTGCACCCGTTGACCGACAGCTTGCGCAGGCTCCCGAGGCACTCCACCCCGGCAAGGTCAATATTGAGGTTGCCTGAGAGGTCTAGCGACCGCAGCTTGTCGCCGAGCCCAAGCACCTCGGCGGGGATCGCCTTGAGGCGCAGGCCCTTGAGCGACAGGCTGTGCGTGGCCCTCGCCGCGCGCAGCCGGCCTTCCATCTGGTTGGCGGTGAGCGTTCCGGAGCTGGAGCAACCCCCCATCGCCCCCCGCGGGGGCTTCGAGGAGTGGGTTTGCCGGCGGCGGCAGACACTGCAGAGCGGCCCCAGGCCGTTCACGCACGGACGCGCGCCCCTTGGGCCTGCTCCCGTCCGTTGCCAATGGATTCGCGCTTCCGAGTGGTGTGGTGCGGGTGCCTCCGGGGGGGCAAGGCAAGGGCGGTTGTCTCAGAGGCTTCATGAATTGGCAACGCCGCACGAACGGAAAAGCACGCATAGAGCGGAATATCAATACACAATGGCGGGCGGGCGCTCACGCGGTGCTCGCCGAGGCGGCGGCGGGGCCGTCTGCGCGCGGCTCGGACCCAGGGGCGACGCGGCGGAACGCGACGGCGTCGATGAGCTCGAGGGTGAAGCGGCGGGCGTCCTGGCGGCGGACGACGGGGACGTCGGCGGTGCCGGTGAAGGCAAAGCCGGCGCGGGGGCAGAGATGCCTCTTGAGGGAGTCGCGGGTGGTGACCTCCTCGCCGTTCATGTTGAAGCCGCCGAGCCACGAGTTGCGGGGCGTCACGGCGGCGTCCCAGTGGTGGTCGCTGAGCACGACGACGGCGCCGCCCTCGCGGACGAGCCCGTCGGCGCGCAGGGCCTTGATGGCGTCGAGGGGCTGGGTGAGGGCGGTGAGGGCGCCGTCGAGGATGACGGCGTCAAAGGGCTCGCCGCCGTTGGCTGCCAGGGCGGCGCTGAGGTCGGTGGCGGGCGCCTCGACGTAGACGGCGCGGGACCGGTCGATGTCGCGGTGCACGGTCACGAGGGCGGTGGTGGCGAGGATGCCCTCGGAGACCTGCTCGTACTCGAGCTGCCCGTGGTGCTGCAGCACGCGGGCCTGGCGCAGCACCGGCTCGTCGTGGTGGGTGGCGACCACCGTGCCGAAGTGGCGGCAGAGCTGCATGGTGACGCCTCCGGCGCCGCAGTTGACGTGGAGGACGCGGGCGTCCTTGGCGTCGGGGGCGTCGGCAGCCGAGCCCGAGGCGTAGAGGGCGGCGGCGGCGTCGGCGAGGCGGCGCGGGAAGTCCGCGGCGTCTCCGATGGTCATGCCGGCAAGGGCGGCGGTGTCCTCGGCGGCGGCGAGCTTGGTGTCGACCGACGAGTATCCGTCGGTGATCTGCTGGCTGACGTCGCCCATGCCCTCCCACAGGTTCTTGACCGTGCTCTGGCCCGGGAAGTCCTCCTTGGTGTCGGCCTCCAGCTTGACGTAGCGGAAGCCGAGCTGCTGGAAGAAGTGGCGGCGGAAGGCGTAGCGGCCGAAGTTGGAGCTCTCGTCGCCGGTGGACATCCAGGATCCGCCGAGGAGCATGGTGTGCCATCCGTCGAAGCAGGGGGTGGAGAAGTCGTCGTAGAGGTAGTGGATGCGGAAGTCGGGGAGGCCGGCGAAGTGGTCCTCGACGTACTCCCACACGTTCCCGTGGGTGTCGTACACGCCGGCGGTGGAGGGCGGGAACATGTGGACGGGGGAGGGGGAGTGGTAGCGGAGGTTGGTGTTGCCGGGGCAGCGGTCCTGCATCACCACGTCAAAGGTCTCGGGGGACTCGAGGTAGGACGGGTGCTCCAGGGAGGCGTCCGTGGGGGTGGGCTCGAAGGCTGGGACCGAGGCGGGGGGCGCGGCGAGGTCGCCGACGGGGGCGACCATGCGGGCGGCCTCGGCAGCGTCGGCGGGGAGGCCGGCCTTCTGCCCGGCGAAGCGCTTCCCCGTGTTGGCCTCGGGGAAAGGGCTGGGGTCGTCGCGGAAGACGTGGTACTCCGCCTCGGTGGGCATGCGGAGCTGCCCCGGGCGGAGGCCGTCCTGGTTGGCCTTCCAGTTGAGGAAGGCGCGGGCCTCGAGGTAGTTCACCTCCACGGGCCAGTCCCAGGGCATGGGGATGATGTCGAGCTCCACGCGGAGGGCGAACTCGGTGCCGGTGCCGGCGCGGGGGTGGCCGTCGTCCTTCTGGTAGGGGACGCCCTCCTTGCCGCCAAAGTACTCGGGCATGGCCGCGGTGGCCACCCAGAAGGACGGGTGCGTGGCGTGGCGGAAGGAGACCCAGCGCCAGCCCTCGTCGTCGCCGCGGGCCGACACCCACCAGCGGCGCTCGCGGTAGCCGCCGGCCTGGACGAAGGGGAGGAACTCGGCGTTGGAGACGAGGAAGCGGGCGGCGCTGAAGGCCGGCACGTCCACGACGCGCTTGCCGTACTCGTTGTCCCAGCCGTACTGGGGGAAGTCGTCAGGCTTGCCGAGGACCACGCGGGTGGGGGCCTGGGGCACCAGAGCGTTGGCGGGGGCGGCCGCGGGGCTTCCGGCGCGGAAGGGGCAGTCGCGCCACGTGGTGGGCTTGTTGACGCAGTCGATGGGGAGCTG
>Ga0136560_1000226_pt1 | contig 26455 bp, 3 predicted proteins | sample AntRauMeHopE1497_FD_104925 | JGI IMG/M metagenome (GOLD analysis project Ga0136560, IMG submission 104925) | Saline lake microbial communities from Rauer Islands, Antarctica - Metagenome Hop E1 #497 | ecosystem: Environmental > Aquatic > Non-marine Saline and Alkaline > Saline | place... | reverse complement strand
CCATGGCCCTGCGACCCTGATGAGAGCGCCTCACCACCTCCGAGCGCGCGTCGCCACGACCCACCCCGCCCCTCCCCTCCGCAACGCAGTACACCGGCCCGGGCGGCAAGGCCAACACGATGCACCCGCCCGACGTCGTCGCCCTTTACGACAACTGCACCTTTGACGCCCTCCCCCACGACCAGGAGGACCCGTACGCGCTGTACACCTCGGGCCTCACCGCCGGCTGCCTCAACGACAGGGAGTGCTGGAAGGGGTACTACGCCGCCGTCACCGCCATGGACCGCGCCATCGGCCAGGTCCTGGCAGAGCTCGACACCCTGGGGCTGGCGGAGGAGACGCTCGTGGTCTTCGCGAGCGATCACGGCTTCTCCCTGACGCACCACGGCACGGTGGGCAAGGGGAACAGCCGCTACCCCCTCAACCTGTGGGACACCAACCTCAAGGTCCCCCTCATCTTCCGCCAGCCGGGCCGCGTGCCAGCCGGCGTGGTGCGCCGGGAGCCGGTCACGGCCGTCGATTTCGGCCCCACGGTGCTCCAGCTCGCCGCCGGCCTGGCCTTTGACGAGCGCACCAACGTGGCGGGCGCCTCGTACGCCAGGCTCGTCGTCCCCGACGCCGGCGACGCCGCGAGCTGGGTGCCGGCCACCGACGCCTCCCCCCCCATGGCCGTCGGCGCGTCGCCCGGCCTGCGCGCCGCGGGCTCCCCCGACGACGGCATCGGCTTCTTCGAGTACGGCGGCACCCGCGGCACCCGCTACGCCGGCCACAAGTACGTGGAGCGGCACGAGGGCTTCGACGAGCTTTTCGACCTCACCGCTGACCCCACGGAGGTCCAGAATCTGGTCCCGTCGGCCTGGGGCACCGGGATGCCGCCCTACCCCGGCTCCCTGGGCGGCAAGAACAACATCAGCGCGCGGCTCCCGCCCGTCGCGAGCGCCGCCGAGAGGCTCCGCCGCAGCCGGGCCGCCTCCGCCGCCGCGGACCCCGCCGCCCCCACGCCCTCCGCGGTGCGGGAGGAGATGCGCCAGACGCTGAGGCAGTTCTTCGCCTTCTTCGTGGACCCGTCCGTGACCGGCTGGAGCCGGGCGGTCACGGGGCGCGGCCAGCTGCACATGGTCTCGTACGCGGCGCAGGCCAACCTGACGTCGCGCGACGGCGGGGACGCCGCCGTGCAGTGGGCCCTCGGCATCCTGCAGCCCGGCTGGTCCAAGCAGGACATGGAGGAGTCGGGGCCCGCGGCGCAGAGGCGCGACGAGGCCACACTGAGGGCGGCCGACGCCGATGCGCGCCTCGCAGACGCCCTCCGGTCCGGCTCCGGGGTCAGCGCGGCGAGGCGCGCCGCCGTCGCTGCCAGGGCCGAATGGGCGACGCGCTTCGACTTCTGACCGGCGGGGGCATGGCTGTGTAGCGACCGCCGGCAGATGACGAGCCTTCGCCTCGCGTGTGGAGACGGTGTTTGCTCGAGATCCCAAGCCTTGCGCGCAGAGTGCTTCTGTCGGTGCATGCGCGCCCAACAAAGGCGCGCCCGCTGCGCCTCAGCGCCCGGCAACGTTGCGCGCTTTCCGCGCCCCTCACGCCGATCCGAACTCGTCCATCCACTTGCGGAAGCGGTCGAGGTCGGATCCCCCGACCGAGGACGACGTGTTGGCGACGGCGCTCTCGAGGTCCTCCATGGTGATGGGCGACTCCACGTCGGTGCGGGCCTCCTTGACCTTGTCGCGGAACTCAGACATGGGCAGCCCGAGCTCGCGGATCGAGGTGATGACGCGCCGGAGCGACATCATCGCCGCGTCGCGGCAGAGCCCTGAGAGGTCCGAGCCGCTGAAGCCCTCGGTGGCGGCCGCGACGCGGTCCAGGTCGACGTCGTCGGCGAGCGTCTCGGACCGGAAGTTGAGGCGGAGGAGGGCGACGCGGTCCGAGGCGTCGGGGAGGGGAATGTAGATTCGCTTCTCGAGGCGCCGGCGGAAGGCCTCGTCGAGCTCCCACGGCAGGTTGGACGCGGCGAGGACCACGACCTGGGCCTCGGGGTCGGCCCCCTCGTCGGGCCCGGCGCCCGAGGAGGAGGAGGAGCTGACCCCGTCCATCTGCACCAGGAGCTCCGTCTTGACGCGCCTGCTCGCCTCGTGCTCGGAGCTCCCGCCCCTGGCCGATGCCAGGGAGTCCACCTCGTCGATGAAGATGGTGGAGGGGGCGTAGAAGCGCGCCATATCGAACAGCAGGCGGACCAGCTTCTCGCTCTCGCCCCGCCACTTGGAGGTCAGCGTGCTGGAGCTCACGGAGAAGAACGTCGTGTCGCACTCCGTCGCCACGGCCCGGGCAAGCAGCGTCTTCCCCGTGCCGGGGGGGCCGAACATCAGTACGCCCTTCCACGGCCGGCGGATGCCCGTGAAGTAGCCAGGGATGATGAGGGGGAGCACCACTGCCTCCTGGATCAGGCCCTTGGCCTCCTCCAGCCCCGCGATGTCCTCGAAGCGCACCCCGGGGTGCCGCACCAGGATGTCGCGCTCGATCGTCTCGATCAGCTCCGACTCCCCCGCCGCCGCCGCGCCCCGCGCCTCCGCGTACGTCTGTCGCTTCTCCTCCGCGGCGCCCCCGCCACGGCCGGCGCCACCCCGGCCTCCCTCCCTCCCGCCGCCCGACCCGCGCGCCGGGGCACCGCTCCCGCGGGCGGCAGCCCCCCCCGCGTCCTGCCTCCGCCGCCCCGCCCCCTCCCTGCTCATCGCCCGCGCCCCGCGCCCTGCGCCGCCGCGCCCCGCGACGGCACGAGACCGTGGCTTGTCCCTGGACGCCGGGGCCGGGGAGGCGGCCGCCGCGTCAGGCTTGGGCCTCCGCTGCCGGCGCGACGCCGCCCCCGCCGGATCCCGCGCTGGGCGGTGAGCCGGCGGCTGGGCGGCGCGCGCGGCCGCCTTGGCCGCGGCCCACGCGGGCAGGCCGGGAGCGGCCGGGCGCGGGGCTTCTGTGTGGGCGTCGCGGTCGTCCGATGCGGCGTCGTCCTCCGCGCCGGACCCCGGCGGCTCTCGCAGCGCCCCGAGCTCCTTGATCAGCTCACGCACGAGCCGCGCTTCCATCTGACACTGCTCGCGGGCGGTGCGCCAGGCATCTCTCTCAGAGTCGTCCTCGGTGTCCTTGGACGCGCGCAGCATCGCAGCTGCCGCCGCCTCAAGGTACGTGAGGGCGGTCTCGTAGCTACCGAGCGCCGCATACTCTCGACCCATCGTCAGCTGCTCTAGGATGGCGCTGGCTCCGTCCGAGACGCCACCCATACCCGAGGCAACAGCCGCTGCGGACGCGATCGACGCTGCCATGCGTTTGGAAGCCGGTTCCGCCGCTCTTGCGCGCCTTCAGCGGGCGAAGGCTTCCTTTTTACGCGCAGCCGCTGCCCGGGCGTGGTCGTTTGCCGCGGGGGGCCGTGGAAAATCTCCGTGTGGAGGGGCTCGAACACCCACGACGAACAGAGACCCTGGCCCGAGTCCTACCCTGGAGCATGTCGCACACCCAGCCCTACCACCGCCCAAGGACCCGCGTGTGCACGCAGGTCCTGTCAAGGGCGATGGATGACGACGCCCTCTGGGTATTGCGGGGCCTCGGCGCCGCGGGCCAAGGCTCAAAACGTAACGGCAGCCTCAGCGCGCTGGGGCTGCGCGCCGCGGCTGAATCGCTGCAGTCAGACGCAAGAGAGCATGCAGGCGCATCACCCGGTGCGAGGCCTGCCGATACGGCAGGCACCAGCGCGGGCGAGTGGCCCGCCGCCGCTCGACCAATCATGGAGTGGGCTGCGTCCAACGAGCCGCTCGCCGCCCAGGCGGCCAGCGGAATCAGGCGCGCTGCAGAGAATGCGGGGAGGACGGTCCGCCCGAGCGCGGCCTCGGGCCTTGAGACCAGGCTCGGCGCCGAGCTCGCCCGCCCTGGCATTCAGTCCCGCCTCTGGAGCGAGGAGTCCGGCGCCGTCCCGCCGGCGGTCAAGGCCTGCATTGTGGCGGTGCTGTGAGCCATATGCCGGAGGCAGGCCGCCGGGGCGTGCCGGTGGCTTGGGTCTCGTTGCCGCTCTTGCACGAACATTTGCGGCGTTTTCGTTCGCGCCTGCCGTCAGCCTGGTTGGAGCCCCCAGGGCGACAGCAGTCTTGCCTGCGACCATGCTCGCGCCCTTTGTTTTCCGCAGGACCACGCATTCCAGCGACATTTCAGGCCTGAGAGCGGCCGCTGCAGACCTGGAGCGCGAGCTGCAGCGATGCCGGATTTCGAACGACATCATCCTTGCGGCGATGGCAGCCCTAGCCCGTGCTGCCAAGACGACGTATGCTAACACGGGTCTGCTCGAAGCGGCGGCGCGATGCGCCGTCATGCCATGCCCTGGAGCCATCGGCCGCTCCTCAGCGCTCATCACCTGCATTACAAGCATTGGCGATTCCTGCCTGCCCGCATTGGCGCGTGGTCTGCATGGCCATCATCCAGCCTCGGATGTTTCGCTGCCACCCTGGCCCCAGGACGGCGTGGTGACAGCCCGCTCCCTGCTGCAGCCTGCGGCTCCGCTCGGGCCGGGCGACGGGCCCGTGTCCATGGCGGCGCTCCCCGTGCCAGAGGCTGGTGCGACCCGGCCCCAGTGGACGCCCGCGGTGTGCTGCGGCGGCGTGCTCCTCGTGCCGGGGGCTTCGATCGCCGCCGCGACTTTCGCCTCCCGGCTCCCGCCCGGCTGCATCGCGTGGCCCGGGGGCAGCGCTGGCGCGGCGGTGGTCTCGTCGGTGGCGTCCATCGCCGGGCCGCTGGACGTCGTCGACCCGGTGTCCGGCGCCGTGCAGAGCCGCGTCGCCCTCCTCCTCCGCGTTGCGATCCCCGGAGAAGGAGCCGGCGCCGGCGCCGACGACGGCGAGGGAACCGACCAGTCTTGCCTTCCGGGCAGATCGGGCCTTTGCGTGGCTCTGCCCACGGCGGCTGAGCTCGCGTCGGCGACGCTCGGGCCGAGGCGAGCTTCGGTGCCCTTCTCGGCTTCCGTTGCGCGGGCCGCGCTTGACGGCATCGCGGCGGCGGTGGAGCAGGCCGAGGCCAACGGCGCCGGGGCGGCCGGCGCGTCGCCCCGTCTCGCGGGCCGTACGCTCGTCTGGACATCCCGGGGCGGCGCCCTCTGGCGCTGCGACGCGCTGTCAGACGCGTCCCGCGGCGCGGGCCCCGCGGCCGCCTCCTGCCCCCGCACCGTCGTCGAGGCCTCGCGGGGCTCACAGGTCGTCGTGGCCTCGGTCAGCGACCTCGTCCTCTTCCCCGCCGGCAGCAGGGGCGGCGGCGGCGGCGGCGGTGTCGCCACGTCGCTGGGAATCGCCGCGGCCGAGCGCTGCGGCGCTGTGGTGTCCGTGTGGAGGCCCACGGCCGATAGGGCCGTGCTGACCCTCGTCGCCTCCCGCACGGCAGAGCTGCAGACCGGGTGGCACCTCCTGCCGCTGCCCTCGCCCGTGACGGTCAGGCCGGGGGACTGGGTCGGCGTGCGTCCCCGGAGGGAGGGCGGCCGTGTCCGGCTCGTCCTCCGAGCCGGTGCCCCCCCGGCCGGCGCGGCGGGGTCAGACCCCCGCTCGCTGCCCTGCCTGGTCCCCCTGCCCGGAGCCGGCGAGGACGTCGGTGCCACGGCGACATTCTATCCGTCCGCCGTCGGGTGCTCCGAGGCCCGGGCCCCTGAGCCGGGAGCGTACGGCCCTCGCCGCGTCGCCGCGGCCGTTGCTGCCCTCGCCTTGCCGCTCTTCGGGCTGTGCGGCCCGGGGGACGGCCCGGCGCTGTCAGCGTCGGGCCTCGGCCCCTCGCCCGCCCTCCTCGCCCTCCCGGACGGCTCCATCGCCACGAGCGGGGTCCTGGGGGGCGGCGAGGGGGAGGGCTCCGCCCGTGCGCGGGCCATGATCGACGCCCATGGCCGCGTGGTCTGCGCATCGATCACGGAGGGCGAGTCTGACTCCGAGTCGGCGTCTGCTGCCGGCGGCGATGGCAGCGACAACGACGACGACGTGCGTCAGGCCGCGGAGCCCGGCTCCGCCGCCCTGCGCCGTGGGCTCCTCGCTGCCACCGTGGTCCCAGTGGCCGCGGCGGCCGACGGCGGGACGTCCCGTCTCTGGGTCTGCTCCCAGGCGCGGGTCAGCGATGCCGACGCGATGCACCGGCGAGAGCCCGGGGCGCAGGCCTCCGCCGCAGACCACCTCCACGACGACGACGGTGCCGGTCCCGCGGGCGTTGCCATCCGGGTCTCGCACGGCAGGCTGTCCCGCGGCGCCGCGCGAACCCGGGCGCCGCGCACGCCGGGACCCGACCCGTCGCCGCCCCATGGCCCCAGCGCGCGCCCCGTCACCCCGCCCCGCCCGGACGCGTGGCAGGCACCCAGCCTCTCCAGCCTGGCGATGCCCGGCGGGGTTGATGATGCATTCACGGCCATGCACCCGTCCGACGCCCTCGCGGCCGCCCGCACCGCCCTGCTCGAGGCGTCATGCGAGGGCTCTGCAAGCTCTACCGCCACCCCCTCGGAGGCCGTCGCGGACCTCGCCACCTCGTACGGTGTCCTCGCCTCCCTCCTCGCGCTCGACCCGGCCTCGCGGGGGTGGGCCGATGCTCTGGCGGCGGTGCTGGCGTCGGTGGCGCGGCGGCTCGACGCCTCGGCCTCGGCCGCCGACGAGTGCCCCCTGTGGGCCGCGGACGCTTCCGCCCGCCTCGCCGCAACCTCGGTGCCGATCCCCGCCGGAGCCCAAGAGTGGCCCCGAGCCTCCATCGCCCCGACCGGCCGCGACGACTGGGTCGCGGCCCTCAAGGGCGGCCCGGCCGCCGCGCGCCTCCCCGTCCTCCGCGCCATCACCACCGTCGCGTGCCACGCCGCCGCCATGGCAGCCGTCGCGGCCGAATCCGCCGCCGTCAGGGCTTCCCGCGTGCGCACGGCCGACGCCGAGGCCGCTGCCACCAAGGCCGCAGACGCGGCCGCGGCCGTCCCAGCCCACGCCATGGACGCGATCGAGGCTGCCTGCCGCCTCGCCGCCCCCCGCAGCCCCGCCCTCCTCCGCCAGCTACTCCTCGCCTCCCTCGCCCGGCGGGGGAACGGCCTCCCGGCCTCGGCCCTCGCGTCCGCCCTGCAGACCTCCCTCGTGCAAGCGGGGGCGTGGCTCCCCGTCCTCCCGGGCCTCGACGCTCTCCGCGTCGCGGCGCTGACGGAGGGCCCCTGCGCCGGGCCCGACGTCTGGGCCGGCGACGCCGAAGCCGAAGCCGACGCCGATGGCGTCACCTCCTCCAGGGACGTGGTTGCAGCGGCGCGCGCCTCCCTCCAGCGGGCAGCCACGCTGCGCGACGCCTATTCGGACAGCGACGGGTCGGGCAGCGGGGGGTCGCCCCCGCGGCTCGCCGCCGCCGCGTCGCTACCCCCCCTCGCGGCCTCCACCCTCGCCGGCCACGCCGTCCTCCTGGTCCGGAGCGCCTCCGCGGCCGTGCCACCCACGGTCTCCGCCGTCGCGAGCCTCGCCTCGAGCGTGCGCGCCGTGAGCAGGGCCGTCGTCGCCATGACCGGCCGCCGCCCCGGCGCCGACACGGGCGCCGCCCTCCCCCTCCTCGCCACCCTCCTCGCCGCCGTGACGTCGCCCGCCACCATGGGGTCGCTCCTCGCGCAGGGGCACGGCCTCCGCGGCCGCCTCGCCCACGTCTCGGGGGTCCTCGCCACCCTCCAGGCCGCCCACGCCGCCGCCGTCCAGGCAAGCTCCACCCGGGCCGCGCGCGCCGGGGACGCGGCCACGGCCGGCCAGGCCATGGTTGCCCCCGCCCTCGCCCGCTCGTCCGGCCGCCTCGTGGCGTCTCTGACCTTCCCGGCCCGACCGGTGACGAGGGACACCCTTTGGGTACTGGCGCAGGGAGGCCTCGCGACGGGGCGGCCCGGCCTGCCCGCGGCGGCAGTGCCGGGGCAGGGGGCGGCGCCGCTGGACGGACCCGCGCACGGCGTCTGGGCCGCGGTGCCGGGGCGCGGCCTGCAGCTGTCCACTGGGTGCTGGACTGTGCGGGACAACACGTCGCGGGGACACCGGATGCTGCCGCCCGGCGCATCGGCCGGCACCGACGCTGAGCTGCTCGGGGACGGGTCCGTGTGGGCAGAGCCGGCGCTGCGACCGATGGCACCGCCGCGCGCGGGGCGGAGGGCCCCGGGGGCGGGCGGCGTCGTGGTGCCCCCAGCGGTCGAGGCGGCGGGCGCAGGCGGCGGCGGCGGCGGCCGCGACGAGGACGACGACGAGGAGCGCGACGAGGACGGGGAGGCTGCCGCCGGAGCGGGCGGCAGAGCGCAGCGCCGCGCCGCTTCGGCCTGGTCCCGCCCCCTGCCGCCCTCTGACTTCCTCCACGGCGTCTCCGCGGCCTTCTCCGCGCCGGGGGCGGACTCCATCACCGTCCGCTTCGACGTGTCGCCCGAGGCGGCCGCCGCCCTCGGCCCCGAGGCGTGGGTCGCCGTCCTCCCCTCCCGCCTATTCGACCCCAGGCAGGGGCCCGATGACGTCCGCCTCTTCGGTTCCCCCGCCGCGTCCGTCGGCGCGGCCACGCCCGCCACCGCCGCTGGCCCCGCCGCCGGCCGCGGGTCTGCCCTCTCCCCGCACCTCATCCGCGTCGCGGGCCTCCCCCGCGGGCCCAGCCCGGGCCCCGGCCCCGCAGCCACGCCCCTGCTCCGTGGCCGCGGCTCCAGCCCCGCCGTCGCGCCCCGATCCAGCCCCGCGACACTCACCCAGGCCACGACCGACACCCTGCGCGCGAGGCGGATGCGCCGCCGCCCCCAGGACGCCGCGTCGCCGCCCGCCCTGCCCTCCCGCCTCGCGGCCCGAGACGACGCCAACGCCGCCGGCCAGGCAGAGCCGGGCCCCGCGGCCCCCTCCCCGCCCGTTGACCCTCACTCCAGGGCCGGCACGCCCGCCTCCTCCGTCCCCTCCCTCGGCGACCCCTCCCCCGGGCCCCCCATGGTCACGCCGCCGGACCGCATCGTCCCCCTGGGGCGGGACCCCGGCACGGCCCTCCTCCTCGCCTCCGCCGGCGTCTCCCGCCAGTGGATCGAGCGACTCACCACCCAGGACGACAGCCCGGGCGCCGCCGAGCAGCCCGGCACGAGCGCCGCCGCGGACCCGCCGGCAGGCCCCGGCACCGCGCCGCCCCCGCCCCCCCTTGGCGCCGCGGCCTCGGCACCCGAGCAGCGTCGCCGCTCCGGCGCCATCGCATCCATCTCCGACCAGGGCGACGACTACGACGCCAGCGCCGGCTTCCACGACCTGGACCCAGTGCCCCCCGCGCCCCCCGCCCCCGACCGGCCCGTGGTCCGCGAGGCCGCCGCGATGATCCGTCGCTGGCAGGCCCTCGCCGCCGCACCCGGCCTCACCGAGCCCGAGGCGTCGACGCTGCGCTCCGAGGTCTCCCAGGCCGTCGCCTCGGGCGTGGGGGCGTGGCTCTGCCGGCCGGTGGCGCGCGCGGTGTCCGTCGCGCTGCCCCCTGCGGACGCCGCGGCGTGCCGCTGCCCCGCCCTCGGCGATTTCACCATGACCGAGGCGGCTGGGGCCGACGCCGACTCGGACGCCGACGGCGAGGACGCCGCCGCGGGGGCTAGTCCCGGCCGTCGGGGGCCCCGCCGCCTCGGCCCCGCCGCCTGGCCCTTCCCCGGCCGCCCCGTCACGCTCGTCGCCGACAGCGTCATGGTGCTCATCGGCGGCCTCCGCGCCGCCCGGCCGGGCCAGGCGGCCGCCGCCCTAGCCCGCGCCGTCACCGTCACGGCCTCCGCGAGGATGCCAGCCCCGGCCCGTCCGGCCCCGCAGCCCCCCGCGGTGACTGCCCCCGTCAGCGTCGCCCGCCTCCTCGCCGCCGCGACCGGAACCCTCGCGGCGGCGGTCGTCGGGGCGCCCGCGGAGCTGGGCACCCACCCCGACGCTCGCGGGCGGCCGCCCCGCCACGGTGCCGCGGCCCGTCCGGCAGAGCTGGCGGCCACGAGCGACTCCGGCGGCCCCCCCTCCCCCGGCGCGGCGCCCCCCGGGGCAGAGCTCTTCTCCCGCCTCCGCTCGAGGGACCACGGAGCCAGGCGCAGGCGGCACGCGGGGCTGGTGCGGAGCGCGGCGAGGGCCGCGAGGGCCGCGGCGGCCTCGGCGGCCAGGCACGCCCCTCCCTCCATCGCCGACCCGAGCCCCCTCCTCGGTGCCGCCGACTCTGCCGTCGCCGCGTCGGCCATCCCCTCCCTGAGCCTCGACGGCCCGGCGGGCGCCGGCGCGCCGTCCCCGGGCTTCGCCGGCCGCGCCGCCTACGCACCGCGCGCCCTCGCCACCCCGCCCCGCACCGGCTCCCGAGCGGGCGCCCCGCCCTCGCGCCCCTCCCCGCACCGCCTCGCGGGCCACGGCCACGGGAGCCCCGGCCTCGTGCCGGCGTCCCCGCTGCTCAACTCCGCCGGCGTCACCCCCCTCGTCCCGTCGGCCTTTGCCCTCGACGGAGGGGCCGACGAGGCCGGGATGGGGGGAGGTCTCTGGGCCCTCGGCAGGGGCGCCGGGTTCCGCCCCGATGCCGTGGGGTCGCCGCTCCGGGCGTCGCAAGGCGCAAGGGACGCCGCCGCGGCGTCGTCGTCGGTGCTGCCGGCTCCCGCCGACGCGGCCTCTGCCGACGCGACCCTGACCCCTCGCCTCTTCGCTGTCCCGTCCGGGGGCGCCGGCCCCTCGTCGAGCGGCACCCCGTCCCCCGATAGCGGCTCTGCAGCGAGGCACCGCCTTCAGGGCTCTGCCAGGTCGCTGGCCTCGGAGCTGGCGCGCGCCGGCGGCGCCTCGGCGGCTCGTATGCGAGTCCTCGACGCGCCCGCCGCCTCCGCGTCGGCCTCGGGCGGCATACCCGGCGCCCGCCCGTGGGCCGTCGCCCCCTCGGACCTGCTCGCGCACCCGCTCGACGCGCCGCCTAAGCTCCCCGCCGCGGCGAGGGCGGGTGAGGTGGAGGGCATCTCCACGGCGCCGGAGCCCCTTGCGGTGGCCGACGTGTCCGCCGACGCCGGGGCCGAGGCCGCGCCTTCTGCCGGCCAGGCGCTCATCACGCCGGCGCAGTGGGCCCGGCTGGAGCTGTTCCGGGAGGGATGGGCGTGGCTCGAGTCCCGGGACGACGAGGAGGACGAGGACGACGAGGACGAGGAGGACGAGGAGGCGGACGAAGACGACGAAGACGACGAGGCGGGTGACCGGGCGACACGCATAGCCACTGCCGGCGGTGCTGGCGCCACACCCGGGCGGGCCGCGTCCGCGGCCGCCGCGCTGGCACAGCTGGAGGAGGAGGAGTCGAGACTCTTCGCTTCCTCCCTCGCGCACGGGAGCCAGGCACCCCGGGCCGCCGTCGCGGCGCTGTCCGCCGCCGCCTTCGCCCCGCCGTCCGCCGCGGTGCCCCTGGCGGCGTCAGCGTCGGCGCCCCCGGCGCCCACGGTCCGCGCGGTGTCGGACCCCGCGCCCGGCTCGCCCGCCGCCGACCCCGACGCCGGCCTCGGCGGGCCCCTGGCCATCGCCGACTGGGGCTTCGCGCTCCAGTGCCTCGCCCGCTCTGCCGACGCCCGCAGGCTCCAGGTCGTTGCCTGGCGGTCATCCCTCGTCGCCAGGGCCGAGCGGGCCGTCGCGGCCGTGTTCCTCCTCCACGCCGGCGCCGTCGCCGACGCCATCGCGCACTTCCGCGCCCTCAGGCGCTGGGCCAGGCGCCGGGACGCCCTCGTCGCCCCCGAGGCGGCGCCCGCCCCGCCCCCCGTCGTTGTCGCCGCCTTCCGGTCCGCCCGGAGGATCCGGGAGTGGATCCTCGAGGCCGAGCGACGCACAACGGACCGAAAGGCCGCGGCCAAGCTCGCGGGCGGCGTCTTCGTGCGCGCCCTCGCGCTGCTGGAGCTGCAGCCGTCGGCCGCCTGGGCGAGGCACCCGCACGCCACGCCGGGCGGAGGCGTCCCGTCGGCCCTGCAGCGGCAGGTCCTGACCTTTGTCACCTGGCACGGCCTCTCCGTCGACGACGTCGTCGTCGCCGTGCAGGAGCACTCGGCCCGCGCGAGGTGGGCGGACCGCCTCCGCGCCGCCCGCCCGGGGGCCCTCGCCGCCCTCTCCTCGCTTCTCCCCGCCCACACCCTCGAAGGCTCCGCCCCGGCCGCCCCCGGCCGCACGTCGTCCTGGGCCCTGGCGTCCTACTCGTCCCTCGCCAACGCCCTCGCCCTGTCCGGCGGCTCTGCAGGCCAGCACGCGGCCGGGAGCAAGGCAGCGGCGTCCTCGGCCGCCCCGGCCCCCGCCTCGGCGGACGGCCGCGCCCTCCTCGACCGCGTCGTGGCCGAGTGCGCGGCGGTGGCGTGCTCCCTGGCCGCCGCCCCGCACGACGCCGCCCGGCGGTCCCAGGTCAGGCCCCTCCTCGGCCTGCTCGTGCAGTGCCTCGGTGGCATCCCCCGGCGCGACAGGGCGGCGGTCGTGGCCGGCGTCAGCGGCGCACTGGTCAGCGCGGCCGCCGCCCTCCTCGGCGGCGGGCGGGACCGCCCCGCCGGCACCCCCGAGCGGCCGACCACCCCGGGCCCAGCAGCCCGCGCAGCCACACCCGCCTCCCCCGCTGCGGCGGTGCCCTGCTCCTGGCCCGGTGTCGTCCTCAACGACCCGTCCGCGGCGTCGAGCGGCTCCAAGGCCGTCCCCCGCCCCGTCGTCGACGCCACGCACGAGTGCCGGGCCTTCGCCGGCTCCGGCTCTGCCACCGCCGCGCGCGTCCTCGACCACACCAGCCGCAGGGGCTGGAGCTGCGGCCAGCTCTCCCGCCCCGAGGCCTCCGCCGTGGACCCGCGGATCGTGATCGGCCTGCCCCCGTGGGCCGCGGCGGGCCTCGAGGCCGTCCAGGTCTGGTCCTGCTCCGACCCGGCCGGCGCGCGGGAGGTCCGCGTGGCCTGCTCCTCCCTCCTCATCGACGACGCCGCTGACGCGCCCGTCCAGGGCTGGGGCGCCCCCGGCACGCTCCCCGCCCTCTCAAGGGCCCTCGCCCTCACCTCCGCCAACGCCGGGCTCTACCGCTCGCCCGGCGGGCACGGCCGCTCCCTGGCCTCGGCGTCGCTGCCCCCCGACGGCCGGTCCGGCGCCCGCTCCTCCCGTCGCGTCTTCGTCCCCGACCCCTTCGCGGACCGGGCGGGCGCGGCGGCGCACGACGCCGCCCCGCCGGGCGCCGGGAGGGGCGCCTGGGTCACGGTGCTCGACCGGGCGCGGCTGCGGTCCTGGGGCTGGGAGGACGGCGTGCCGGTGGGCAGCGTCACGCTCCAGACCAGGCACAACGCGGTGCAGGGGACCACCACTCGGCTGGCGGCGGTCAAGGTGTGGGCCTCGCTGCCGAGGCCGGCGGAGCCGGCGGGGCCGGACGGCGAGGCCGGCGCCCTCGCCGCGTGGCTCCCGCCCACGGAGGCCGCCTCCGGCTCGGAGGAGGACGGTCGGGCCCTCGGCGCCTCGGTTCTCGAGACGGCGCTGGCAGTGACGGCGGCCGCGGCAGCGGCCGACGAGGCCGGCTCGGACGAGGAGGGCGGCGGCACCGACGACGACGGCGACGATGAGGAGGACGACGAGGACGGCGGCGGCCTCTTCCCCACGGCCGGCCGCGGCTCGGGCCCTCGCGGCCTCGCGGCCGCTGCCAGACGCCTCGCCGCGGCGGCCCCCACCGCCTCACACCTGGCGGCTGCCATCGTGCGCTGTCGCTCCCTGGACGACGCGGGGCCTCTGCTCGCCGCCGCCGCGTCGCTCCTTGATACCACCGAGGGTGTCGCCGCCGCACCGATGCTCCGCCCGCTCGTGCCGCCGGCGGGGGGCGCCAAGGCCGAAGCAGGCCGCCCCGTCTTTGACGCCGCTGACCTCTTCGCAGGCTCGAGGCTGCCCCCCATCGTCGCGTGGCTGCTACTCAGGGTGTGCGGGGCGGCGCCGGCATCGGCCGCGGCGCCCTTCGCGGAGCGCGCAGCCCTCTCCCTCGCCAGCCCCGGCGTCGCCACGGCCGCCCCCGCCGTCCCCGCCGCACCCTCGTGGCGCGCCCTCCGGGCGGGCTCGGACCTCCTCACGGCCCTGCTCCGCTCCGAGGCGGCGGCAGAGCACCTGTTCCCCGGCAGGGGCACCGCCGGCCTCGGCTCCGCCGTCGTCGGCTCGCTCCTCCACCCGTCCCGCGCGCACGCGGCGGCCACCCACGCGCTGGACGCCGCTGCGCAGAGCCTCCGCGACGGCCTCCCCGCGCTGGCTGCCGCCCTGGCCGCGGCATCGTCCGCGCCGGACCCCGCGGCCGGCGACGACGCCGTCCCACCCCTCACGGCCGAGGATGCCGCCCGCCTCGCCCTCCTCGACGACGTCCAGGCGGCCGTGACCGCGTGCCGCTGCGCTGCCGGCGTGGACATCGACGCCGATGCGGCGGGCGGGGGCGCGGCCGAGGGGGAGGGCGCGGCGGCGCGCCCCTCTTGGCTCTCGCTCCTCCTCTCCCACGCCGCGGTAGTCAAGGACCGGGCCGCGGACGAGGACGGCACCGGGGGCGAGGGGGGAATGGAGGACGAGGCGAGCGCGGCGGCGCCCGTCGCGGGCCGCACGGCCGCGGCCTCGCCGCAGCCGAAGCCCTCCGCGGCCAGCGGCCCCGGCTCGCGCACGGCGGACTCCAAGTCCCCGTCCCCTCGGCCCGGGCCGCTCCCATCAGCCCCCGCGCCGTCGGACCCGTCCCCCAGGGTGCCCCGCGACGCGGCCGTGACCGCGGCGGCCGTCCAGGCCGCTCTCGAGGCCCGCGTGGGCCTGCCGGCGGGGGGAGGGTGCGACGCCGACCAGGTGCGCTGGCTCGCGGCAGAGCTGCGCTGCGTGGTGCTGGAGCTCGTGGGGTCCCCTGCGCACGGTGCGGAGTGGCGGTCGTCGGTCAGGGGGTGGAGCGACGCGGCGTCGTCCACCTCCGACTGGCTCGTGCGGCGGTCCTGGGGCGCCATGGGCAGGGGCCCGGCCCCCGGCCGCCCCGCCGGCGCAGCGGCGGCCGTCACTGCGGCCTCTGCCCTCGTCGCCACCGCCCTGCCGTGCCCGTGCCACGCCCTGGGACCGGGGGACGAGGTCGCCGTGTCGGCGCCGGACCCGGCGGAGGCGCGAGGCGTCGTTGTGAGCCTCGTTGACCCGCTGGGCGGCGTTCCCAGCCGCGCCCCCTCGGCGCCCCATGTCCTCGTTGCCTCGGAGGCCGGTCGGGCCCCGTCCCGGGTGCCGTTAGCCGCCGTCACCCGCTCGCACCGGCTCTCACCCGGCGCCCACGCCTCTGCCCTGGCCTTCCTCCCCGTCGGCTCCCTGGCCCCCGCCCTCACGGGCCGTGCCGCGTCGCTCAGTTTGCCCGCCGCCCTGCTCCCCGGCCGGCACGCCGAGCACACCTCGGCGCCGCACGCCACCGCCGCCCGCCTGGCCGTCGTCGACGCGGTCCGCGCCGTCGTCGCCGCCTCGGCGGCCGCGGAGGCCACCGCGTGGACCGTCCTTCGCTCGAGGGTCGAGGACGAGGCCGCGGGGCGAGCGGACGCCGCGTGGGTCCCCGCCCTCGCCGCGGCGCTGGCCAGCCCGCCGGCCCGCGCGGCAGAGCCCGACGCCGTGGTCGCCCGGGCTCTGCTGCGCGCGGCGTCGTCGCTCCCCTCCCGCGACGCGGCCATCGCCGCGGCGGCGTGCGAGCACGTCACACCGGCCGACGCCGCCTGGGGCGAGGCGCTCCACGGGCCGGGCACGGCCGTGCGCTTCGCATCCGGCGCCACGACGCACGGAGCCCCGGCCCTTCCCGCCCCCGGCTCCCTCCTCCCCGGCGGCGCGGAGGTCGCCTCGGCCATCGACCGGCCTGCGGACGCCGACGTCGCCCTGACCCTTGCCGTCGCGCCGGTCGGGGACGCACTGGCGGACATCGAAGGCCGCGGCGCCGCGGGCCAGGCCGACGCCGTCGTCGCCGGAGCGGCGGCCAGGGCGGCCGCCGGCGCGGGCAGGAGGTCCGACCCGGCCCGACCGGCCGCGAGCCCCACGGCCGGCGTCGGCTCGGGCCTCCCCGGCACCAGCAGCGCCGACCGGGCGGCCGCGGTGCGGTCCTCCATGCGCGACGCCGCAGCGCAGCGCCGCGCCGCCGTCCTTCCCTCGGTCCGGCCGTCCCTTGACGTCGCGTCGCTCGTCGCCGGCATCGGGGCGTGCCTCGACGTCGCCGCCGTCGCCGCCGCGGGGTCCGCCGCCGGTGCCACGGCGGCCGGCGTCGCGTCCCTCGCCGCCGCCCTCAGCGCCGCGACTTCCGCGGCCCACGCCACCCCCGCCCCGGGCGCCGGTCTCTCCGCAGGCCAGCCCAAGCCCGCCCGCGCCGACGCCGCGCCTGCCCCCCGCCCCGCCCCGCCAGCCGTCCCCGCCCGCACCCCGCTCGATGACGTGGCGACGGAGCCGTCCATGGCCGCCTCCTTCAGCGAGGACGGCGTCACGGCCCGGGTCAGCCTCCCGGTCATGCCCGGGAAGGCGCTCTGGAGCTGGGCCGGGCTCCGGCAGAGCCTGTGCGGCGGCGGCGGGGAGCCCCTGGCAGAGGTGGTGGGGACGCGAGCGGTGCTCCGCTGCGCCGTGGTGCCGCCCTCGGGGGGCTGCGGCGCCCTTGGGCCCGACGGGGACAGCGACGACGAGGACGGCGGCCTCGCGAAGGTGCTCCGCTCGCACGGCGACGACGGCGCCGTCGAGGCAACGCCGTCGCCGCCCGCGGGGGACGACGAGGAGTCAAAGGCCGAGGAGCACGACGGCACGCCGAGCGGCGGCGGCGGCTCGTCGATGGCGGCCGCGGGCCGCGGCGATGACGACGACGGCGACGATGACGACGCGGGACGTGCCGGCGCCGAGGGCAAGACGGACGACGCGGAGAGCCCCGTGGGCGGGGCGACGGCTGCGTCCTCCGGCCACGTCTCCACACCTACCCGCGCCTCTGCCCCGCCGCACCGCTGGTCCGTCCTCTCGGCACTCCACCGCTGGAGAGCCTCATCGGCCGCCGAGGCCGGCCCCGGCCCCGGCCGGGCCGCCGCCGCCTACTCCTCCTCGCGCCCGGCGGCAGCCTCCGGCGCGTCAGGCGCCCTCGTCGTCGTCACCTCCCGCCCCTACGTGCGCCCCCCCAACGCCACCACCGTGGCCCGCTCTGCCGCCCTGCACAGGGCGCTCGGCGCGCTGGGGACCCGGCCGGGTGCCGGCCAGAGCCTTCGCCGCGCCGACGAGAGCCCCGCCATCGCGGGATCCCTCGCTGGCGTCGATGCCGGCCCGGCCGCCGTCGCGGACCTGGTCGGCCTCTCCGGCCCGGACGGCAGCGCCGGGAGCGCCCTCCCCGCCCGCCTCACCGTGGGCTTCTCCCGCCCCGTCCGGCCGTCCGCCCTCGTCGTGCCACCTGCCTTTGGCACCACCACCGCCGGGCCCGCCGCCGTCCCGGGATCTGCGTCCGCGGCCGCGCGGGCGGGCTCCGCGCCCGGCTCAGCGTCCCGGCCGGGGCAGGGCGGCACCCCAGGCGCGGCTTCCGTGCCTGGCACCCCAGCCTCCCCGGCCAGGGCCGGCGCCCTGCTCCTCTCTCCCGCCTCTCTCCTCGGCGGGCCGCACCGCACCGGCTCTGCCGCAGGCTCTGCCGCCAGGTCGACCCCCGGGCGGAGGTCCGCGTCGCAGGCCGTCATCATCAGCCCGGCGTCGCCGCTCAGCCCGGCGAGGCGGGGCGGTCTCCCCGCCCTCTCCGCCGCGGTCGCCGCCGCCACGCCGCCGCGCGCGGCCGCGACGGCCGCCCAGCTCGACGCCGCCGCCGCCGCCCCGCCGTCCGACGGCTCTGCCAGGCCATCCGGCAGGCGGCAGCGCGCCCCCGGGGGCGAGGCCCTCGAGCTCAGCGGCGCCGTCGTCCTCCTCGCCCCCGAGCCGCCCTCGGCCGCCGACGAGGCCGCGATGAGGCATGCCCTCGGCGTCGCGTCCCTCGTGGACCCCGCTGACGTCCGCTCGGTGCTTCGGTGCGCCGTCCTGGCCCTCCTAGCCGTCGAGGTCCTCCCGGCGTCCTCCTCCCTCGACGCCCTGTCCACTGCCGGCGGCGGCGGCGGCGGCGCGGCGCCCGGAGGAGGCCTCTCTGGCAGCCTGAGCCGGCGGCGCCGCCACCGCGCCCGCCGCCACGCCACCGCCCACGAGACGTCGCCGGTGCCCCTCGGCTCGCCGCTCTTCGCCGCGGCGGGCGCGGCGGGTCGCGCGGCCGCCCCGGCCATCGCCTCCCACGTCGAGCCCAGCGCGTGGCTCCGCGCGGTGGTGACCGACGTCGTGGCGGCGGCCGAGGCGGGGGCGTCGACCGTCGTCGTGGCCACTGGCATCCCGGGCGATGAGGCCGCGGCCGGGCACCCCCGCCCCGTGCCGGCCACCGCGGCCGGCGTCGCTGAGGCCTCGCGGAGCGCCCCCTTTCACGAGGTGGTGCGGCTCTGCCTGGCGGTCTCCGGGTGCGGCTCTGCCCCGTCGTGCTCCGTCGTGGTGGCCCCCACGGCCGCGGCCATGGCCCTCGACAGGGCCTGGACGGACCTCACCGCGTGGTCCGACTCGCTCGGCCCCGGGTCGGCCCTGGACGCGCAGATGTCCGTCGGGGGCGCGTGGGCGAGGGCGAGGGTCGTGTCCAGGGCGCCCAAGCCCTTCCGCCGCTGGCTCCGCATCGCCTTTGACGGCCTTGGCCTCGCCTTCTGGCGCTGGGTCTCCTGGGAGGGGAGCCCCGGGACGACGGTCGGCGGCCACGACGGCGAGCCCACGCCCCTGCCGACCGACCCCCACGCGGTCGTGTCCAGGGCGCGGGACGCGGCCGCGGCCGCCGAGCCGTCCTCCCCCGTCCGCTGGCTCGCGGATGAGATGGCACCCCCCTGCTGGGTGACCGGCCCGGTGGGCCCCGGCCGCGACGCCCGTGATTTTCTGTCGCGCTGGACCCACACCGCGGTGTCGCGCGGCATCGGAACCGTCGAAGGTGGCGTCGGCGGCCGCGACGGCCTTCCCGCCCGCGTCGTCCTCCCGCCCTGGATGTCCGCCCCGCCCGTGCACCCGCACCACGGCACCGTGCAGCGCCCCGTCCCCGCCGGGGCCTACGAGGTCGACTACCACGACCTCTGCGGCATAGCGGCCGTCGCGAGCGACCCCGAGTCGGGGCATGACCCCGAGCCCGACGTCCTCGAGGACGTCGTCCCCCTCGTGTGGCCGGACCCCCAGGCGGGCCTGATGCGGGACAGGCCGGCGGAGGACGGCGGCGGCGGCGGCAGCTCGGCCACGGCGGCCGCTGCCGCGCCGTCGTCCTCCTCCGATCGCTTCCCGACCTTGTCCGACGCCACCCGCGAGCGAGCCTCCAGCGAAGGCGGCGCTGCGGCGGCCGCAGCCGCGGGTTTCGGTCCCGGCAGGCTGCGCTGGGCGGCGGACACCCTCCCCGTGCTGGCGAGCGCGGAGCGGGCGGAGAGCCAGCTGATCGACTGGCGGCTGCGCCTCAAGCCGGGGGACCGCGTGGACTGCTTCGACAGCCACAGCAAGTGGTACGAGGGCGTAGTCATCGACTCCTCGGAGGAGATGGTCACCATCCGCTTCATCGGCTGGTCGCCCCGGAACCTCCCGGGACGGTACGACGAGAACATCCACCGCCTGCCCCGCGGCAGCGGCGACCCCAGGCTCCTCCCCCCCTCGAGCAAGATCCGCGACTGGCGCCGGGTCCAGCTCGCCGACGACGTCGAGATCCGGGAGGGAAGAGTGGTCGAGAACACGTCCGTCCTGGCCGTTGACCAGGCACTCCGCAGGGTCCGGGTCGCCCACGCCGACGGCTGGCACCAGCTGGGGAACCCGTACGACCTCGCCGCCCACGCGACGCACCAGCGCCCGGCGCAGTGGGCCGGCGTTGACAGGGAGCTTTTCGACGCGCCCCCGCCGGTGCCCGTCGGCGCCCCCGCCCCCGCGTCCGCCGCCCTCCAGGCGCTCCTCGCCTCCGCCTCGGCCCGCCACGCCCGCGCCACGTCGTCGCGCCCCGCCGGCTTACGCGCCCCGCTCCCCGTCCGACCCGACGACGCCGCCGCCGCAATGGTCCGATCCCTCTCCCCGCCGCCCGCCCTCGGCGCCTCCCACCCCAGGTCGCTGTCTGCGTCCGCCCCGGGCCGCCGCGGCGCCGCGTCGGCCAGCCGCTCACCCGCCATCCTCCCCCCGACCGCCTCGCCCCCCTCGGAGGACGCGGAGTGGACGTCATCGGCCCTCCGCCTCGCTGCCAGCGCCGCCCTCCCCGGCCTGCCACCCGGCCGCGTCCCCCGTACCGCCGCCTACGCAGTCGTCCGCGCCGTGTCGGGCGTGCCGCGCGCCGCGCTCGCCGCATCCCGCCTCGGCCGCTCCGCCCTCTGCAGAGCCCTGTGGGCCGCCGTCGCCCTCCGCTCCGCCGACCCCTCCACCCTCTCCCCCGCCGACGTCGAGGCCGCACTGACCGCTCCCGGCTCCGCCCCCCTCCCGGCCCGGCTCTGGACAATGGCCGGCGCCCTCCCGCCCGCGTCCGCCGCCGACGCCTCCCGCGCCGCCACCGCCGCCGTGTGGCAGGTGCCCTGCAGCCTCCGCTTCGCCCTGGCCTCCCTGCAGCCCAATCCGGCGGACCCCCTCCCCCCCCTCCCGTGGCTCCGCCCCGCCGCCATCCCCTTCCTCGGCCCCCACGCCCTCGGCGCCCAGTCCGACCCCCGCGTCGTGCGCCTCCCCTCCGAGTCCGCCCGTCTCACCTTCACCGCATGGCTCCGCCTCCCCACCCTCGCGGACACCGTCCACGTCCGGGGCGGCGCCGACCCCGACGCCCCCTTCCCGTGGCACGGCGTCCTGGTGGAGCAGCTCGCCTCCGCCGCCTCGGAGCGCGACCCGTCCCTGGCCGCGGTGGGCCGCCTCCCAGTGGGCACGCCCGTGGAGGGGCAGTATTCGCACCGCACGTGGTACCCTGGCCTCGTCGAGGGGTACGGCGCCGACGAGGAGGACGACGACGAGGAGGACGAGGAGGACCACGAGGAGGACCACGAGGAGGACGACGAGGAGGACGAGGACCTCAACAGCGACGAGGACGCGGGGCGCGTCAGCATGCTGGACGAGGGGGACCGACTCGGTCCCCTGGGCCTGGGCCAGGACATGCCCTCGCCGCACGGCCGCCCGGCGTCCCCCCCGGGCCTGGACGGCGCCACCACGCCCTGGCCGGCGCTCTGGACGCGAAGCGACGCGCCCGAGGCCGCGAGCGGGGGCGACGGCCCGCGCTCAAGCGCCTCGGGGGAGGCCGCCGCCGAGTTCGACCCCGTGCTCGGCCGCAGGGGCGGCAGTCGCCGCGGGGGGCGCGGCACCTCGGTCCCCGCGGCGGAGCCGGGCGCGTCCGTGGGCTCCGGCGGGGGCGGCTCCCTGGGCAGCGCGCTGGGGGCGGACAGCTCCGGCGAGGAGAGCCAGCCGGGCGACCTCTTTCACGACGGCGACGGCGACGCCGACCTGGGGCCCTCTGCCGGGTGCCTTGACCTCGCCTACGAGGACGGGGACAGGCAGCAGGGCCACCCGGTGGAGCGGATCCGCCTCCGCCACGGCGCCGCCGCCAGCTTCGTCGTGACCCTCACCTCGGAGGGCTGCGTGGCGGCGTCGCTCACCCGCCCGGCCGAGAGCCCGCCCCCGGACCGGAGCTCCAAGCGCCCGGCGCCGGCGGAGGTGCGCATCGTCAGCCGCGCGCCCCTCCCCCGCGGCCGCTGGGTTCACGTGGCCGCGTCCGTGGGCGAGGGGAGCATGGAGATCATCATCGACGGCTCCCTGAGGGCAACCGCGCTGTGCGACACCCCCGTGCGGTCGGCCACCGTCACCGTGCTCCGCCCCGACGCCGTGCTGACCTCCACCGACGCCTCGCCCGACTACGGCGAGGGGCCGCCGCCCCTCGAGGCGGCCGGCGGGGGGCCGAGGCGCCTCATCGTCGCCGACGCCGCCGTCTTCGCCGCGACCCTGCCCCCCGCGGACGTCCGGGCCGTGATGCTCGGCCGGGCGTCGGAGCCTCCGGCGGGGTGGCGCCGCACCGTCAGGTCCGGGAACGCGGACGGAGCCGCCGCCGCGGAATCCCCCGCCCTTCTCGTGGTCGGCCGGCCCACCCCCACCCGCCCGTGGCTTACCGCCTTGCCTCGCGCCGAGGCCGCGGCGGCGAGGCGCGCCCTGGAGAGGCAGCGCGAGCGCCTCTGGCTGTGGTGCGCGGCCGAGGCGGCCGCGGCGTCGACGCTCCGCCGCGACGCCGAGGACGACGACGTGGCCGATTCCATGGAGCCCCCGGGGGCGGGCGCCGCGCCCTTCGCGCCGCCCCCCGCCGTCCTCGCTCTCGCCCGGACCAAGAACCCGTCCGCAGCCCGGGAAGCCATGGCCGAGACGGAGGCCGCGGCGGCCGTCGCCGCCGCCCCCGCCCTCTCCCCGGGCGGCTCCCCCTCCTCCGACTGGCTCGCCGGCCGCGCGGCCATGGACCCGGGCCCCGCTGACTGGAACGTCGCGCCCGTCCTCCTCGCCCGCGCACGCCTCGCGGAGGCCCTCTCGGGGGCCCGCCGCCCCAGCGCCCAGCGCCTCCTCGCCGAGGCGGCCGGCCTCGCCGACCCGGCCGCCCGTGCCTTCTCGGAGCCCGGCGCCCCCCGGCCCGCCGTCGATGACTCTGGCGCCGCGGCCTGGGTGCCCGTCGCGCCCCCTCCCCGCGCCCCCCGGCACGTCCAGCGCGGCCTGAGCCACCACGCCCGCGGCCTCCCCCTCTGGGTCGACGTCTACGACCAGCGCCTCCCCGCCGTCCTCGACCGTGAGCTCGACCGACCCCGCGCCGAGGCCGTCCGCGTCCGCCTCCTCCCCGGCCCCCGCTGCGGCGACATGGGAGGCACCCTCGTCGTGGTGCAGAACACCGCCGCATACGTGCGCCTTCCCCTCTCCGCGCTCGGCTCCGCCGCCGGCGCGGTGCTCGCGCTCGGGGCACCGCTCGGCGGCGGCTCTGCCAGCAGCGAGGGCTCTGCCGACGACGAGGTGGACGTGTCGGTGAAGCACCTGGTGACCGACACCGTGGTGCTCCCCGCGTCGCTCACCCGCCGGCGGGCGGGGGCGGAGGACGCGGCGCCCCGGTCGTCGGTGCCGGCCCCGCTGCCGTCGCTCGAGGCGCAGGCCTCGGCCATGGCCGACGCCGCCGGCACGGCGGTGGACCTCCGGGGCTCCGGCCCCGGCGTCAGCGTGATGTACGCGCCGGACGACGCCGCCTCGGCGGCGGGGCGCGGGCCGGCGTGGCCCGCCGCGGTGCTGTCCCAGACCTCCGGGGACGGCGGTGCCGACGACGGGCTCTGCCGGGCCCTCCGTGCGGGGGTGAGCGCGCTGGCCGCCGAGGAGGCGGGGCGGGCGCTGCTGGCGCTGGTGTCGTCGTGCGGGGTCCCGGCCGCCTCGGCCGCCCTTGACCCTGCAGGCGCTGGGTCCGGCGCCGGGCGGAATGCCGCGGCCCGCGGTGACGATGAGGACGCCGAAAGGGCCGCCGCCGCCGCCGTGGGCGTCCTCCGCCGCATGGCGGAGCGGCCGCCCTCGCAGCCGGACCGGAGCCACGGCGGCGCCGTCGTCCCGGCCCTGGGCGAGGCCGGCCACCATCGCCTGGACTGGCGGACCCCGCCCACCGACCCGAGCACCGCCGCCGCGGAGGCCGTCGCGGCGGCGGCGTCGGTCCTCGTGGCCACCGCCGCCCCGGGGGCGGAGCGCCTCGCCGTGCAGCGCGCCCTCGCCGACGAGGCCACGTCGCAGCTGTGGTGGTCGTCCGCCTTCGCGGCGCGGCCATGCAGCGCCGACGAGACGGCGGGGACGCCTCCCGCCCACGCGGACGACCCCGTTGGCGCTGCCGCCGCTGGCCTCGTCGCCGACCCCGCCGCGCTCGGCCCGGGCCCGGCATCCTCCCCGCAGCCCCTCCTGGCCGCCGGCCTCCTCCGCTGGGCGGCGGCGGCCTCCGCGCAGCACCACGCCGACAGCGGAACCGACCCCGGCGCGCCAGGGGCCGTCGCCCCGTCGCCCGGGGCCGCCCTCTGGCGCGACCCGGCCCTCCAGGCCCTCCTCCTCGCCGCCCTCGCCGGTCCGTTCGCCGCCGGCCCCCTGCGCTCCCTCCTCCTCCGAGCCGGGCGCGTGCACGCCGCCGACGTTGGCAGGCACGCCGTCGCCGCCGCCGTCGAGGCCGCCCCCTGCCCCCCGTCCTCCGCCCTGGCGCGGCTCCAGTCGCACGGCGCCGGCTGCTCGGGCGCCATCGGCCCCCTGGCCCGCGCGGCCCGCCGCCAGCGCGTGGTCGAGGAGCGAGAAGTGCTGGGACGGCCGAGGACCTTCCGCCGCCTCGCCCCGCGCCGCCGCCTCGCCTCCCACGCCGCCTACCGAGGCCGCCCCGACGCGGACGCCGACCGCTCCCCCGGCCTCGCCGTGGTCGAGACCCAGCCCCTGCCCCTCGTCCGCGACCGCCTCACCCACTCCTCCGGCCTCCGCGCTGCCTACGCCTGGCTCGCACGCGTCACCGCCGCGGCGCTCGGATCGGCCACCCGGGGCGCGGGGACCATCACCCCCGACGCGAGGTCCCCGTCGCCGGCCGCGGCGGGGCTGACCGGCTCCGCGGGACCGGCGGCGGGGCCCAGCGACGACGCATCTGCGCCGGCAGGCGTGCCCGCCTCCCCGGGCCGCGTCGGCGCCCGCTGGGTGAACGCGTTCCTCGCCGACGACGCCTCGGGTGTCCCCTCGGCGCTGCACGCCGGCGGTGCCGTCGCCACGCTCCCAGGGCCCGACAGCCCGGCCGCGCCAGGCGTCCCGCTCCCGGCCGCCAGACGCCTCCTCCCCTCCTGGGTCCGCGAGGACGGCGTCCTCCGCGTCCTCGCCTGGACGACCGCCACTCTCGGCGCCCTCCGCGACTCGTACGACGACCCCCGCACCCCCTGGCCCCGGGAGGCGGACGCCGCCCTCCTCGGCGCCCTCGAGGCCGCCATCGTGTCGCACAAGGACCTCGCGCCGCCCCGCCGAGCCGACAACGGCCACCCCGCCGCCGCCGCCGCCGACGGGCCAGCCCCGGGCCGCCGGGAGGGCCGGTCCCTCGCGCGGAACGGCTCCCGGGGCCGCGTCTCGGAGCGCCCTCCCTCCCCTGCCCCGTGGCCCCACGACCCGCGGGAGGTCCCAACGGGGCAGGACGCTGCGGCATCGGGGCCGGCCGCCGGCGCCCCCTCGGCCGGCCTTGCGGCCTCCCCCTTCGCCGAGGCAGCACCCGGCCGCCCCCTCCCGCTCTCCGTGCGGCGCCCCGCGCGGCCCTCCCGCCTCCTCTCCCGCCTCCAGCGCGCCGCGGCGTCGTCGGCCTCGGGCGTTGCCAGCGCGCCGCCCCCCGACGCCGTCGTCGCCCGAGTCCTCCTGGCCAACGGCATCGCCATGGCAGCCAGGGAGGGCGTGCTCGGCCTCCTCGACCTCGGCGCCCCGCTCTCCGGCCCGGTCATGTCCGGCGGCGACTGGGCCTCGAGCGACGGCGGCGTCGGCGCGGCCCTCGCGGCGGAGCGGCACCTCCTGTGCGCCGAGGCCGCGTCCCGGGCCCACTGGGAGGGAGCGCTGATGTCGACCGAGTCGAGGCACGGCCGGGAGACGGGCGGGCAGGTGCCGGAGGTCCTGACGGTCATCGGGAGGGAGGACGGCATCGACGGGGAGGGGGCCGTGGTCAGGGTGGACATCAACCGGTGGAGGCTGCGCCGCGCGGCGGAGCGTCTCCGGGCCAGGGACGCCGCGAGGGCCGAGGCGGGCGACGTCACGGTGGCGGGGACGGACGCCTGGGCGAGGCGGCTCCGGGAGCGGGTGCGCGCGGCCGACGGGGCCACCGCGCTCGGCCTCCTCGACGAGGTGGTCTTCTCGCGGGTGCCCCCGCGCCGCCTGCGGCAGGGGCGGCGACCCTTCATCGTCGCCTTCGAGGGCGAGGGCGGCACCGACGCCGGCGGCCTCTTCTCTGAGGCCATGGCCATGGCCGCCGATGACGTGGCGGAGGCGGGCGCGCTCTGCCCGTCGCTCGCCCCGACGCCCAACGCGTCCCGCGGCGTCGGCAGCGTGCGCGACGGCGTCCTCCCCCGTGGCCTCGTCTTCCTCCCCTGGACGCCGGGCTCCGGCCCCGGCGCCGCCCCCGTGGTCGCGGCCTGGGCCGTCGGGGCCTCGGCGTCCGCCGTGCCCGCCGACACGGCGCTCGCGTCCCTGACCCCGTGCCCGGCCGATGACGACGACGACGCCGCCGCTCCGGCCGACGGCCTCGGCGACGCGGCGGCATCCAGGCCGCGGCACCCCCGCCGCCATCCCGCGCCGATGCCCCCCTCCTCCTCGCCCCGGTCCCTCGGCCGGCTCTGCTCGACGGACGCCGAGGCCTCAGCCATCGTGGCCTCCAGCCCCGCCCTCCTCGCGGCCATGCGCCTCGCCGCCGCGGCCTCCTCGGGCCCGGGCCTCGACCCCGACGGCACCCGGGCGCTCGCCGCCGCCCGTACCGGCCTCTCCCGCCCCGCCCT
>Ga0136560_1000225_pt1 | contig 26504 bp, 4 predicted proteins | sample AntRauMeHopE1497_FD_104925 | JGI IMG/M metagenome (GOLD analysis project Ga0136560, IMG submission 104925) | Saline lake microbial communities from Rauer Islands, Antarctica - Metagenome Hop E1 #497 | ecosystem: Environmental > Aquatic > Non-marine Saline and Alkaline > Saline | place... | reverse complement strand
GACGGCAGGGCCGTGGCCGCCGGCCTGTGGCACGACGGCGCGGACGCAAAGGAGCTCCCCGACCGGAAAGCTCTCGACGCCGCCCGCGTTGACCGCCATCACGCGGCAGCCGGGTAGCTGTGAGAGAACCTCGACCTCCTGGTCCGGCCCGGCATCAGATGCCATGCTGGGTGATGGTGCAAGTGTGCGGAAGGCGCCGACGTTCACTCTGAAATCGTCGAGCGGAGATATTTGCGTGGTCTTTAATACGAGGCAGAGCATGCCGCCAAACGGTCTTGGGCCGGGCTTGCCTTGGCCTGGCCGCCCACAGGAGCCCAAGCCCGCCGCACGGGGCACTGGGGCAGGGAATCATGGACGTTAGCAACACGATCGCCCTGGTCACGGCCAACGGCAAGGCCAAGACGCGCAAGGCCAAGCCCGCCAAGTCCGGGCTCGCGGCAACGGCCGGCCGCAGAAGGCGAAGGGATGCCGGACCTGCGGGCGCTTCGGCGTCAGCAAGCCTAGCGGTGAGCTGGCGGGCGTGGCGGCTCGTTTCGCGGCCTCAGGGCGGGTGCCGCCGCCCGGCCTGTCCGGCCTGGCTCGTTTGGGCGCCCCCCGGAGCGCTATGCCGGAGCACAGGGCCCGTCCCGGCGAGGTCCTGGCTCCCGCCATGCCTGCTTTGCCCGTGCCGCGCAGGGCCGGCAAGCACACGCGCGCGAGAGGCCGCCGGCGCTGCCGCCCAACCGCCCGGCCGGTTGGCCGCCCCTCGAGTCTCCCCCTTTCCTCTGCTGCGCTCCCCCCGCAGGCGCCGTCGGCGCTTTTGACACAAATGTCTGGCGTGCTGGGCCCGGCCGCGGACGGTGGCGACGACGCGGACGGCATCCGGATCGTGGAGCTGCTCAACGTTGCCGATTTCACCGCCCAAACGAGGTGCACCGTCCCGGTGGGCACGCCGCTGTTCCAGCCGTCGCTGGAGAGGATCGAGTTCCGCGACTACACGGCGTTTGAGGCCACGTCGGCACGCCTGGGCCTCCGCAACATGGACGGGGTGCCGAGGCGCGTCCGGGTCTCGCCCCCCGACCACCCAAACTTCACCATCCGCGGCCCGGTCGACTCCAAGGGCCGCGCCCTCACCGACAGCCGCATCGCCCCGGGCGTCGAGGCGGTCTACACCGTGACCTTCACTCCCGCGGCGCCGGCCGACTACCGCTGCGACCTCGTGGTCTCCACCGAGCGGGAGCGCTTCCTCCTCCCGCTCCGCGGCTTCGGGCCCCAGCCCTTCCTCACCTTCCCGGACCGGCTCTCCTTCGACTCGACCGCCGCCAAGACGACGTCGACGCGCCCCTTCATGGTCAAGAACATCGGCCGAGCCGACTGCACGTTCTCGCTCGCCGCGGCGCCCCCCTTCTCCGTGGCGCCCACCTCGGGCAGCGTCCCCGTCGGCGGGGCCATGCAGGTCACCGTGGGCTTCACGCCCCCCGAGGCGAGGCCGTACGAGGGGGCGGTGGAGGTGCGCTACTCATCGGGCGCCGCCGCCGCCATGGTCCTGGAGGGGGAGGGGCACGACGTCGACGTGGTGCTGTCCGCGGGCCTGGTCGAGGTGCCACCCACCTACACCGGCCTGACGTCGACCGCCACCATCACCATGACCAACGACTCGGAGGTGCCGGTGGCCTTCTCCTGGAAGGCTCTCGCGCTGGCCGCGCATGAGGAGGAGGAGCGGGGCAGGCTGGTGGCGCAGCTCGAGGAGATGCGGGAGGCGGAGAGGGAGGCTCTGCTGGCCGCCGCAGAGGGGGAGGGTGACGCTGACGCTGAGGACGACGAGGACGACGAGGACGACGAGGACGGCGGCCGCGGGGGCAGGCGCGGCCTGGGCGGCCACAGCGCCTCCCCGCTGCGCGGCGAGGCGGAGGAGGGCAAGGACTGGGACGACGACGGCGCGGAGGACAGCCTCGAGCTCGGGCTGCCGGCAGGGAAGCGGGGCGCCGCGGCGGCGGCGGCAGCGGCGGTGGAGGGCGACGACAAGGACGACGCCGAGGCCGCGGCGGCGGCGGGCGGCGCTGCCAAGGCGTCGCTCCGCGAGAGCGTGGCCGCGCTCGCCGCCGCGGCGAGGGCCGACCTAGGGGGTGGCTCGGACGGCGGCGACGGCGCATCGACCGACGACGAGGGGTCCCAGGCGGGCGACGGGGAGGACGCCATGGGCGCGGCGTGGGGCGCCGGCGCGTCCGGCTTCCTCGTGACCGGGGCGTCCAGGCTCGACGCCGACGCGGCGGCGGCAGGCGGCGGCGGCGCGTCGCGGCTCGGGCGGTCGGGCGGCAGGCGCGGCGGCGGCGTGCGCGCGGAGCTGTCGGCGCTGGACCGGAAGTTCCGCGCCCTGATCAAGCAGGCGACGGAGGAGCCGCTGCTCTTCACCGACGCGGCCTTCTCGGTGGAGCCGGCGGTGGGGCAGGTCTGGGCCCGCGCGTCGCAGGACTTCACCGTCACGTTCACGCCCCCCCTGGCCGCAGACTACGCCATCTCGGCCTTCATGGAGGTGCAGGGGCGCTCCCGCCGGGTGCCGCTGGAGCTGAGGGCGGTGGGGCTCGGGCCCCGGGCGGTCTTCACCTATGACGTCCTTGACATCGGGGACGTGTCGGTGACGTCGGTGCGGGAGTACGAGCTGACGCTGGTCAACAAGGGGGAGATCCCGTGCCGCTGGGCGGTCCGGGACCCGGCGAGCCACGGGCGGGGCAGGCGCTTCGAGTTCCTGCCCCCGTCGGGGCGGCTCGGCGTCGGCGAGTCCCAGCCCATCCTCGTCCGATTCTCCTCCCGCGTGCTCGGCGAGTTCGCCGAGGTCTTCGAGTTCGAGCTAGAGGGCAGCAGGGACCTCCTCCGCGTCGAGTTCCGGGGCCACGTCGTCGCCCCCACCTTCCACGCCGACCGCGAGGCTCTCGACTTCGGTGACGTGGCCTTTGCCTTCACCTACGAAGAGCGGCTCACGCTCACCAACACCTGCGACGTACCCTTCACCGCCTCGCTCCGCGTCGTCGACGACCTCCCCGGCACCAAGGCCGAGTTCGTCATGGACCCCCCCGCGCTGGCCCTGGAGCCCGGCGCGCGCGGCGACGTCGTGGTGCGCTTCACCCCGGGCACCGTGGGGGAGTACGCCCGCTCCCTCGCGGTCGACGTCGCCGACGTCGCCGAGGCCCTCCTCTCCCTTCCCGTCGCCGCGGTCTGCGCGGCACCCGACGTTGCCATCGTCAGCCGCACGCTCGACTTCGGCACCGCCTTCGTCGGGCACCCCGTGCTCAGGCAGCTGCAGCTCCGCAACACGTCGGACCGGGCCGGCCGGTACGAGATCCTGCCACAGGACGGCCACGCCGCGGCGGTGGCCGGCTTCCGCGCCGTGCCGCCCGCGGGCGACGTGCCGCCCGGAAGCACCGCCCCCGTTGACATCGAGCTCACCATGCGCCGCGTCGGCCCCGCCCAGGTACCCATGTCCGTGCGCATCATGGGCCAGGCTGGGCCCCCCGCCATCGTGGAGCTCTCCGCCGTCGGCAGCGGCCCCGTCATCGTCCCCGAGCCGGCAGCGGCCCGCTTCGGCCGCGCCCCCTGCCTCCGCCCCACGGCCTTCCCCCTGCGGCTCCGCAACGCCAGCGACATCCCCGCCGTGGTACGCATGTTCGTCCGCGGGGAGACTTCCCGCTTCTCCGTGGGCGGCGGCGCCACCGAGGTGGCCATCGGGCCGCGGGCCACCGGCGCGGTGAGCGTCGTGGTGGAGCCGGACGACCTCGCCAAGCTCTCCGACGAGCTCATCCTCGAGGTGGAGGGGGGCGAGCAGGTCCGCGTGCCGCTCTCCGCCACGGGGGCGGGGACCACGATGCACTGCGACGAGGAGCTGGGGGTGGTCGACTTCGGGACCACCTACACGGGGGTGGAGTGCGAGCGCGTCTTCGTGCTGGAGAACCGGGGCCGTCGGACGCAGACCCTGAACTGGCTCAACGCGTCGTTCAAGGCCGCGATGGCGGAGCAGAAGCGGGCCGAGCGTGCGGGGCGGGGCGCCACGGGCCGCGGGGGCGCCGCAGCCGCGTCGCGCGGCCGAGGAAGGGGCGCCGGCCGGGGCAAGGGCGGCAAGGGCGGCAAGGGGGGCAAGGGGGAGGAGGAGGGCGCGGGGCCCGTCTTCTCCGTGGAGCCCGAGTCGGCCACGGTGAAGCCGCGCACCGCCGTCACCTTCCGCGTGCGGGGGAGGCACCCCCGCCCCGGGGACCGGGAGGAGGAGCTCCACTGCCTCAGCAAGATGCAGGGCGAGGTCAGGGCCTCGGTCATCTTCCGATGCTTCGCCCGGGCCGCGTTCGTCGACCCCGTCCTCCGCGTGGAGCCGGCGTCCCTGGCCTTCCAGTACGTGTGGGAGCCGCCCGCCGCGGGGGAGGCCCCCGAGGCCGCCGTGGCGGAGCCCGAGCCCGTCCTCGGCTCCGTCACCCTCGCCAACGTCACCCCGCTCCCCGTCAGCTTCCGCGTCCGCTGTGCCGCGCCCTTCGAGGCCGAGCACCGCGAGATGACCCTGGCCCCCGGCGTCTCCGCGGACCTCGCCGTCGCCTTCCACCCCGGCTACCGCGGCGACCGGCAGAGCCACTCGGTGGACGCCCGCATCACCCTGGACTTCGCGGGCCACACCTCCAAGCTCCACGTCCCCCTCTCGGCTGCGGTCAGCTTCCCCAACGTGGAGATGGGGGCCGAGCGCGTGGACTTTGGGTGCGTCCTGAACGAGACCACCAAGACGGTGACCGTCCGCCTCCGCAACCCCACGGCCGCGCCGGTGGAGTACGCCTGGGCGTTCGAGGAGGACGAGGAGGCCGCGCGGGCGCTGGCCGCCCGCCGCGGCGCGCCCTTTGTCCCCGTCAACGAGGCGTTCGACATCGTCCCCATCCGCGGCCGCATTCCTCCCATGCAGTCGGACACAGCGGAGATCGCCTTCTTCGGCCACCCGGGCCGCCGCTTCACCGCCCGCGCCGTCCTGGAGGTCGTCGGCGGGCCCGAGTACGCCCTCCCCCTCGCCGGCTCCGCCTCCACCACCGGCTACCGCCTCGACGTCGCAGGCCTGGACTTCGGCGCCCTGCCCTTCGACAAGGAGGCTGACAAGGAGTTCTACATCCTCAACACCGGCAAGGTGGACCTAAGCTTCAGCGTCCGGACCGACCTCGTGGCGAGGCGCGGCCGCGTCGCCGTCGCACCGCGCCGCGGCCAGGTCCTCGCCGGCGGCCGCACCAAGGTCCAGGTCCGCGTCCGCCCGGGCGTCCCGGGCCCCATGGCCGAGGCCCTGGTGGTGGAGGTGGGGCAGTTCGACCCGGTGGAGCTGCCCATCGTCGCCGACGCGAGCTACGTGCAGCTCGCCTGCTCTCTCCAGCGGCAGGCCGTCCCGGGCTGGCCCGAGGCGTGCGTGCAGGCCCAGGCGGGGCTCCGCGCCCGCGCCGCGGCCATCCAGTCCCTGCGGGCCGCCGGCACCGGGTCGCTCGCGGCGTCGATGACACTGGAGGACGGAGGCACGTCGAGCGTCGCCGTCGCTGCCGCCGCCATCGCCGCCGCCCGGGCCGCGCAGGCGACGGTGGACGGCTCGAGGGCCGACGGCTTCGTGGACGACGACGACGAGGACTTGGAGGACGATGCAGCCGTGCGCCGCGCCGCGGAGGCCGGGCAGCGCGCCGCCGACGGCGACGATGCCGACTCCCTCACGGGCCCGCCCGGCGCCGCCACGGGTGCCGAGGCCCCCACCGTGCTCGACGTGGAGCAGGAGGCCGGCCGCCTCCTCTTCGGCGCGTTCCTCGAGGACGTCATGGACGCCAAGGACGTCGGCCCGGGGGGTGGCGGCGGCGACGACGCCATGACCGTGAGGTCCGTGGCGACGGCGCGCGGCCGCCTCGCGTCGGCCCGCTCCACCGGCTCCCTCCTCAGCGCCGGCGGCGGGACGGCGCGCAGCTCCGCCCCGGGCCGGGGCCGCGCCCCCGTCAGCGAGCGCTTCGTCGTCGGCCGCTTCGTGTGCGACTTCGGGCCCGTGGTGAGGTCCACGCAGCGCCGCCGCACCTTCCGCCTGACCAACGTGGGCGCCTCGGCGGCCACGTTCACCGCCGACACGGCCGCGGCGGCCGCGGAGGGGTTCACCCTCGACCCCGCGACCGTGTCCAAGCTCCCAGAGGGGGCGTCGGTCGACGTCGCCGTGACGATGCGGCCCGCGGCGCGCCGCAAGCTCGGCCGCGTCGAGGTGGAGGTGCCCGTCACCGTCACGGGCGGCCCCGCCATCGTCGTCGTCCTCCGAGCCCTCGTCACCGTGCCGGAGATCAGGCTCAAGCCCCCGGCCCTGGACTTTGGCTCCGACGTCCTCGTCGGCCAGGAGCGCACCGTCTGCCTCCAGATGCACAACGTCGCCCCCGTCCCCGCGCGGTGGGAGCGGGGCCCCCTCGTCGGCGCCCCCGCCGTCCTCCGCGACGCCGGATTCTTCGACATGACGCCCAGCGAGGGCGTCCTCGGCCCGGGCCAGCGGGCCATCGTCCGCGTCACCTTCCGCCCCACCGCGGCAAGGCCCCACGCCATCGCCTTCCCCCTCCGCGTCCAGAACAACCCCCGGCAGCTCCAGCTCGCCCTCTCGGGCACCGCCGTCGCCGTGGACCTCCGCTTCGCGCCCCCGGCCCTCACCCTCCCCCGGGCGGCCCCCTCCGCGTCCCTCTCCGCTGCCCCCTCCTTCGTCGACGTCCGCGTCACCAACCACGGCACCGTCGACGTCGAGGCCTTCGTGCTCGGCGAAGACCAGAGGCACGCCGCCGAGGTCGCCGTCATCGCCGGAGCCTTCGCCGGCGCGGTGCCGCCGCCCGCCCAGGACGGCGCCGCCGCCGGAGGCATGCTCTCCGTGACGGACGGCGTCCTGCGCCTGCCCACGAGGGCCATGGGCGAGGGGCTCCCGGCAGAGCTGCTCGACGCGGCGAAGCGCGCGGCCCTCGAGGCACGGGCCGCCAGGGCCGCCGGGGCCGCCGACGCCGCGGACGCCGGGGCGGGAAGCGAGGAGGAGGGAGAGGACGACGAGGAGGAAGCGGTGGACGCCGGTCCCGTCCCGGCGATGCCCGCCGCGGCGCTGTCGACTCCCCGGATGCAGGCCAGGGCAGTGAACGTGGTGGTGGTGGCGCCGCCCGGTGGCGGGGGATCGGCCGTGGCTTCGGCCCTCGCCTCGAGGTTCGGGTGCGCGTCGCTCACCCTCGACGAGGCCGTGAGCTGGGCCAGGGGGGGCGGCGGCGGCACCGCCCTGCGGACCAAGGTGCTGACGGTCATGGAGGCGGCAGAGGCCAAGCAGGCGGTGGAGGCCGAGCGCGCGGCGGCTGCGGCTGCCGAGGCCGCGGCGGCCGCCGGCAAGAAGAAGAGGAAGCCGGCCAAGGGCGAGGCTCCGCCCGCGCCCGCACCGGCACCGCCGCCCCCGCGGGCCCTGATCGGCCACGAGCTCGTCGGCCTCTGCCTCCTCGAGCGGTCCCGCCGCGCCGACTGCGCCGCGGGGCTCGTCCTCGACGGCCTTGCCTGCTCCTTCCTCCCGGACGAGGCCGACGGAGCCCGCGCCGTCCTCGCCGCGTTCCCCTTCCTCCGGCCCCTCGCCTCCCCTGGGCCGCAGCAGCGGGTCGGCGGTGGCGGTGGCGGCGAGGTCTCGCTTGACGAGCTGGCCGGCGAGAACGGGCCCCTCAGGGTGGTTGACGTCAAGGTCGCTCCCGCCGCCCTGCTCGCGCGCCTCCACGCCGAGGTGTCTGGCCGCGCAGCCGGCATGCCATCGCTCAGGGAGGCCGCCGCGGAGGCCGCGGCAGAGCTCGAGCGCCTGAGGGCGGAGGCGCCAAGCCCCGCCGCAGCCGCGGCCGCGCCGGCCGAGGCCAAGGAGGACGAGGCCAAGGAGGAGGAGCCGCCCTTTGACTCGCACGCGGAGGCGGTGCGGGAGGCCGAGGCGGCGGCGGTGGCGGCGAGGGCCCGGCTGGCAGAGGCGGCGCGCTCCCAGGTTGAGGCGGCGTCGCTACTCGCAGAGCTGCTTGCAGAGGAGGCCGAGCGGAGGGCATCGCGCGCCGCGGCGGCTGACGACGACAAGGACGCCGACGACGACGCCGGGGAGGAGGCGGCCCTGCCGGAGATGCCGGGCACGGGGCTGGAGGGGTCGGAGGAGGCGGAGGCGCGGGCTGCCGCGGGCGCGCTCCCGGTGTGGTCCGGCTGGGACGGCCGGCGCCACGACGCCCTCGACGTCTTCGACAGGGCCGAGGCGGCGGTGAGGCGGTCGCTCCGCCCTGCTGCCGCCGCCGCGGCCGACGCGGGAGGGGAGGCGCGGTCCGCGGACGGCGCCGCGGCGGCTGCGGCGGCGGCGCTCAGCGCGTCGGCCGGGCAGGCGGACGAGGACGCCAAGGAGGACGAGGACGCCGCCGCCGCCGCCGCCGCCGCCGCCGCGCCGCCCTCGACGCCCTCCTCGGCCGGCACCCCGGACGCCTCGGAGCACGTGGTCGCCCACGTGGACGGCGAGGACGCCTCGGGCATGGTCGCCGCCGAGGCCCTCAGCCTCCTCCCGGAGCCCCCGAGCGACGAGGACCCGTTCGCGCGGGACCTGCCCGTCCCCGCGCCGCTCACCGCCACGCTCGCGCGGCAGCCGGGCCCCTCCGCGGCCGGCCGCCGCGCCCCCCGCTTCTCCCTGGCATTCCTCCCCGACGCCCAGGAGCGCCGCGAGGCGGACGACGCCGGGGCAGAGGACGCCGACGCCCCCACCGCCGCCCCCGCCGCCGCCCCGGCCCCCCTCACCCGTGTTTGCATCCCTGCCGGCGCCTCCGTCATGGCCCGCGTCACCTTCCGCTCCCCCGCCCCCGGCACCTTCTCCGACGTCCTCCGCCTCGGCGTCGCCCAGGACCCCGCCTTCCGCTGCACCCTCCCAGTCAAGGCCACGGCCGCGGGCCCCTCCCTCGTCGACGACCCCCGGAACGTGTTCATGCGCCGCGCCCGGGACTACCCCGCCCCCGGCGCCGGCATCCTCCGCAAGCGCTTCGTCACCTCGAGGGGCATGTACGAGTTCGGACCCGTCCTCGCGGGCCGCGCCGCGGCCGCCGTGGCGGCCGAGGCCGCCGAGGGCGACGTTGACGAGGCCGCCGCCTCCCGCGAGCAGCACGGCGACGTCATCCGGATCACCAACAGCGGCATGGAGCCCCTGAGCGCCGACGTCGTCCTGGCTGGGAAGGTGGACGGTGCGGGGTGGAACAGCGACATCGCAGCGGTGGCCGGGCCCGCCGCCGGCTCCCTCGCCAGGCCCAAGCCCGCCGGGGAGGCCGAGGCAGAGTCCGAGCCCGCGCCCTCCTGCTTCCGGGTCGTCCCTTCGTCGATCGACGGCCTCCCCGCCGGCGAGACGGCAGAGCTCCGCGTCTTCGCCGTCCCGGCCAGGGCGGGCGTCGCCACCAACGCCCTCGTCGTCGCGGTGCGGGGCACCTCCCAGTCTGCGGTCTTCCCCCTCTCCGCCACGGGCGTCGACGCCGCCCTGGACATCCTCGGCACGTGGGCACCCGCGGACGGCGACGCTGACGCCGCCGAAGCTGCCGCCGGGTCGGGCCGCCGCCTCGACTTTGGCCGCCTCCTCCTCGGTCGCCGCGAGGAGCGCCGGATCAAGGTCCGCAATCCGTCGGACATCGCAGTGCGCTGGCGCGTCGACCCGGAGTCGCTGGCAGAGCTGCCCGCCGCGGTGCAGCTGTCGCCCTCGGACGGCATCCTGGGCCCCGGGGCGTCCGCCACCGTTTCCCTGGGCTTCCAGTCCGACGAGGCGACGATGCTGGACCTGCCCGTGTGGGTGCAGTTCGCCGACGAGCACGGCCTCGACGGCGCCGGGGCCGGGGCCGGGCAGGACCAGGACGCCGCCGACGCGGCAGCCGCGGCGGCCAGGGCGGAGGCAGAGGCCGCGGCGGCCGGCGCCGCCGCCGGTGCTGCGGGCGGCAAGGGCGGCAAGAAGAAGGACGCACGCAAGGCGAGCGCCAAGAAGCCGGCAGGCAAGGACAAGAAGAGCGGCGCATCGTCAGCGGCCCCCGCCGCCGCCGATGCTCCCGCCCCCGGCACGCCCGTGTGGGGCGGCGGTGTCCGCGTGCGCCGCCGCGCCGTCCGGGTCGTGGCCGAGGCCTTCGCGGCATCACCGCGCCTGCGGTGGGAGGAGGGGGCTGAGGAGGGCGCTCTTGACTTTGGCACCACGAGGGTCGGCCTCAGCCGGGAGCGGCGCTTCTGGTTCGTGAACGACGGCAAGTACGCCCTCCGCTTCGGCCTCATCGCGCCCCCCGGCGGCGCGGGGCGCCTCGTCACCGTCCTCCTCGACGCCGACGACGAGGCCATGGCGGCGGCCGAGGCCCGCAGGGCGGAGCTCCTGCCCGCGATCGCCGCCGCGGCGGCGCCGTCCGCGACCCCGGAGGAGGTCGAGGCCGGCCGGGGGGCGCAGGCGGAGCTCGACGAGGCGACGTCGGGCCTCCCGCAGCCCGGCCAGGACCGGCCGGGAGTGGTGGTCGCGCCCGGGACGGAGGCGCGGGTGCGGGTGCGGTGGTTGGCCACGGAGGCGGCCTCCTCGCTCCGCGGCTCCCGCGGGGAGGGCGTGGGCGTCACGGTGGAGGAGGTGGAGACGGGCGAGCGACTGGAGCGCACCGTCGTGGGCCTCCGCGGCGCGGCGGTCTTCGCCGACCCCGTGGCGCAGCCCCCGCGCGGCCTCCACTTCGGCGCGGTGCGCAACGGCACCGCCAAGGAGCGCACCGTCACGGTGCGGAACGACGGGCAGTTCCCGATGACGTGGCGACTCCTGGAGCGGGGCTCGCCCATGGACCGCCTGGCTGTGGCGCTGGAGACGAGCAGGCTGGACGCGGCGAGGTCGTCGGTCTGGGGCGCGGTCACGGGGGAGGAGGCGGCCGCGGCGGGGGACGCCAAGGCGGGCGGCAAGAAGGGCGGCAAGCCCGACAAGAAGGGCGGCAAGCCCGACAAGAAGAAGGGCGGGGCAGCGCCCGCCGCTTCGGACGCCCCGCGGGAGCTCAGCCCCGCCGCCGGCGAGGCGGTGGAGCTCGGCGCGTTCCGCGCGGAGCCTGGGTCCGGCACGCTGGGCCCGGGGGAGGCCGCGGAGGTCCGGGTGACCTTCACCGCGGAGGGCGCCGCCCCGCGGTCCGCCGCGGCGCGACTGGCGGTGGAGGGTGTCGACGCGCGGTCGGACCCGGCGCTGCGGGGCCTGGAGTACACGCTTTCGGGCGAGAGCTGCGTCCCCGGCATCGCGTGCCGCCCCGTTGACCTCGAGGCCGTGTTCGACGAGCAGGAGGTGGTGCCGTCCGTCGCCGCGGCCCGCGCCGCCGACGACGAGCAGGCAGAGGAGGCGGCCAAGGCCGCCAACGAGGCCCACGCCCGCGCCGGGCCAGTCCGCGCCTCGGCCGGCCTCGCCGCCCCCGCCTCCTCCGCGTCGCTCGACATGCACCCAGGGGAGTCCACCGCGAGCCTCCCCGCCGGGGGCGCGGCCTCGTCGCCCCCGTCCCACGCCGGCGGCACCGCCCCCTCCGTGCGCTTCGGGCTCGACGAGTCCACGCTCGACTTTGGCCGCGTGGTGCTCTCCGCCCACCCCCGCGGCGTCACGGAGCGCTTCCGCCTCACTAACCCGACCAAGATCAAGGCCACCGTGCGCCTGGCCCTGGCGGTCCAGGAAGGCACGCCCGAGGCCGCCTTTGCGCTGCAGCCCGCCGAGCTGGTCATCGGCCCCCACGAGAGCCGCACCGCCGAGCTGACCTTCGCCCCCAAGGCCTCGCGGGCCTACGCCTGCAGCGTCACCGCCGTGGTGGAGGGCGGCGAGGCCACCCCCGAGTACCAGCGCCTCGAGTTCCGGGCCACCGGAGAGGGCGCCCTCCCCACCTGCGTGGTGGAGGCCCCGCTGGCAAGGCTTCCAGACGGCTCCGTGCTCGCGGACCTCGGCCGCGTCCTCGCCGGGCACGCCGAGGAGGCCGTGGTGCGCCTCCGGAACACGGGGCTCGTCCCCGCCACGGCCCGCTTCGACGGCGTGGCGTCGGACGACCCGCGCTCGTCGTGGTTCGCCGTGCCATTCGCGTCCAGGAGCGTGCACCTGCTCCCGGGGGAGGCGCGTGACCTCGTCGTGGCCGTGGCACCGCCCCGGGGCGTCCGCAGGGAGGCCGCCGGGCCCCTGGAGGCCCGCACCCGCATGACGGTGCAGTCCAACGCCTTCGGGTCGGAGACCATCACTCTCCGCGCGGACGTGGTCCGGCGCCTCCTCGCGGTGTCCCGCGCCCCCGTGCCCCTGTCCGACGGCGCCGCCCCCGAGGCCGAGGCAGCTGTCCGGGCCTCCGTCGCGCGTGCCCGCGCCGCCGTCCGGGCCGTGGCGGCGGGAAAGCCAGCCGAGGGCATGTCCGAGGAGGCGGCCGCCGCCCTCGCGGAGGCGGGGCCGCTCGCCGAGGTGGCAGAGGTCCTCGCCTTCCAGCAGGTCCTGCTCTCCCCCGGCTCCGCGGCTCTGCTGGCGGGGGAGGGCGATGCCGCCGCGGCGGCGGGCTCGTCGGGCTCCCCGCGCGCCTCGCCCCGGCTCGGCGGCGGCGGTCCCGCGGCCCCGTCGCAGCGGGTCGAGTTTGCTCTCACCAACGCAGGCGCGCGCCCCGTGCGGATGTGGATCCCCGACGCTGCCGGGGGCGCCGTCACCTTCGAGCCGTCGGTGGCGCACGTGCCCGCGGGCGGCAGCGTCGACGTCGTCGCCACGTACGCCCCCGGCACCCCCCAGCGGGTCGTCGCCGGCCCCGTGCCCGTGTGGTACGTCCCGGTGACGTACGAGGCCGGCGCGGCGGCGGAGTTCGGGGGAACGCCCGGCTACGTATCCAAGGGCGGCGCGCCCGACGCGGCGGCGGCCGCGGCCTTGGCGGCCGGACCGTCGGCACCGGCCGGCGCTGCGGCTGCGGCTCCCGGCAAGGGCGACAAGAAGCTTCCAGCGGCCAAGGACAAGAAGAAGCCGGCTTCCAAGGACAAGAAGGGCTCTGCCAAGGACAAGAAGAAGGGCGGCGACGCGGGAGCCGCGGGGGAGGCGGCGGCGCTGGAGCCGGAGGCCGACGAGCCGCCGGCACAGCCCGAGCCGCACGTCGCGTGGACGGGCACCTCGGCCGGCGACGCCGCGGCGGTGCGCTTCGTGGAGTCGGAGGAGGAGGCGGCCGCGGCGCGCGAGACGGCCGAGGCGGCGAGCGAGGCATGCCTCGCGGAGCGCCGTGCCACCGGCGCCGCGCCCCCCCCCCGCGTCGTGGTCACCGAGGACGCCGACGGGGGCGTGTCGGTGCGCGAGGCCCCCGTTGAGCCGTCGTGGGCCCCGGCCCTCGGCGCCGACGCGTCTGCCCCGGGCCGCTGCCTCCTCCTCCTCGCCGCCAGCGCCGACGTCCCACGGCTCGAGGCCAGCCCTCCCTCCCTCTCCTTCCGCCCCACCATGATGTTCCAGCGCCGCACCGCGCAGGTGACGCTGCGGAACCCGTCGGCCGTCGACGTCCCCGTCGCCTGGCGGCTCCGCCCCGCGCCCGGGGCGCGCCCCGACGGCCCCCCCTGCCCGTTCGACCTGGAGCCGGAGCGGTGCGTCGTCCCCGCCGGCGGGAGCCTCGAGGTCACGGCGGCATTCGCCCCCCACGACGCCGGCGACAGCGCCTGGGTCGCCGAGGCCCGGCCCGCCTCGTCCGTCGTCTCCGCGCCCGCGGAGCCCGGAGCGGCACCCTGGTGGCCCGTCGTCGCGCTGTCCGGCCGAGCCCAGCGGCCGCTCGTGCACCTTGACACCCCTGACTCGTCCTACCTCGACGAGCGGGACCCCTCCCTCCCCGGGCCCGACGGGCAGCCCGGCCCTCTCGACGCCGCCACCCGCGTCCTCGAGCTCACCTCCCTGGGCGTCGGCGTGCGCAATGGCCTCCGCTTCCTCGCCTACAACCCGTCCTCGGAGCCCTGGGACTTCGCCTGGGAGGCGGTGGGGGCCCGCCACTCCGCCTTCCGGTGCGGGGTCACGTCGGGCACCATCCTCCCCGGCCGCCGGGTGGAGATGTCGTTCGACTTTACGCCCGCCGACAGCGCCCGCGCCGAGTCCTTCTGGCGCTTCAGCGTCCCGTCCCACCGGCTCTCTCAGCTCTTCCTGGTGACAGGCGGTGTGCGCGAGCCCCGCGTCGCGCTGGACAAGCCCTCCCTGGACTTCCGCCGCCTCCTCGTCGGCGCCCGCTCCAGCGCCGTCGTCGCCCTGTCCAACGCCGAGGACGTGCCCTTCGCCTTCACCGTGGAGGGCGCCGGGGCCGGCGGCGACGGGGCCGTCTCCGTGGAGCCGTCGTCCGGCGTGGTCCCCGCCCATGGCTCTCTCCCTGTCGAGGTGACCTTCGCGCCACGGGCCGAGGGGCCCGTCTCCCACGCCCTCCGCTTCGTCGTCCGGCGCAAGCCCGTGCCCCTCAGGCTCGCGGTCAAGGGCGAGGGGTTCGTCATCGCCGACGCGGTCCTCCTCGAGCCCGCGCCGGGCCTCGACGGGAGCGGAGCCGCCCCCGGCGGCGCCCCCGGACCGATGCTCGAGCTCTCGCCCGGCTCTGCGCCGGCGTGGCTGGCGCTCGGCACCCTCGAGGTGGGCGACACGTCGTCCCGCCGCCTCGTCGTCGCCAACCGAGGCGCCGTCCCGTTCGATTTCCGGTTCGAGCTGCGGGGCGGCGCGGCCGGGCGCGGCGCCGGCGTGCTCCCCGACGGAAGCCACGGCCGCGCCCTCGGCGCCGCGACGGACGCCGACGGCGAGGCGCTCACCTCGACGCGCCGCGGCAGGCGCGCCGTCGCGGCCGCCTCCTCCGTCGTGGTCGAGCCGGCGGCCGGCCGCGTGGCCCCGGGCGGCGAGCAGTCCGTCACCGTGACCTTCTCGCCCCGGGATGAGCTCGCGCTCGACGGGCTCAGCCTGGGCTGTGTCGTGGCCGGGACCCATACGTACGGCCTGTCGCTCGACGGGGCGGGCCGCCGCCCCCGCGTCGAGGCGTCGCCTACCACTCTCGACTTTGGCTCCGTCTTCCTGCCCGCCCCGGGGGCCCCGCCCCGCGCCGTAACGGCCGTCGTCCGCTTCGCCAACTCCGAGGCCGACGCCGACGCCACCGTCGAGTGCCTGACCCCGGCCTCCCCGCACCTCTCCGTCGGCGCCCCCGCCCTCGTGGTGGCCGCGGGCGACGTCGCCGAGGTCCCCGTCACCTTCACGCCCCAGGCGGACCGCGCCTACAGCGATGTCCTGCGCTTCGAGGTCAACGGCCGGCATCCCGTCGCCGTCGCCGTCACCGGGAGCGGCTGCCCCCTGCTCCTCGACCTCGTCGACCCGTCCCACCGCATGCTCCGCTTCGGCGGCGTGCGAGTCGGCGCCGGGACGACCAAGCGCGTCGTCGTCGTCAACGCCAGCGCGCGCTCCGCCGCCTTTGAGATCGTCGACGACGAGGACCACGACGCCTCGGCCGAGGACCACGCCGCCGCCTACAGCGCCTCCCACGCGGTGGGCGCCCTGGAGCGCCGCGGCGTCACCTGGAACCCGAGGGTGATGCGCCTTCGCCCGGGCCAGCGGGAGGCCCTGGAGGTGCGATTCGCACCCTCGGCGCGCGCCGACGCCTTCGAGCAGAGCCTCTTCGTCCGCCTCATGCCCGACGCCGGGAGCGCCGACGCCGCCGAGCCCGACCGGAGGCCCCTCCTCCGCGTCGGCGGCGCGGCGCAGGGCATGTCCGTGCGCCTCGAGAGCGACGCGGTGGCATTCGGGGCGGTGTGCGCCGGCGGCAGCACCACCCGCCGCCTCCTGGTCATCAACGACGGCGACCTCCCCGCCTCCTTCGCGTTTGACCCGTCCGCCGTCGGCCGCGCGGGCGAGTTCGCCGTGACCCCTCTCGCGGGCAGGGTCGACGCTCGCTCCGACGTCGCGGTCGACGTCACCTTCCGGCCCCGCGCCCTCGCCGACGAGGTGCGACTCGACGGCGTCCGCGTGGACGTCGACGGGGCAGAGCCCCTCTTCGTCACGCTCGTGGGCGCCTGCGTGCCGCAGCCCGCGGCGGAGGCCGAGACCATCCGCTTCGAGTCCCCCGTGCGCGGCGAGGCGTCCCGGCGCGTCAAGCTCCCTGCCAACCCGTCCGACGAGCCGGCCGTGCTCCGGCCCGTGGTGGACTCCCCACACTGGTCCGCGCCTCACGCGGTGACGGCCAAGCCGGGCGAGGCCGTCGAGGTGGAGCTGCTCTACCGGCCGGGAGGCATGACCGCCCTGGCGCCGGGCGACGCGGCCCCGGGCGCCGGGGCCGAGGGTGCGGCCGACGACGCGACGCCCTTTGGGCGAAACCCAGAGCACGAGGGGAGCCTCTTCGTGTCGATGCCGGACGGCAGCGGCGTCCTCTGGCGCCTCGTCGGGCGGGCGGGGCCGCCGGCGGAGGAGGAGGCGGTCTCGGCGGAGACGCCGGCCAAGATCGCGACCACCATGACGGTCCCCGTCCGCAACTGGTCGTCCGCCCCGCAGCGCCTCACCGTCGGGTGGACGGTGCCCGAGGGCGCGGCGATCGAGGTCCGCGGCGCCAACGCCGTCGACGTCCCGGCCGGCGGCAGCCGCGACTACCGCCTCACCGTCGTGCCACACACGGAGGGCGACTTCACGGTCCCCCTGACCTTCACGGCCCCCCGGACGGGCGAGTTCAGCCAACGCGAGGCCAGGGTGACCGCCACTGCCGCCGGGGTCCTCGACACCGTGACGCTCGAGGGCATGGTGCGGCAGACCGCCAGGCGCACCGTGGCGGTGGTGAACCCCTTCGCGGGGGCGCCCGGTGCCGGCCCCGGCGAGGTCACCTTCGAGGAGCCGCGGTGCGACAGGCGGGACGTCCGGGTCACGTGGCTGCGAAAGCCCTCGTCGGCGGAGCGCGACGGCGCGCTGGCCGTCGACTTCCGGCCTTCCCGGGCCTCCCCCGAGGCCGAGCCGGCGGCCGGCGCCGGGCCCGCCGCGGCATCGGCCTCGTCGCCCCGGGCCGGCCGCGACACCGAGGCCGCCGAGGTCACGGTCCGGTCCCCGCAGCTCGGCCTCTTCCGCTACGCCCTCAGCCTCAGGGCCATCCCTGCCGGGGCCGCGGCACCCCTGCGCTTCCGCGCGCCCCTGGGTGCCTCCCAGCGCCTCACGTTTGCCTTCTCGCACTTTGGAGCCGAGGCAGGCACCTACCAGGCAACGCTCGAGGGCGAAGGCGCTGGCTCCTTCGTGGCCGGGCCGGGCGCGGACGACCCCGCGTCTGCCGGCACGGCGTCGGCGGGCGCGTCGGTTGGCATCGCCGCCCCTGCCGCGCCGACCTGGGAGGGGTCCCGCGTCGACGTCCCCGTGCTCTTCCTGCCGTCGGCGGTCGGCCGCGCCGCGGCAGAGCTCGTCCTCCGCGGCCCCGACGGGGCAGAGCACCGCGCGCGCCTCGTCGGCACGGGTGACCCCCCCGCCCCCGCTGGCCCTTTCTACTGCGCTCCGGGCTCGGCCGTGTCGCTGCCGTTCCGAAACCCGTTCGGCGAGGCGAAGGAGTTCGCCGCGGCAAGCGATTCGACTGCCTTTTCGGTGGAATCAGACCTCGGTGAAGTCGCCGCACGGGCCACAACGGGCGTCTCAGTGCGCTGTGAGGCATCGGAGGCCGGGCCGGCAGCGTCTGGCAAGGTGGTGGTCACTTGCCCGTCCGAGCCTTCGCTTCCGCCGTGGGTCTTCTATGTGCGCGGCGAGGCGGCGCCTCCTGGTGCCGAGGGCGGCGGGGCCGACGCCGCAGGTGGGAAGGGCGGCAAGAAGGGCGGCAAGAAGCGCTGAGGCTCCAGCGAACAGCCTGCGGAGCTTCCTGACGCTGTTTCAGAATCGTGACTCTTTGTGCTACTGTGTCCGTCTTTGGAGAATGTTGCAACACGCTGGTGCAATCCGCGGTGCGCATGAGCGTGTTTCACACGGAGCGCGCACGTGTCACCTGGCCCTCGTTGCTCTAGCGCACGCCGCCCCCGCCGTGATGCGGCGTGCCGGCCTGGACCGTGTCGCACCGACCGGGCCCGTGGCTGTCTGGTGGCATCCGCGCCCCAGTACACACGCCAGAGCGTATGGGGGTTTACCCACGCGCTCCGGCGGCGCGAGCGCAGCATGGCCGACCCCCCACCCTTTGCACGGGCGTTACGCTACGCCGAAGACGTCTACGCCCAGCCTCTTTGCGTGCTCCAGCAGCCCCAATCCTTTGCTCCCGTCAGACGACGTCAGCGCTCTGCTCTGGTGTGGCCGCGAATGGGTAGCTCTCCAGTCTTCGCCGGCGAGATGCGGCCTGGCTTTTTGCCCATGCGGCGGCAGCGGTGGCGTGAGCTGGCCGAAGTGCCGGGGCTCAACGAGCGGTTCGCGCCCCCTTGCTTTGCTCTGTGTTGGCCCTTCTGCTGAGTGTCGCACAATGAGTGCGAGGCATCCAACGTCGGCCCGCTGTCTGGCAATTCACGAAACAATGCCCCATTTCGCACCACGAGCATGACTGGACACACATCTCAGCTCCAGCTCCTGGCACGGTCCTCAGGTTTCACCCCTTGGCTGCCCTGGCCCCTGTGCGCTCCCGGCGCCGCTTTGCCGCCTTCTTGACCTTGGTGAGCCGCTGCTCCCGTGCCGCGGTCTTGACTGCAAGCTTGTGAGCCTTACGTTCCTCCTTCGTGGAGCTCCGGAGCGTGAAGCTGGCCTCCTCGTCCTTGCCTTCGGTGTCGCCGCCCTCCGAAGCCGCCTCGGCCGCTGCCGCGTCTTCCTCCTCTTCTGCCCGGGCCTCCGCAGCCGCGCGCCGTCCGCCTGCCGTGTACTCCAGCTCGAGATGCTCGATGGCGAGCCTGCCGAACCCGGGCAGGAACGTCGTGTCCAGCCCGATGAGCTCCGCCGCCTCCTGCGCGGCGAGGATCTCGCTCGGGGTAGGAGCCTCGTAGAGAAGGTCCGCGCGGAGCTGTGTGGAGGCGTTCCGGTGCACCGGCGCCGGGGCATCCCTGCCCGGTGTAGGCGCATCGTCGAGCCTGGTGTCGAGCGGGGCTGGCGCTCCCGCAGCGGCGTCTGCCGGCGAAGCAGAGAGCTCGGCGGACGAGCGAGCCTCGCCGTCCGGCGTCGGGCCTGTCTCGAGATGCCGCGCGAAGCGCACGGCCCGCGGCGGCTCCGCGGGTGCAGCGTGCGGGGGGACCGCGGCCGTTGCAGGGGTCTCGGCGTCCGCGGCGCGAGTGGCAGCGGCTGGCGGGGAAGGAGCCGGCGCGGCAGACGCCGATGCCGATGCCGCCGGCGCTGCCTGCGAGGCCTCCTCTTCGGCAGCGGCCTCCTCCTCGGCCTCGGCGTGCGGGCCGACCATGGCTTCCGTGAAGCTTGCCTCGCCGCGCTCGACGCGCCCGAGCTCTGCCTCCTCGTCGTCGACGTCGGCGAGGGACCGCGGGATGAAGGCCTTCATGAAGACGTTGTGCTCTGCCTCCTCCTCCTCGCTCGCGAAGACCTGACCACCCTTCCGCGACTGCACGGACTTCCACACCTCGGCGAGGTACGCCTCCTCCGCCGCCTCGTCCGTGAGGCCGGCGTGCGTGACGAAGTCGAACAGCTCGCGCGGCGTCATGACGCGGAGGCCGCAGCGCCTGCCAAAGTAGGACGTCACGTTAGTGCAGTCCATTCGCAGGAAGTCCATGGCGCGGGGGTGGTCCGACTCGACGGACTGGCTGACGTCGATGACGACGACCTTGCCGTCGTGCCACAGCAGGTTGTACTCCGAGAGGTCAGCGTGCACCAGACGGCACCGCTCCCACATGGCCCGCATTGCCCGGACCACCTGGGAGTAGGCGGAGGCCTGCTTGGAGGACGTGAGGCCGGCGTCGCGAAGGCGCGGCGCGGGCCAGCCGTCGTCCCCGAGGAAGTCCATCACCAGGACGTGGCCGCGGAGGAGGCGGGGGGCAGGGCACAGGATGCCGGCGGCGCGGAGGCGCCGTAGGTTCCGGATCTCCTTCTCCGCCCACACGCGCACCATCTTGCGCGGGTTTTTCTTGCTGTACCCCGAGCGGAAGCGGTACTCTCCCGTGACGTACCGGTCTCGGTCCTTGAAGACCAGGATGGAGGTCTTGTACACCTTGAGCGCGAAGCCGTGGGGCGCGACCGCGCCGTCCGACTCCGCCGCGCGCCCGCCGTTGTCCGACATGACGGACTCGTGCGTGTCCGCCGACGGGCCCTTGTCGGCGTAGTACACGTTGGCCTCCTTGCCGGCGCTGATGCAGCCGTAGACCGTCCCGACCACGCCCTGGCTCACCAGCCGGAACAGGATCAGCCGGGTCCTCGGGTCCAGCACAAGGTCCACCGTCGCTCTGTCGTCCCGGCCCGTGTGCCTGGGGGCGCGCTCGGCCATCTTCTCGAGCAGCCCGAGCTTGATGCTGCCACCGTGCTGGCGCTCAAGCGAGGCCAGCGCGCTTGCGTCTGCGGCGGCCCCTGCACCTGCTGTGCCTGTGCGGCCCCGCTTGCTGCCCTTCCTGGACGCGCGTGCCTCGTCCTTCTTGGCCTGCTCGAGCGCTTCGGCCTCCGCCCTCTCGCCGTCGTCTGCTCCCAGAAGCCCGTCCCCGCGGGGCATCGCGAACAGCGATGCCTGGAGCTCCGCCTCGATGTCCTCAATCGTCTTCGCCTTCTTGGCAGCCCGGCTTGCGGGCGCACGCGTAGAGCCTGAACCGGGCAGAGGAAGGCTCGCCCGCTGCAGCCCTGCAGCCGCGCCATCGGGAGACCACTCGTCGTCTGAGCCCAGATCAACGGACATCCTCGGCCGTCGGCGCACCTGGGGGTCCGCTCGCAGAGTGGGGCGGCGAGAGTGCTCGCCCGAGTGAGGCAGAGCCGCGATGGACATTTCCGAGGCCGCCAGAAGAGCGCCAGCAATCGCCTCAAACGGCACCCCCGCAGCTGCCAGCCATGGCAGCACAGCGGCTCAGCACCCACGCGATTGCACGGCTGCTTTCCGCGCTGCGGCGCATCGTCGCACATGATGACAGTCTAGCAGACTGTTAGAATTTCGCATTTCCGCTCCGAATGAGCAGAGCCCCTTGCGGCTCAAAGGCGGCAAGGCGCGTTCAAACTCCCTGGAGCGGCCCACAGCCGCCCAAAGACCACTCAAGCCGGTGAATTTGAGGGGGCTCCAGAATGGACATCCACATTCCGGGGCCGCGCACTCTCATGCGCCTAGCCCGCCTGAGGGACAACATGTTCGTGGTGAGCACATCAGCAGCCTCGGAGCAAGGGCGCGAGCGCGACCCCGCCCCCCGGCCGACCCACCCCTCGCGGCGACAGAATTCGAATTCATGCTTCCGGGTGCGTCCTGTGCCGCCCCCGCAGCATCATGCCGACGAGTTTGGCAACGCGGGAGCCCTCGCCATCATGTATGGCAAGCGCCCGAGCGAGGAGAACATCATCGCGGCCATGCAGGTAAGCATGTTACCATGCCGGACATCGCGCCGGGAGCCTGGGCAGCTGTCATGGTCGGCCGCCGCGTCTCTTGCTCGCAGCTTCATCTTCTCGACTTTGAGTTCCCTACGACGCTCATCGTCATGATGGAGGATCGCGTGATCGTGGTCGGCAACAAGAAGAAGCGTGAGGCGTGGCCGTGCGCGTTGAGCGTCGCCCGTTGCGCCTACCCCGTGGGCTGGGCTCGATCGGCACGGCCCGCGTCCGGTTGCTGGCCACGAGCGCTTTGACACCTTCAATTCCCCCCCCCCCCCCGCAGTCCTGCACCTCGAAGAGCTGAAGAAGGCCAGCGAGGGCCCCGTCCCGGAGTCCTCGGGCGGCGATGCCCACGGCCACCGCGCGCTGTCCCGCAAGCCCCTCAAGGTGGAGCTGTGGCAGAGGAACAAGGCGGAGGGCGACGCGCCCCTCTTTGACAAGCTGGCTGAGCTGATCAAGGCCGCCCCGGCGGCCTCGTCAGGGGCGTCGTCGGCCTCGGCCGCCGCCGGCACGGTGGGCGTCCTCGCGAAGCAGCTGGGCGACGGCCCCTTCGCCACCGAGTGGCTGGCCGCCCTGGAGCGCGCGGGCGTGACCCGCGTCGACGCCACCGCCGGGCTGGTCGAGTCCACCGTGCTCAAGGACAAGTACGGCGCCGAGGCGCTCAAGCAGGCCGGCCTCTTCAGCGCCGCCGTCCTCCGCAAGTCCTTCATCCCCGCCTTCGCCAAGGCCGTGGACGAGAACGACTTCCCCAGCCTCTCGGACCTGAGCGCCGGGGTCACCGCCACCGTCATGGACTCCAAGCCCAGGGACCTCTCCAGCACGCTCAAGGACCTGGACGACGAGTTCGTCGACGTCGGCATCCCCGCCTGCGTCCAGTGCGGCTCCGACCTCGACCTCGACCTCGTCCGCGCCAAGCCCTCGAGCAAGGCCCTGACCACGGACACCGTCGCCGTCGCCTTCGCCGGCCGCTACCGCTCCTATCACGCCCTCGTCGCCCGCACGTACCTGGTGAACCCTACGGCGAGCCAGAGCAAGGCGTACAAGGCGCTCATCGAGGCCCACGGGACCCTGCTCCAGGGCCTCCGGGCGGGCGAGGTGATCGGCGGCATCGTCGCGCGCGCGCGCGCCATCCTCACCGAGGCCCTCCCCGGCGCCGTGGTGCCCGAGAGCCTCGGCTCGGGCATGGGGGTGCGCCTGGAGGAGCCGTCGGTGCAGCTGGTGGAGTCGAGCGAGCGCAAGGTGGAGGAGGGGATGTGCTTCGCCGTAATTACCGGCTTCACGGGCGCCGCGAACGACGAGGTGGACCCGGCGGGGAAGGGCAACGCCAAGTTCAAGACCTTCTCGCAGGTGCTCGCCGACACCGTAATGGTGCTCGCGCCCGACGGGCCGTACCCGTCCTTCGTGCTGACGGACAAGGCCAAGCGCGAGCTGTCCTCCGTCCGGTTCCAGCTCAAGGAGGACGAGGAGGATGACGAGGAGGAGGACGAGGAGGAGGATGACGAGGATGACGACGGGGAGGACGCGTACGCGGCGGAGGGCGGCGTGAGGCGGTCGAGCCGGATCAAGGAGGTGGTCGGCGACACGGACGCCCTGGCGGCCGCGAGGGAGCGGCGGGAGCAGGCTCTGCTGAAGATCTTCCAGCGCAGCGTGGCCGACGCGCGCGACGCCATGAAGAGGGCGTCGGGCGACGGCGACAAGGAGACGGCCAAGGAGGCCGCGGTTCGCAAGGCCAAGCCCCTGGCCGCCTTTGCCTCCCCCGCCGAGTTCCCGCCCTCGGCCGCGCCCAACCGCGTGCACGTGGACAAGGAGCGCCGCTGCGTCCTCCTCCCCATCCACGGGGAGCTCGTGCCCTTCCACGTGGCGACGATCCGCAGCGTCAACAAGAACGAGGAGGGCGGCCGCACCTACCTCCGCATAAACTTCTTCTCCCCCGGGCAGTCCGCCGGCAAGGCCTGCCCCCCCCAGATGCTCGCGGCCATGGAGCGGCACCCCGCGCACCTGTACGTGCGCACCCTGACCTACCAGGCCAAGGACGGCCGCAACCTCAGCCACGCGCTGCGCCTGATCAAGGACATCCAGAAGCGCATGCAGGCGGAGACCACCCAGCGGCACGAGCGGAGCAACCTCGTCAAGCAGCCCAAGCTCGCCCTCAACCGCGGCGGCCGCGTCCCCCGGCTCCAGCGCCTCAGCATGTGGCCGAACCTCTCGGGCCGCAAGTGCCTCGGCGCCCTGGAGGCGCACCACAACGGCTTCCGCTTTCGCTCGGACCGCGGCGAGATCCTTGACATCATCTACGACAACGTCAAGCACGCCATCTTCCAGCCCTGCAAGCGTGACCTCCACGTCATCATCCACCTCCACCTGGACAACCCCATCATGGTGGGGAAGAAGAAGCACCGCGACGTCAAGTTCTTCACCGAGGTCATGGAGGCGGCCCAGAGCCTCGAGGGCAGCCGCCGCTCCATGTACGACCCGGACGAGCTGGCGGAGGAGCAGCGGGAGCGGAAGCTCCGCAAGCAGCTCAACACCGCCTTCCGCACCTTCGTGCAGAAGTGCGAGGACGCCGCGCAGGCGGAGCCGTCGCCCTCGGCCCTCGAGTTCGACGTCCCGTCGCGGGACCTCAGCTTCTACGGCCGCGCGCACAAGGAAATGGTGGAGCTCAGCCCGTGCCGGGACTGCCTGGTGGCGCTGGGGGAGAACCCGCCCTTCGTGCTGTCGCTGGACGACGTGGAGCACGTCCACTTCGAGCGTGTGATGTACTCGGCCAAGAACTTTGACATCGCCTTCGTGCTCAAGGCCACGGCCGTGCAGCCGGGCCAGGACGAGGTCGTCATGGTGAACATGGTGCCCATGGCGAGCCTGGAGTCGGTGCAGAACTGGCTGGTGGACGTGGAGGAGAAACTGTACACGCAGGGGACGAGGACGATGAACTGGAAGGCCGTCATGGCCGAGGTGCGGCGGCCGACCTTCTACGCGTCGGAGGACGAGGACGGGGAGAAGAAACCGGTGGGCTGGGCCTTCCTCATGGACACGGGGGAGAGCGACGCGGAGGGGGGCGAGGAGGAGGACGCGGGGGACGAGGCGTTCTCGGCGGAGAGCGAGGACGCGGACGACGACGCGGAGTTCGACGAGGCGGTGGAGGAGGAGGAGGACGACGACGAGGACGACGAGGACGAGGAGGATGAGGACGACGAGGACGAGGAGGCCGCTGACTGGGACCAGCTCGCGCAGGACGCCATGGAGGACGACAAGCGCGCAGAGCTCGTGGAGAAGGAGCGCGCCGTGCGCGACGCCGACCGCATCGGCGCACCGAAGCGCGGGAGGTCTGGAGGCGAGTCGAGCGCCAAGCGCAGCCGGCGCGCGTGAACGGCCCGAGCCCTGCCTTTCGAACGCACCGGAACTCTGTCCGCGCCAGCCGCCACACTTCCTGCGACACGACTTTGGGCTGATAGCACCGACCATGCAATCCGCCTTGCTGCGGACGGCTCGTGCCGGGGCCGCCGCCGCGGTCAGGCTGCCGAGCGCAGCGCCCGCCATAGCGTTGTCGACACCCGAGGCAATCACCGCCGCAATCGACCCCGCCAAGATGCAACAATTGATCGACGTGAGCTGTTGGCCGGAGTGGGCGCGCGGGTGCGTTCCCTGGCCCCCTGCAGCCGCTTCCGCGCTTTCCGTGAAGCATCCGCGTCACTGTGTGAGCTGCCCCACCGGGTCGTCGTCCGGCTTTCCTCCCGCGCGCAGATGCTTTTCTCCAGCAAGCGGCTGCTCGTACTGACCGGGGCGGGCATCTCCACGGAGAGCGGGGTGCCGGACTACCGGTCGCCGGGCCGCCCCGAGTACAAGCCCATGCAGCAGCCCCAGTTCATCAGCGACCGGGACACCAGGCAGCGGTACTGGGCGAGGTCCACGATCGGCTACGCCAGGCTCACGGCGGCAGCGCCGAACGACGGCCACCGCATGCTTGCCGCCCTGGAGCGGCGCCGCGACGCCCTCGGTCTGCAGACGCAGCTCGTGACCCAGAACGTGGACGGCCTCCACGCGCGCGCGGGCAGCCCCGCGGTGCTGGAGCTCCACGGCACGATCCACCGCGTGGGGTGCCTATCGTGCGGCGTGGACCTGTGCCGCGCGGAGCTTCAGCAGGAGCTGGAGCGACACAACGGCCCCTGGCTCGACCGCCACGGCATCGGGTCTGCCCTCGTCACCAAGACCCCCGAGTCCACGATGCAGCGGCCCGACGGCGACTCGGAGGTGCCGGAGGAGGCGTACGCGTCGTTCCGGGTGCCGAGGCCGTGCCAGCGGCCGGGCCGCGACTGGAGCCCAGTGCTGGAGAGCCCGTCGGGGCAGATCATCGCGGCGGCCGTGCGTGCGCGGCAGCAGTGGCACGGCCCGTCGGACGGGGGTGCCCTGGGTCACGCGGAGGCGCTGAGGCCGCCGCACACGGCCGGCGGGACAGGCCGCCGCGCCTGTCACGACGAGCTCATGCCGCGCGTTGTCTTCCACGGCGGGTCGCTCCCCGCGGCCGTCACGGCGCAGAGCCGCGCCATGGCCGACGGCTGCGACGCCCTTGTGGTCCTGGGATCAACACTCTCCGTGTTCTCGGCGTTCCGAATCGTCCGGGGGGCAAAGGCGGCCGGCGCGCGCGTGGCCATCGTGAACCACGGGGAGACGCGGGCGGACCCGCTTGCCGACGTCCTCGTCGACGCCTCCATCGGGGCGGTGCTGCGGGCGGCGGCCGACCTTGAGGGAGGGGCCGGGGCGAGCGACGCGATGCTAGCCTCGCTCGAGCCGGCGTCCCCGTCACCCGTGGAGCGGCTCTCGGCGCGCGGCTGAGCGGCTGGGCGGGGTGACAGCTGCGAGTGGCTCGCGCGGGATGTGCCGTGCGTGGCGGGCGCTCGACGCAACGAGCCGGCCGGTGCGCCGCACACAGCAACGACGCTCACAAGCAGTGCGGCCGGGAGGGGGGCGCGTGCCGCATGACGCGGCCGACCCCCGCGCCCGGCCGACGGTGCGCGCACCTCGCAGCGACACACGCAAGCCCTCCTATGCAACCCCCCACCCCCCCCCCCCCCGCACCCGGCCCGCCCCGCCCCCGGCCGCCCCGCCG
>Ga0136560_1000224_pt1 | contig 26524 bp, 9 predicted proteins | sample AntRauMeHopE1497_FD_104925 | JGI IMG/M metagenome (GOLD analysis project Ga0136560, IMG submission 104925) | Saline lake microbial communities from Rauer Islands, Antarctica - Metagenome Hop E1 #497 | ecosystem: Environmental > Aquatic > Non-marine Saline and Alkaline > Saline | place... | reverse complement strand
GAGGGAGGCCAGCGCGTCGCCCGCGGCCGCCGGCGCGGCGTCGCCCGCCGCCGTGGCGGTCTCCAAGCTCTCGGCCGACAGGGAGCAGTTCGAGCACGTGATGACGAGCCTCGGCTTCGGCGGCCTCCCCCTCGCGAGCATGTGGAGCGTGTTCGACGCCGACCAAAGCGGCTCCGTCGACATCCGCGAGGTGCTCTGCGGCCTGGCCACCCTCCAGTCGGGCGGCGAGGACTCCCTCAAGCTCTGCTTCGACGTCCTGGACGTCGACGGGAGCGGCCACCTCGAGCAGGACGAGCTGGCCATCGCTCTCTCGGCCCTGGCAGGCGCGGGCGCTGCCAGTGAGGGCGCCGATGCCGACGAGGTCTCAGAATCTCTCGCTTTTGCCTTTGAGCGCATGGACGTCGACCGCGACGGCCGCATCAGTCTCGAAGAGTTCAAGGCCGGCATCGCGGCGGATCCGTCCCTCGTGGCGCGCTTCATCAAGCCGCTCGACACCCTCGGCGGCAAATCAGCCGTCAGCGACAACGCGTCCGCCGGCTCTTCGTGACCGCCACAAAAACTGTGTTTGCGAAGAATGACCGCAACGTGCCTGGCACAAGTGGCTTTCATGGAAGCCCCGATTCGCGGGCGACGGCTTCAAGCGCCGGCAAACGTGATTGTACGCTCGCACACGACCGCCCCCCACGCGGACACAGCCTCATCGCATCCGTTATTGTCGCAGCCGTGCGTTACCCGCTGTTCCCATCCTTCTTGGCCCCGTGCGTGCGCGAGGATGTGGCTCTGTTCAGAGTGAAAGTCGTCCTGCTGTCTGGCGATCGGACAAGCGGACCGCCGCGGCAGCGCAACGACCCAGGGACGGCTCCGGGACCGAGCGCACCGGTGCCATGCGCATCGTACTCGCATGCATTGCTGTCGTCGCGGCTGCGGCGGGTGCTTCGTCCGCCCCGGAGGCCGGGGCGGCAGGCGCTCGCCGCAGCCGCGCCAGCCTGGCCCAGCTGCTCTCCGCTGGCGGTCCCGCGGAGTTCCTGTCCAGGGAAGATACCGAAAGACACTCTGCGGCGGTGGATGCGGTGTCTGTGGTGGCGAGGGCGTTCCGCTTCTTCGCGCGGTTCTCGGACGAGGCTCACAGCAAGGCTCCCGCGCCGGCCCGCGCGGATGCTAAGCTCCCCGCAAGGGCGGAGCCTCGCCGGGAGCCCGCGGAGCAGCAGCTTCTGGATGACCTGAGCTCGATCAGGTTCCGCGAGAGGCGCGCGAGGCTCTCCATCCGGGCGGCTTCCAAGACCTCCCACGGCGCCGAGCGCGCCTCGGCCGAGGCGGCGCGCCGGGCCATGGAGGCAGCATCAGCGGCAGAGGAGGCCGCCTCGGTGGCGCAGGCTCGCGCCAAGCTTCACGACAGGGCGGGGGCCAGCAAGGCGGCGCTGGCCGCCCACGCGGCGGCTGCTGCCGCCCGCAGCGCGGCCAGCGCGGCCAAGGAATCGCGCTTTGCCGCCGTGGGCCTTGCGGCGGCGGCCAAGCGCGCGTCGGTCCAGGCCCCGTGGGTGACGGGCGCCGGGGTGCGGCACGCGCCGGAGGTTGCGGCTTCGACCGACACGGCGCAGCAGGCCGCTGACACCAGGCGGCACGACAAGCACGAGGCCTGCCGCTTCAGCTCCAAGCCCTGCGCAGCGCTGGGCGCGGAGGAGGCCGCGGCCCAGTCCGCGGCGCTGGCCGTTGCCCGCAGCGTGGCTCGCGTGCGGTGAGGCCTCGCCTCGCCTCCCCCTCGCGAAGTGGCGGGGCCGAGCGCAGGGATGTGCGTCTGTGGGTGCTTGCTCTCCCGCACCGCGTGGCACGGAAAGCAGACCGCTGCGCGCTCCCGGCCAATCGTCCATCAGCGGCCTTGACCCGGCGCCGAAGGATGACGCACACAGTCAATGCTTGACAAACACACACCCACGCCTCGGGGTACCGGCACGTGCCAGCACCGCTGCTTGCATCCGCCCCTCCCAGGAGCTGCTGCCGCCCAAGGCCGCCTGCGCGATGTCGGCGGCCTCCTTCGGCGTGACGGGCTGCAGAGCCGTCGCCGTGGGAAGCAGCGGATCTCCACGCGAGGGGGCCGCTCCGGGAGCCAGGGGGCGGAGCGGCCCCGCGCCTCGGCCTCGTCCGCCCGCATGCGCCCCAGGTCCGACCCGACGGCACGAAGCCGCGCGGTGAGCTCGTCGACGATCGCCCTGCGCCTCACGACCTCGGCTGCGGCGGCCGCGCAGGCCTTGGGCAGGCATCGCAGGTGCTCAAGCTCGGCGCACTGCTCGGCCACGACCTCCGCGGCGGCCTCCACCGTCTTGAGCCCGGAAAAGAGGGCGACGATGTCCTACTGGTGAGCCTCCACGCGGGACAGGCCGCGGCCCAGGGATGTGCGGCACGACGCCAGGGCCCCGGCGGCTCCGGCCTGGGCGCCCGCCATGGCGTCGAAATTGCCCGCGTCTGCCACGTGGTGAAGGGCGGCCAGCATCACCATGTCTCGGGCGACAATGCTTGCTCCCGAGGAATGAGCGGGTCCAGGGCGTCGAGGTGACCGCGGCGAGCCGCGAGCATGAGCGCCGTGCGCCCGGCCGAGTCCCGAGAATCAACGCCCGTCCCGCCTTCCTGCGTTTGAAGCAGTACTATGCGTGGACGAAGGGGGCGGGTCGGTCTTGCGGCGTCGTGCCGACAGGATGACCGACCAGCGGCGATTCTCATGAGCGCTGCGGTGACTGCGGCACAGTCACCGTCCAAGCTGGCGCGGAGCAGCAGATGGCTGCCCGCATTGATCCTTCCCTGGCAGTCCCGATAAAGTGCGTGAAAGGGGCGCGAGTGTAGCACGGCCGCTGATCGCTCGGCTCTCTGCCACAGCCGGCCGACGCTGACCGGCTCCGACTCGAGCATCTATTCGGGCTCGCTGAGCTTAAGCCATGCTGCCACCGCGTTTCAGTGCGGCTGTATGACCTTTTGGGGCATCGTTATCCACCACAGCGGCGTGGTGAGGGACTCCCCCGCCTCACTCGAACGCCTCATCACGAGCGGGCCTACGCTCCAGACGCTGCTCGGACTACACGCGAGACCCGGGCGGCAGAGCAGGCAGGGCGGGCCATGGGTCGGGCGTCTTGAGGAACGGCCTCCAGGCGTGATACGGCTCCGACTGGTTGCCGAGGGGGCAGTCGGCGCAGAAGTATTGCGGCCCTTGGTACGGCGGCGTCCACTGCATGGGCTCCAGCATGTCCGATGCAAAGTGCACGAGCCTTGCTTCGAGCCTGGCAACGTCGTGGGGCCTCAAACTGGCGAGGTCCGTCGTCTCTGAAACGTCCGCCGTGAGGTTGAAGAGGTTCTTGAAGCCCGAGCACGACATCGTTGTCTGGTTCCAGCACTCGCACACCAGCTTGAGGTCGCCCTGCCGGACCGCCGCCTTGGGCTTCCCGGCCTGGCCGTCGTCGCACAGCGGGTTGATGTTGTACAGCATCTCGGCCCGGGCGGAGCTGCCACCGCTCAGCAGCGCGTCAAGCTGGTTGACGCCGTCGGGGCGCTTTGGCCCGTCCATCGAGCCGCCTGCGACGCCCTCCACGAGCGTCGGCGCGATGTCCGTGACGTGAACTAGCTGCTGTGACACGGTGCCCGCCCGGTCCTTAAGGATTCGGGCAGGGGCCCACACGAAGGAGGGGACGCGGGTGCCGCCCTCCCAGATCTGCGGTGCGCAAGCGACGAGGGGCGACTGGCGGTGAGGGCCTCGGCTCAAGGTCGCATGCTCCAAGGCAGACTCGCCCGGGCCGACAAGCATCGCCCTTGGGCCGGCTGTCGGGGCCACACAGTTCGGGACGCCACGTCACGGCGCACTCGTTCCAGCGCCTGCCCCTTTGCGCCGCCGGTCCGCTCACCTGGGTCTTCCAGCCGCGGAGCGGAAAGTTCCTGACCGCCAAGTAGTTTGGCCGCCTCATGGTGTCGGCGACAGGGGGCGCCCCGTTGTCACTGTGGAGCCACACGAGCGCGTTGTCGCTCAGGCCGCTGGAGCTGAGCCTCGCCAGGACCGCCCCGATGGCGTCGTCCACTGCGGTGATCATGCCCGACAGCGTCTGCATCTCGGCGTCGTGCTGCAGCCCCGGGTACATCCGGCGGTAGCGATCCTGGACCTCCAGGGGTACGTGGATGTTCTGGAACGGGAGGTACAGGTAAAACGGCTCCCGACCCTTGCCCTCCGCCCGCTCGGCGGCGATGCTGTCAAGGAACTCGACGGCCCGGTCCCGCACCAGCCACTCGGAGTATGTGCCGTTTGCCGTGGTGTTGATCTCCGTGCCGGAGAACCAGTCGTAGCCGTCATACTCTCCGTCGGGCGGCGGAAACTGGTCATCGTCGCCCGAGGGAGGCAGCGGATTCACGGGAATGCTGCACTGCGCAGCCTGGTGTGTCTTGTAGTTGCCACACCCTTGCAGGAAGCCGTTAAAGTCATCAAAACCTCGGGCGGTCGGTAGGCAGCCGGGCCAGGCCGAGCCCATGTGGGACTTGCCGTACATGGCTGTCCGGCCGTAGCCGGCCCGCTTAAGACGCTCCGGGATCCAAGCGCGCTCCTTCGATGACGGAAGGCACCAGCTGCGAAGCACTTGGGCGGAACAGCAAGGCTGCTCGGCTGGAGCCGAGATGTGTCTGGCAGCCCGGGAATGCGCAAGAGCACGAGCTCACGGCGTGTTCCAGTAGATGACGTTTCCGTGTGTGCCGAGCCTGATGGGGTAGGCCCCGCTGCGGGGGGCAGGCCGCGTGCGGGAGGTTGCGCTTCGACTGGTGAGCGCCGCCGCTTGCATTCTGCTGCCTGCCAGGCCTCACGTCATCAGGGCCGACCGCGTGGGGCTGCAGATGGGCTGGACGTGAAAGTCCGTGAGCTTGATACCCTCATCGGCCCACTTCTGCATGTTAGGGACGATCAGGCCGCGCTCAGTGTTTAGGAAGCCGAGGTCGTTGTAGCCCGCGTCGTCGACGACGATATGGACGATGTCCAGGCGAGGCGGCGCCTGCAGCGACGTCGCAGATGCAGCAAGACATGCTGCCGCGAGCAGTGCACTGCCTAGCATGGCGGCTCACGGGTGACGGCTGCTTGGCGATCGGTTTTAGTCATCCCCCTTTGCAAAGACCGTCACTCAACCTCGCGCAATAATCAGACATCCAGTCCTCGATCCCGGCATGTACGAATGGTCGTAGCTGCATCTGGAACCTCCCTCAAGTCTGTGCGGCCGCAAGGTGCCTCTCGTCCCGCGGAGCGTTGCCGCCGGCCTCGTCGTCGCCGCCACTGTGATGATGACGCACACAGTCAATGCGTGACAAACAAGTACCGTTCCGTGCAGCGGGCTGCACGGGGAGGGGGATGCGAGACCCCGCCCATCCCCGCTCGTGGCAGATCCCGACACGTCGACGGCTCCCTCCGATCACGAGAAGTCGATGGCTCCAGCGCTCTCCAGCATGGCCACCCGCAGCTGCTTGGCCAGCGCGGCTCTGCTGGTGAAGGCTGGCAGCTTGAGCTGGTGGAAGCAGGTGCTCGAGGATGGCAGCTCACGGTCCGTGGCCGTGCCGTGGTCCGATACCCGCGGCTGCACCTTGAGCCTGGGGACCATGGCGGCCAGCCCGCCCGCGGGGAGAGCGGGGCAGCCGGTTACGAACCGCAGAAAGTCCCTCCGCTCCTCCTGCGGCATGTCCACCAGCTCGTCCGCCAGCCAGCCCGACTGCTGGCTCTGCGCGGTGTAGCCGTTGGAGAACTCCACCTCGGAGAGCAGCTCTGCCCTCGTCCACGCCACCCTCGACTCCCCGCACAGCTCCGCCACGAGCTCCTCGGGGCTCCACATCGTCAGCGTCCACGCCGGGACCACGGCCCGCAGGCCCGCCAGCAGCGCCGCCGCCTGCGGCTCCACTCCCCGCTCCAGCGCCTCGGTCACGCAGGCCATCCACGCGTCCAGGTTGGCCGCCGTCACCTCCTCCGCGCCGTCGGCCGCCGCCCGCACCTCCGCCCGCAGCCGCCGCCACAGGCCCTCAGGGTCGACGTCGCCCTCCGCGTCGGTCCGGGCGTCGCGGACCGTGGCGGGCTCCAGGCGCCGGGAGCGCAGCGCGTCGTGGGCGGCCTGGGCCGCCTCCGCGACGGCGTCCCGCCTCGGCGACGGGCGTGACATCACCGAGTCCACCCACAGCCGCCCGTGAGCGGGACGCAGGGCCGTCCGAACCGACCGCACGAGGCTTAGCGCCGCGGCCCACCCGTCGGGCAGCGCGTCGGGCGACGCCGCCTCGTCCCCCGGCCGGCGGGCGTCCATCGCGGGGGCGCCGGCGGCAAAGCTGGCCCCGCTCGCCGGCTCTTGGAAGTCCATGGCAAGGTCCTCCGGCCGCGCCCCGGCCACGGTCACCTCGGCTTCGACGCGGTCGCGCGACTCGGCGTCGCTCAGCCTCCCCGCGGCGTGCAGGACACGGATGCCCCAGCGCCGCCTCGCCGCCGCCTCCATCTCCACCAGGGACGGCAGGAACGCGCGGCGGGCCCTGTCCCCGACCGTCCCCGCCCACGGGGGAGGGAGCAGCGCCAGCACCGAGACGTCGTCACCGCCTGCCTGCGCCGCAGCCATGGCCTCCGCGCCGAGCCAGGTCGCCGACGGGAAGCGCACACGACTGGGGGGCGGCACGGGGAGGGCGGTACGCACCGACGAGGGGTCGACGGCGGGCAGGGCATCGCTCTCCTCGTCCCGGGGACGCTTGGCCGCCCGGCCCGAGCCGCCCGCAGGAGCCGCGCCGCCGGCGGCCTGCCCGGGCCCAGGCGTGGGGTCGCGCGCCGCCTCGGCGGCCTGACCAACCGCCGTCTCCGGGCCCGAGCTGCTGGCACCAGCCGGTGCGGGTGCTGCCGCGGCGCCAGCCCCGTCTGCCGCTCCCCGGTCCGCGGCGCCGTCGTCGCTGTCGTCGCGCGGGAAGACCTCCCGCCTCGCGAGCTCCTGCACCAGCTCCATGAAGAGCGGGGAGACGGGGAGCGGGAACACGTGGCCGTCCATGCGCGCCACGGCCATGGCACGGCCGGCGGTGCGGAACACGCGCTCGGCCCGCTGCCGCTCCCACGCCGGGCCGTCCGGCCGGAGCGGCACGGGGAAGAGGCCCCGGCTGTGCCGCACCGTCATGGAGCCGTTGACGAGGATGGGAGCGCTGTCCTCGTGGAAGAACAGGTCGCCCGCCCCGGCGCCCCCGAAAGACGCCATGCGGCCGCTGGGCTGACCCGAGGACGACGGCGCGCCGATCGCCGCCGCGGCGGCAGCCGCGACGCTGTCTGCGGACCGCAGGAGCCTGGCCAGGGAGTCGGGGAGGACTGCTGCGGCGCCGCTGCCGCCGGACGAGTCGCGGTCCGAGGAGGCGGGAGCGGGCGGCGGCGTGCCGGGGGACCCTGTGCGGGCGCGCTTGACGCCGTGCTGGGCCGGGCTGCGCGCTTCGGGGCCCGACGCGCCGACGGCTGCGGCCTTGACGGTGGTGAGCGCCTCTGCCAGCAGGGCGTAGAGCTCGCGGTTGACGCCCGCCCCCGATCCCTTCTCCCCCTCGAACTGGGCCTCCAGGCGCGCGCGGAGGAAGCCCGGGACGGCGGTGTGCAGCTGGAACAGCCGCGCGGCGTCGTCCAGGAGGGCTGAGCGGCGCAGGAGCACGCGGTCCCGGCGGACGCCGAGGCCCTCTTGCAGCATCGCGAAGTGCTCAAGGTGCTGCTCTGCCGCCCTCCAGTGGGAGATGCCGCCGGCGTGGGCGTCGCTGCCCGTGCTGGAGATCCGGCGGCGGAGGGCGAGGACCATGGACATGGCGTCGCGGCGGCTGCCCCGGTAGTTGGTCCAGAGCCGGGCGCGCTGATGGGAGGCGTCGTGCTCGAGCGCCTCGGCCAGCGACCGGCGCCAGCGCTCGGGGCCAAAGGCCGCGGCCCGGAACACCGCCTGGCGGACGTGCCTCGGGACCGCCAGGGGTGCGCGCACCAGGAGGTCGAGGACGAAGCGGGGCGCCTCGGACACCGTCAGGCCCGGCTGCTGGGTCGCCAGCATCCTCAGCAGAAAGAAGGACAGGGCCGGCTCGCTGGCCGACGTGCGCGAGACCGACTCGTCTCGGAGCAAGGGGCTCGTTGACGCGGGACAGCCCATCGCCGCCTCCAGGCCCTCAATGATGTCAACCGGCCCATGGCGCGACGCCGGGGGCACGCCCGCGCCCCAGCGGGCCCGGATCATGGACAGCATGTCCCGGAAGGTCGCCCCCCTCCGCGTGTTCTCCCCGCACTGGGGGTGGGATCGCCACGTCCGCGGTGTCACCTCGGTGACGAAGCGGTCAGACCCGACGGCGATGGCGTCGCCGGTCAGCGGCCGCCCTGATCGCAGCCTGAGCACCGACGGCTGCGACCCGGGCGCGACCGCTGTCGCGGCCTCGAGGGCCCTGTGGATCGCCGCCAGTGCCGCCGCCGCGTGGCCGCCAACGACAACCTCCAGCGGATCGAACGGCTGCTTCGGGCCGAGCGGCTGAGTCGGATGGTACCGCGACCAGTCAGAGAGCACCGGCGCGTCACCCGCGAGCAGCCGGCGGGCGCTCGCGAGGGACCCGGCGTCCTCCGAGCAGGGGGCGTGGTGCGGGAACGGCAGGCCTCCTGACAGGGCGGCGATCGGCGCCGCCGGCAGCTCGCCCCTGCCGAAGCGCGCGGCCGTGGCCGTGTGATCCTCCCGCTCCCGCGGGCCGTGCGTGCAGCCCGCGGCCAATCCTGGGGTGAGGGCGATGCCGCGCTTTGCGCTCGACGAGGCGGGGGAGGTGGGCCCCGGTGGCGGCGCCGGCTCCGAGGCGGAGAGAAAGTGCAGGGCTGGCGAGGAGAGCGTGGGGTCGAGCGCCCCCACAGGGCGGCCCGCTGTGCCCGCCTCCCACGGCAGCGCGACAAAGGCGAGCTCCACGGAGAAGGTGGCCGGGCTCGGCGGCCGCACCAGGCCCTCGCACGCCGAGAGGAGAGACCGCGCGGCGGGGGACAGCCGGAGGTGATCCTTGGCCGGCTGGCGGCCCGGGTTGAGCTCACAGGTCATGCGCTTGGAGCTCCGGGCCAGCGAGACGACGTCAGAGGCGAGGCAGCGCACATGGGGCCAGAGGAGGTTGTCAACGCCGTCGGCGGGGCCGGTCACGTCCTGCCTGGGCAGCACGCGCCAGTGGGTGGCTGCCCGGCCGCCGACTCGGGTGACTTCCGAGCAGAGCCTGATCGCGAGGTGCGCGCGCATTGGCTCCAGCGGGCTGCCGGCCGACGCGGTCGGGACGTGGAGCGCAAGGAGCGGGTCGTCGTCGCGCAGGCCGGCCGTCCGGCCGCGGTCGATGAGGGATCGGAGCCGCATGCGGACCGGGGCGCGGGTGGTGATCGGGCCCTTCCAGCTCCGGTGCTCCCGAGGCAGGCTCGACGCCAGCCGTGCCAACGCACTGGCCGAGCGAGTAGAGGGCGGCCACTGCGCATCCAAGGCGCTGAGGTCGATGCGGGGAGCGGGGGACCGAAGAGCAGGCTCATCACGGGCTTCGGAGGGCGAGGACGGGGCCGGGGTCAAGCCCGACGCGGCGGCCAGCGGTACTGGCAGCGTGGGCGGCGCGGCTGCGGCTGAGGACGAGGACGAGGACGAGGACGAGGACGAGGACGAGGACGAGGACGAGGACGAGGACGTGGACGAGGACGAGGCAGCCGGCAGAGGCGATGGCGTGGGTGACAGGGCTGCTGAGGAGGCCGAGCCCGCGGGCAGGCCTTCGTCCGCCACAGCCGTAGCCCCCGTCAGCCAGGCTGCGCCCGTGTCGAGGGCCGCAAGCTGAGGCACGCTCATGACGGCCTTGACGGGCCCAGCGGGGCTGTTGCTGTGCCGCTCGAGGCTCAGGGGAGGTAGGAAGCAGAGCGGACGACCCAGGTGGCTGTCCCGTTCCCGCGCGACCCCCATCGCCGCATCGCCTCTCGCCTGGTCCTTCTCGTGGACCGCCGGGCAGGCGCCGAACAGGGTGAGCGTGTCCACGCCGCCCACGTGCTGCCCCGCGCGGTGAATGCGACGGTCGATGCTGGCCGCGCCTGGCACCAGGTGCACGAGGAAGGACAGGGCCTCGATGGCTCGCTGCAGCGACGACGAGCCATGGCACTTCCCAGCGGCACCAGCCGACGACTGGGGCAGCGCAGTTCGCTGGCCTTCCCGTGGAGCGGGGACGAGGGCGCGGAGCGACAGCATCCTGGGGGGCGGGAAGGTCGCCTTGCGCCCGTTCCGCCGGAAGGTGACGCGAACCGAGACGGGGATCACGCCCGGGCCCGAGGCGGAGCCGCCCGCGTGCGTCATGCCGGGCTTGACGGTGAGGGCCACCGGCCCGGGAGGCACGGGCTCCTGGCTGCGCCACGCGGGAACACGGCCGCGCATGGCCCCGGGTGTCACGCCGGCAGAGCGCCGGAGCGCGTCGCACTGCAGGGCGTGGTCCCAGCGCGTGGACATCCCGGTCAGCCGCAGCTCTCCGAGCCGGCGGCCGGAGGAGTCAAACGTCGCCACGCCGGCGGCCCCGCTGCCAAGAGGCGCGCCGGGAAGAAGCGAGCCGTCCGGGAGCGTTGCCAGGAGGGCAAGCCGGTGATCTGAAGTGAAGGCCCGGAGCGGAGCGATGCGGATCCCCCAAGCCGCGGGGTCGTCCAGGCCGGGCCGCAGGCTCGCCCGCACTGCACGCAGCGACTCCGAGTTGGGCGCAGCGGAGTCGCTGGCGGCGTGAAAGGTCTCGCCGTCGACCACGCCGTCGGGAGCCGTCCACTGCAATCCCACAGCGGTGGGCTCGACCCGCCCGGCATCGAGAAGGGCGAAGAGCGGGAGCAGCGGCAATGGCAGAACCTGCGTCGTGCCACTGTGGGGCCAGTCCACGCGCACCGCGCTGAAGAATACCCTGGGACCGGATGCGTCCCAGCTGCGCAGCTCCTGGACGGCTCGCAGGTGCACTAGGCTGACGACCCGGGCCTCACGCCAAGAGCCCGTGTCGTCCATGGCGTCGATGCGGGCGCCGAGGCGCATCTCAGCAGTCGCCCAGAGCGCCACCCTGGCGGGGGAGAGCGCATGCGCCCGGACGGGCTGGGCCTCGCGTGTCGATTGCGCGCCGCATCGCAGCAGCGCAGCCACCTCGGTTGCCAGTCCCACGCCGTCGTCGCCAGCGCGAGTCGGACCAGCAGGCCATCTGAACTCAATGGGGCTTGCCCCTGCGAGCCCTAGCTTCCATCGTGGGACCGTCCAGGATGCTCGGCCGAGTCCGAGAAGCGCTGGCTCGCGCCGGAGTGACGCACCGATCACTGAAAGCTCTTCCTCGGGGACGCGCTTGACGTCATCTTCCAGCCGGCTCTGCCACTTCTCTTTGGCTGGCCGCGCTCTGCCCAGTGCTGCAGCCGCGGCCGCACCAAACGGCCCCGCATGCCCGAGCATGCCAAGGTGGGCCGCCCAATTGCCACCGCCTCTGGCGGCCACGGCACGCCAAGGGGGACCTTCTGAGCTCATGCCAGAATCGTCGTCGTCGTCGTGTTCGTGTTCGTGATTGTCATCGTCGTCGTCGTCGTCGTCGTCGTCATGCGGTGCATGGCGATGAGCATCGAAGCGTTGACGGATCCAATCAAGCCGCTTGGCGACGGCACGTGCGTCCATGGTCGATCCGCATACCTGGCACCGTAGGCTGCTCAGTGGCTGCACCATGGTGCAGCCGTGACACGCCCACTCTTCGTCGCCGGTCTCAGGCATGCCAGGGGCCCTTATTTCGACTCCAGCGGCGTCTCGGCGCTGCTCGACCTCAGGCGGGGCGTCAGAGCCACACGCCTGGCACACAGTCGAAGACAGATCGTTGTGGAGGGTGCAGGCAGGGCACGCCCACTGGCCGTCAGGCGCGGGCGCGGGTGCGGCGTCCGCCATCCCGACGATCTCGACCTCGCTGGCGGCCTCAGGCGCCGAAGGGGAAGCCTCATCGTCGGGCGGTGAGGCGGCGGGCGCCTTGGGTCCTGCCGCGGTCGTTCTCTCCGGGGGCTGGTGAGACCCGGCCTCGGGCTCCACGCGCGAGGCGATGGCCCGCTGTTCCTCGGACTCCCACACCGGCCTCCCGGCGAGCACCACGAGGTCGGCCAGCAAAAAGTGGATCGCAACATGGCGGTGGCGGCAGCAGCTGCGCAGAGCCGGGTCCTTGAGCTCGAGCCCGTCTTCCGGGCCGCCGGCAAGCGGGCCGCAGAGGCTGACGACGTGCAGCCCCGACGGGCGATCGAATGCCAGGACCCGCCCGATGGCCCATCCCGAGGCCTCGGGCGAGTAAGGCTCAGCCTGCTCCACCGCTAGCTCTGCGGGTGCTGCCGCCTCGGGGCCAGTCGACGTGTCGACGCTCGGCTGTTGCGCCAGGGGCGTCGGCGCCGCAGCAGTTGAGAAGGCGAGGATGGGGGCCGAGGAGGAGGAGGAGGACGAGGAGGAGGACGAGGAGGAGGACGAGGAGGAGGAGGAGGAGGAGGACGACGAGGAGGAGGAACGGGCCGACGGTGTGGATGATGCGGCGCCGGCGAGTTCCTCTGCCGCCGACGGCGCCTCATCGTGGCCGCCCACGGGCTCGCCCAGGAAGCGCCTGAGGCGACGCAGGCCTGCGCGGATGGCAGCCTTGGTGCCGGATGGCAGGCCGGCGGCCTCGGGCTGGCCGGCCTCTGGGAAAGTGACGGTTCTGTCCGGGAGCACGCCGGGACCGTCGACCCGTAGGCTGATGTAGCGGCCGCAGAGTGCCTCGGCAAAGCGCCGCGAGTCCTCTGCGGGCGGCGCGCCCACGAGGACCGCAGCGCGGTTGGCAGCCCAGTGGAAGAGGTCCTCCAGGCGGGCGTGCGGGCCCACGGTCAGCCTGGCCGCCGCACACTGTGGTGGCGTGTCGTGCTCCGCCCCGAAGGCCTCCGGGCCAAGCATGGTGGGGCGGATCACGAAGTAGATTAGCCGAGTCGGGATGGGACTGAGCACGTAACGAGTGGCCCTGGCATCCACGTGGCGCATGCCGCGGTGATTGGGGCAGGGGGTGCTGTGGACCATCGAGGCCTCCGCCAGCACCTCAGGGATGAGGGGCAGCGCTGCGTCGTCGTCGAGGAGGCCGGCGAGGGCGCCGATCCCCATGGCGCATCGCTCCTTGCGCCCGGCCGGGCCAAAGCGGTCGGACATGTCGGCAACGGCGGCGGCAACTCGGCGCCACGGGAAGGCCGGATGGGCGAGGGCCTGCCGGACGCTCACGGAGGCGGGGCGGGACACGAGGTCGGTGAGGAGGCGCTCGTTGGCCGGGGACCTGCACAGCGCCTCGGCCAGAGACAGAGCGGCGCCAGGGCCGCGCGACGGCCCAGCGAGAAGAAGCGGCAGCCTGCCGCGGGCCAGGGCTGCCGCCTCTGCGCCGGGCAAGACCCGAAGCAGCACGCGGGCAGCCTCTGCAAGCCGACAGGCCGCCTTTCCCGCAGCGCGGGCAGACACCACGAGGGGCGCGACGAGGCCTGCCGCGAGCCCAGAGACTCTGGCGGCAGCTACCACCACAGCCTCGGCGGTGAGGAGGTTCCGCATCGACAGGTGCTCTGAGGGGTCGGCGCCCAGCCAGCTGCCCCTGTCTTCCTGACCGCCCGGGGCCTCCTCGCATGGCCTCGACCCGGCTGAGGCGGCCACCGCAGCCAGGGACGCCGGGTCCGTGGCGGCTGCCAGCTCCACAAGCTGGCGCTCCATGCCGGCCGGCCCGGAGAAGCGCAATCGGCCGCTGGTCGAGCGCGGTGCGCAGTGCAGCGGAGCGAGGTCCGGCCCCACGGTCCTCGCAGCATCCGGGAAGCCTGCCACCATCCTCCACTCCTGCGGCCCGGTCTCATCACCAGCTGTAGAGCCAACGGGCGCGGCGTGGTCGGCGCACACCCTCGCGTCCACGAGGTGTACCTCCCCCCGGTTGCACTGGGAAGCGATCAAGGCCGCCGTCCGCGCCGCGGGGAGGGCGGCAAGGAGCATGTCACGGGAGTCGAGAAGCCGAGCGAGGCGCAGCCGGTCGTTCCATGCTGCAGGCTTCGCGACGCCGAGCGCTGCGTCGCTCAGCGGCCCTCCGAGCGATGCGGCCCGAAAGAGATCCTCAGACACGGCATTAAGGGTCCCTGCCAGCTCCTCAAGCGAGGCACACGCTCGAAGAACCGTGGCCATGGGAACGAGGGCGCGCTCCGCGAGCGGCATCTCGCTGGGAATCGCAGGGGCCACGCACACCGGCCCTGCTGGCACAAACCCGACCAGTTCCGGGTCCGGCACCAAGGGGCGGTGCTCACGGACCCATGCGATGCGCCGCTCTTGGCGCACGTCGTTGCGCCGCATGCGCCGGACCGCTTCTTCGCAGGGCAGGTCTTCCTCTGCGGCATCCTCGTCCTCACTCACGGGGATGTCCTCGAGCATGTCCATGACGTGCTCATCCTCGTCCACCCGGTCGGATGTGATGCCATCAAGCCACTGTATCGATTCATCCCAGCCGGCAAGACCGTGAAGGGACAGGATGTCAGCCTCGGTGAAGTCGGTGCCCCTTGACGCCGAGCCAGGCCGGCCTTGCACCACCCTTGCTGGAGGCTCCACAACCGCGAACAACTGGCCTCCCCTGTGCCTGCTCATCATACCGGCAGCGGTTTGCACGACTACGGATGCCACGTCGGAGCAATGTGCATCGACGATTGCGGTTCGGCTCAGAGCGCCCGCTCGTTGCCGCACCCTTGGTTCAGCGCTTCCTGACCAGACGTCGCTGGTCGCCTCCGCCTGCTCAGCGATGGCCTCATCGACGGTGGACGAAGCCGCGTTCAGGTATGTCAGGAAGCCTGCAGGACGCTCGGGAACACCATCCATGCGCAGGTTACCGATATGGTCAGGCAGCACTGACGAGTCGGTGGTCACGGTCCCGGTGGGTTGTGGCACGCTCGCGTATCCGTGTTGCTCTGCCACCCTCCGGATCACATCCGCCGCAGCAACGTGCCTGGCGGCCTGATCAGCCATGATGGTAATGTCTGAAGCCAGCTGCCAGCCCGGAGTGCTGCAGCACACGCCGGCTTCTGCGAACCCAGCGGTGTCGCCAGCCTCATTGCCGGCCAGAGCCTCCTCCATCGCCGCGCCGATGAGGCCGAATGCAGCGGCAGTCTCGAGCGCAAATGCCGGGGCATACACCGACACAGGGGTCTCCCCGAAGAGGTGAACCTCGCCCATGACTGTGGGGGCGCGGAATGCGTCCTGGTCGCCACCGTTGGGCACGTAGAAGCCCGGGACTCCGTCGCTGATGTGGGAGTCGATGGGTAGCGACAGCGGGTGGGCTCGGTCGAGGCCAGATGCAGTCCACGCCGCCTCAGCTGCCGGCCGCAGTTGCTCGGTGGCCCCACTCGAGTCGGCGTCCTCCGGAAAGCCGAGCCGCAAGGCTGCGAAGACCGCGATCCGCGCGTTGTAACTCGCAAGCTCCGCTTGGCGGTGGAGTCTCCTCATCTGGCAGCGCTCGCCGCTCGTCGACGGTGCCTTCACAGGCCCGAGGCGCTCTAGCGTGCCGCTTGAGAGGCCGAGGGCGAGGCGCCGCCACTCGACAGCGCGAGTCGCCAGGCTCTCCCGCTTGGCCCGGATTGCAACCCCCCGGCGGAGGAGGCGAACGCTGGCGGCTGCCAGTGCAGCGCACGAGAAGGTGACGGTGCCGATAGACCCCTTGGATCGACTCTGGAATCGGAGCTTGCACTCCTGCGGCCTGGACACCGGAAGGCTCCCGAGGGCGTTGTGCCGCGGCCGCGCTGCCTCCTCCCGCTTCAGGCCCGCAAACTCGCCGATTTCGGGACGCTGGCCGCACCAGAACAGGGATTCGGTCGGTGTGCTGGGCGAGGGCAGGTCGGTCGGATGGCAGGACAGAACCAGGCTGTGCTCACTCTCGGCGAGCAGCTCGGCTACCGCCCAGAACTGCTCCCGGGTCATCATGCGGCGCGGGGCGGCGCAGGGCGACGACGAGGACGAGGACGAGGACGAGGACGAGGACGAGGAGGACGAGGCAGCCGCTGCTGGCGCGCCGTCGTCGTCCGAGTCGTCGACAATGATCACAGCGCTCGCGCCCGACGGTGCCGTTGCGGCCTCCGTGGGGCCTGCCGCAGCCAGCCAGGCGCCTGTCGAATCAATGCCAAGGTCGAGGACGCTGCGGATTCCGGCCGCCTCAGCGCATACGGCGAGCCATGGCGTCGCCGGGCTTGGGAGGGTCCGCTGGCCGAGGGAGCGGATGGACGCCACGCAGTCGGCACTCAGGCCGGTCCTCCTGGCGGCGCAGTCCAGCACGATCGCATTGGTCCTGACAACGTCGTGGTGGGGCTCCTCAGGCAGTGTCAGGGTGCGATGCAGCAGCTTCGCGGCGTCCACAGCGGTCAGGCGCCATGCCGGGCGTGCCACCAGCCAGCTGGGCCCGCCAATGGTTGCCAGGTACCACTCCACGACTTCATCGCTGCTTCGCGAGACGGCACCGATCTCCGCCGGAGTTGGTGTCCGCGGTCCTTGGTCCCTGAGCCAGGCTTTCAGGAGGAGAACCATAGAATAATAGCAATCCCTGCCGCGGACAGCCCTAAACACTTCTTCAATGTGCTCGTGGCGGAGTTCCTCGAATCCGACGATGGCTAGGAGCATCAGCAGGCATCTCCCCCTGCGATGCCGGAATCGAAGGGGTTGGACGCAGTATTGGCCCTAGCGTCATGTCCGCGCGAGCGATCAATGTATCACGTCCTTTGGGCACGAATGCATGTCTCGGGGCATGCACGCGGGCAAGAAAGCGGATGGGGCGGCCTCGGGCTGCCTGTACGGGCCCAGGCGCCGCCATGCGCCGATTCGACCCATTCCACGCAAGGAGAAGGTATCATGTACGTTGACAGCAGAAGGTGGCTGGCCTTGCGCTTATAGGCAGGCGGCAGCAGGCTCACTCGTGCTCGAATCCAGAGGTTGCGACGGCGTCGGGCCCGGCAAGGCACTCCAGCACCACTTGCACGTTGTGCAAGGCCCCCTCGTATGCTTTGGCGTATTGTGAGGGAACCACCCCCCAGACGGCGAGGGCAAGCCAGCACGGAAGCGACCGGATTGTCTCGCTGTCCAGCCCCAACACCTCCGAGACATCACCGCTGTGGGCCGCAGCTGCGACCAGGTCGGCAACGTGGCGCACGTGACCGTCGCCGGGCCTCGGGTCCATCGGACCGGTGGCGGTGTGCGATTGCGGAGCAGGCACATGGGTGTGGCCAGGCGCTCTGTTTCCGTGCGAGTTCGGTCAGCCGGCGCCCGGCGCCTCGTGCACTGCTGCGGTCTCATGCCTGAGCGATGCACTCAAACACACCAATGCGCTGCGCGACGTGCGCCGGAGTCGGGGGCTCGAGTGAGGCTGCCAGGGCACCGGCGCAAGCCGCGTCGGCGGCGGCGGCGCTGGATGCCGCCCCGCCCTCGCATTGGTCTGCGTAGCTGGTCGTCAGCTGCTTGAGCGCCCCCCTCCAGGCACCGCCCGCCGCGGCCTGCCGTGCCGTTGACGTTGAGACGGGGCAGGCGTCGTGAAGGGCGGAGAGCCAAGCCGACCGCGTTTCCGCCGACGCCGCGGGCCTGCTCCACACGGGCCGACCTGCGCCCGAGGCGGCGGCGTCGGCGGCCGCGGTGAGCATCTCCGCGGCGTCGCATGCGGCGGGGGGCGCGTCGGCAGCGGCGCTCGCGTCCGTGCCTCGGCGGCGCCGCAGCGGGGCCCGCGCCTTGCCCTTGAGCGGCGGCTGGCCCCGCTTGCGCCTGCGGGCGTCCTCGTCGTCCCGCTGCTTCTGGATCGCTGCCAGCCGCCTGTCCTCGTCGTCCTCCGCCGTCGCCGCCGCCTCGGCCGACGTCATGTCGTGGCGCCACGCGAAAGCGCACAGCAGCGCTCCGCTCATCGAGGCTGCTACGCCGGCCCGCGCCGAAGCTGATTGCCCCAGCACCGTCGAGCGCAGCGCGGCGTCCCCGCCGGCGTCCGGCTCTGCCAGGCCGGACCAGGAGCGGGGCGAGGGGTCGGCGGGCGGGGAGGGGCCGGCGTCGCTGGCGGCCCCGGCGGCCGAAGTGGGGGCGCTCGTCGCCGGGGCGTCCTGCTGCGCGCGCCTGTGGTGCGTCCTGGCGCCGTGCCGCGCGGCGGCGGCCTCCACGGCGCGGCGTGCCGCGGAGGGGGCGACTCCGAACCAGGGAAGGCAGCGACTCCACAGGTCCGCGCGAACCTCGTCAGGCCGGCCGCCCGACAACAGGGTCGCCCACGCCGCGGCGAGGATCAGCTGGTGGGTCGTCGGCTCGGCACGGAGCAGGGGCAGGCTGAGCTCCGTGGTCAGCCGGGCCGCTCCCGCGAAGGCTGGGATGAGCCACGCTGAGGCGGCGGGGGCGCCCGAGACGGCGGCCGGGGCCGTGGCAGCGGACACAGACCCGGATGCGAGGGCTTTGATGGCCGCCTCGGCGGCCGGGCCCGCGTCCCAGCCCACGGCGCGGCGCCACGCCGCCGGCACCTCGCCCTCCCATACCGCGCCCCCCGCGCCGTCCGCGGCGGCGGCCACCCCGGCGCGGATCGCCTCCGCGAGCGCGCTCACGGCCTGCCGCTGTGGGTCCGCGCCGTCGGAGCGCGGCGTGGCGGCCGGGCCGTCGACGGCTCGCCGCTCCTCCACAAAGGCTGCGGCGGCCAGGAGCAACAGGCGGCGGCGGGAGGCCGCGGCAAAGGCCGCGAGAGCGCTCGGCCCGAGAGCAAGCGCGCCCCCCGCGGCGGCGCACAGCGAAGGGGCGGGCCGGGCGATGGAGGGCAGCCACCGGGCGGCGAGGACGGGGGCTGGGAAGTGAGCGGGCGCGTCGGAGCGGGCCTGAGCGCCCTGTCCCGTCATCCCGGCGGCGCGGAGCACCGCCGCCTCGCCCCCCGTGCGCTGCAGGCGGCGGCGGAGGCCCGCGGACAGCGGCCGCCGCGGCGCCGTGTCGTCCTCCCAGCCGTGCTGGACCCCCGGGGGCAGCGACGCGAACGCCGACACGCCGCTCCGCCCGATGGGGTCCGCGGGGGGATCGGGGAGGGACTCGACGAGGCGGCCCGTCGTCGCCGACGGCGGCTCAGGCCCGTCGCTCGGGGGCCGGGCGAGCACGCTGGATGACGTCACCGAGGCCGCCAGGGCGGGCAGGAGGGCGCGCAGGCAGGACAGCGCGCCGGCGGCGCCCCCCTCTGCCGCCCCACGATCCATGGCCTCGGCTGCCGCCGCCGTCACCGCCACGGCCGGGCCGTCGAAGCCCCCTGGGACCCGCGCCGCACGCACTGGGACGCGCGGCAGCGCCTCCCCCGGGGCGATACCGTCCTCGTGCGGGGCCGGCGTCAGCGGGACGGGGAGGCCTCGCAGCGTGTCCGGCCGCGCGTCCTTCACCGCTCGCCGGATGGCCCGCACTACAGACCGGATGCGGCCGTCGTCGGCGCGCAGCCGGACCACCGCCCACTCCCGGCACTGCGCCCACGCCGCCGTCGTCGCCTCCTCGAGGCGCGCGGTCGACGCCGCGAGGGCGGCGGCCAAGGAGGCCACCCGACGGGCGGCGGCGCGGCCCGCGCCCGGCTCGCAGCCGTCGCCCACCGCCGCCTCGATGGCGCGCACGCCCACGGCGGCTGCCTCCGCCAGGGTCTCTGCCCACTCCCTCCCCGCTCCTGCGGCCCGCACGCGCGCGGCGGCGTCGTCAGCTGTCGGAGCCTCCGCCTCCTCCGCTTCAGGCAGCGGCTCGGCTGCTCCTGCTGCTGCCACCCCGACGCCCGCCGCCGCGGCCCGGGTCCCGGCCAGCACATCCACGGCGGCCGCCGCGTCGCACAGCACGATGCCGCTGGCGAGCGCTGCCCGGCGCGCGGCCGCCCACGCCGCCCACCCGTCCGCCTCGAGCGCCTCCACCCGCCGCGACAAGTCGTCGTACCGCAGCTGCGCGGCCTCGAACGCGGTCCCCGCCGCGTTGTCCGCCCGGTGCCCGAGCGCCTGGAGCCCTCGGGCGGCGTCGGCCCCGCCCGCCGTCGCGGCAATGAGGTCCCTTACCACAGCCGCCACGGCCGCCCCGCCGGGCCCGGCCGCGGGGCCCAGGCACGCCGGGGAGCCGCCCTCCACGCTCCACGCCAGGTCCAGCGGGTCCCCGTCGGCACCGTCGCGCGCGGACCACACGAACCGGTCGGCCGCGCCGGCCGCCCCCTCCCCGCTGCGTGCGTGGCGCACGCGCAGCGGGTGGAGGTCCACGGGCACGTGCGCGCGCCCCAGCGTGCCGTCCTTGCGGCGGCGACCGGCCGTGGCCGCCAGCTCTGCCGGCGTCAGACCCGCGTCGGCGACGCGGACGGGGATGGGCGGGCCGGACTCGTCGGGCGGCATCCCGGGCTTGGCCCCGTCGCCGCGCGGCTCGCGGAGCACCCCGGAGGCGGTGAGGCCAGTGCGGCCGGCCCACACGCCGCCCTCGCCGTCGTCACGGGGCGTATCGCCGGCCGCCCCTGCGTCGCCCCGCTCGTCGGTCAGCCTCCGCCGCGCCGACAGGGGTGCCCTGAGGTCTTGCAGGACCATCGACACGGCGCCCGCGACGCGGGCCGCCCCGTCCTCCTCCTCGGCCCGCCACGCCGACCACAGCACCCGGGCTGTCTCCTCCGCGGCCCGGGAGCGGAAGGCTAGCACGGCGGCGAGGGCCGGGGCGGCGGCCAGCGCAGGGGCGCGGCCCCTCGCGCAAGCCTCCCACGCGCGCCGCAGCGCCGCCTCCGGCCCACCGCCCGTCGCCGCGGCCCCGGGGACCGGCTGCACCTCCCGGGGCGAGCCGCCCGCCGCCGCCGCCGCCGCCGCCGCCGCCGCCGCCGCCGCCGCCGCCAGGGTGTGCTCGACGGCGTTGCCGCCGTCCGACGCGGCCGCCCCGTCGCCGCTCCCGGCCTTCTCGATCTCGTCGTCCCGAGCCGCCTCGGCCTCGTCACCGTCAGCGGCGGCCGCCTCGCCGCTGCCGGCCTCGTCGGAGCCCACTGCCGCCGCCGCTGCCGCCGTGCGGATCGCGTCCTCTCCTCTGTCCGACAGAGCAACCCGCGCCTCGTCCCGCGACCGCCCGGCTCCGCCCTCGGCCTCGTCGACGCCGGACACGGCATCGGCCGCCGCGGCGACGCGGGCGCCGAGCACTCTCCCGGCGCGGTGCAGCGACGGCAGCCACGCTGCCTCGGCCACCGGGCCGACCAGCACCACGAGCGTGGCGCACGTGGTCGGCACCGGCAGGTCGGCGGGGGAGGGCGGGCCGTCGTCCCGCTTGGAGGCCTTTTTCTTGGCAGGCTTCTTCTTGGCCGCAGCCGCCTCGGACTCGGCCGCCTCCGCCGCGGCCCGCTCTTCCACCGCCGCGCGGCGCGCCTCGGCCTCGGCGTCGACGTCGGCGGGGCCGAGCGTGCCGGCGATGACGGCACGGAGCATGGTGTCCAGGGGCGGGAAGGCGGCCCCGGCGGGCGCGGCGGACCCCGATGCCGCCGACGACGCCAGGCGGCGCACCGCGAGCGCGAGGTCCGAGCTCGGCTCCTCTTCACTGGCTCCCGTGGCCGAGGCGAGGGTGACGAGGTCAGCGGCGCTGACCACCGGTGCGTCGCCCGCCGGCCCCGCGCCCGAGGCCGCGGCCGCAGCCGCGGCGAGACTCGCGACTTCCTCTGGCGCAGCCGTGCCGTCCGGCTCTGCCCAGCGGGGCACGCTCCCGTCGCGTGCAGCCCTGAGCGACAGGCTGGTCGAGGCGGCGTCCCTCACCGCCCAGCGGGCAGCCCCCGCCCTCGCCACGCCGGCACAAGCCGCCGACCAGTCCAGCCACGCCGACACGCCCGGGCCCGCGGCCGCCGCGGCGCAGCGCCGCTCTGCGAGCCCAGCCTCCACCGCGAGCGTCTCGCCCAGCCCCGCACCGGCGCCGAGCGACACCACGAGCGGCACCCCCGCGCCTCCTGCCGCGGCCACTGCCTCCCGCAGAGCCAGGCACCACGACGGGCAGAGCCACCGGGCTGCCGTGCCGTCGTCACCCGCCAGTGCGAGCGCCGCATCGACCTCCTCGGCGGTGGGGGCCCAGGCGCCGGCCTCCTCGACCACCTCCCCCTTCTTGCCGCCCTTCTTCTTGGCAGCCTTCTTCTTGTCGCCCTTCTTCCCCTTGCCGCCAGCCTCCCCGGCCTCCTCCGCCGCGGCGGCGAGCGCCGACCGGCACGACTCGGCGGCAGCGCGGCCCGTCTCCTCCTCTGCCGGCGCCCAGCGAGCCCACGCCGCGAGCTCTGCCGCTCGGAGCCGTTCCCCCGCCGACACGGTTGCCGGCGACGAGGCGACCCCGTCCGCCTTCGCTGACCCAGCCTCGACTGGCGGCGCCCCGGCCTCAGCCGCAGCCGTCTCGGCGGCTCTCGCTGCGTCCTCCGCAGCATCCCCCTCGTCTGCCGTGGCAGCCACCGCCGCGTCGACGTCGTCGGTACCGGCGGCGTCACCCGCGCCGGGCACGCGGTCCTCGGCAGGGCCGTCACCGGCTGCCCGGATGACGTCACCGGCCCTCGCCAGGGCGAGCAGGCCCGCCGTGTCCAGGGCCGCCACCCAGGGCAGCCGCGCCGCCACCACCCCCTGCCCGGCGGCCAGGGCCGCAAGCAGCGCGGTTCCGGCCGGCGGCGCCTCCTGGGACGCCTCTGCGGCGGCAGCACCGTCGCCCGCAGGGGAGTGGGCGCCCTCCACATCCGCCTCCCCGGCTCCCGAACCGGCATCGGCGGCCGCTGTCACCGCGTCGCTCAGGAGGCGGGCGGCGTGAGCGACGCCGCCCCGGGTGAGCAGGAACGCACCGTGAGCCGCCGCGACGGCGCGGGCAGCCCCCACGGCCTCGGCCTCGTCGCCGGCCACGACGACGGCGCGCGACACCACGGCGCCCGCTCCCGCCCCCCCGGGCCCCGCTTCGCTCCTTGGCGCCGGGAGCAACCGCCTCCCGGACACCGCCGCGGCCGCGGTGGCCTCCCCCGCGTCGCACAGCGGCAGCATCGAGAGCACGCGGAGGCAGGCCTCGCCGTCGGCGGGGGGCGGCCGCACCGCCACCGGCGCCGCCGCCGCCTCCTCGTCCGCCTCGTCCGCGCCGGCCTCGTCGCCGCCGTCGCCGGCGGGGCCGCACAGTGCCTCGAGAAGCGCGACGGGCGAGGTGAGGGGACTGCCGTCCGCCAGCGACGACCCCGCCGCCGCAGCCGACGCCGCTGTCATCGCCGACCTTGCCTCCGCCGCGACCGAGGGACCCGCCGCCGGCGGCGCCTCGCGCCCCTCAGCCCGCAGCCGCGCCGCCCAAGACGGGTCCATGCCCGCGGCCTCCTCGCGCAGCCGGTCGAGGGCGCCGCCGCCGCTGGCCGCCGCGGACGCCCCCGCCGCCCTCAGAGTGGTCGCCACCGCACCCTCGGCTGGCAGCTCCAGCAGGCCCGCGGGAGGCGCGGCGTCGCTCGCGGCACCCGGCCCGATCGCCGGCGCTGCCGCCGCCTCCTCGGCCGCGTCCCGCGCCGGCGGCGGCAGGGCGAGCAGAACGCCCCAGCCCCCCGGCGTCTCTCGCGTCAGGCGCTCCTCCGCCTCCTCCGCCGCCTCCGCCGCAAGCCGCCGCACCGCCACGCCGCCGGTGACGAAACCGTGCCTGAGCCTCCGCCACTCCTGCGGCGTCAGCCGGTCCCCAGCCACCTCCATCGCGACGTCGACGAGCAGAGCCGCCGCCTCCCCCGCCGCGCGCTCTGCCTCGAGCGACGCCGTCGCCCGCTCCCGCGCGAGCGCCGCCCGCCTCGCCGCCACGTCACCGGCTCTCGCCTCCCGCCGCGACTCACGGACCCGCTCCCGCGCCGCCCTGGCCTCCCCCGCCGCCGCCCCCGCCGCCCGCTCCCGCTCCTCCTGCCGCCTCTGGGCCTCCGCCCGCCGCGCCGTGTCCTCCTCGCCCCGCCGCAGTCGCTCCAGCCACGCCTGCCTCGCCGCCGCGCGCTCCCCCGCCCCCTCCTGCCGCGCCGCCCGCAGCAGCTCCGCCTCCGCCTCCGCCTCGTCCGTCGCCGCCCGCAAGCTCACCTGCTCCGCAGACTGAAGCCGCCGCCGCGTCGCCGTCTCACGCCTCGCCCGCCGGTCCGCCCGGGCCCGCTTGGTCAGCTGCGCTCCGAACGCCACGCTCACCCGTGGGGGCAGGCCCTCCTCCGCCGCCCTGCGCAGCCGCGCGGCGAAGGCGTGCCCCTCCTCGCGCTTCACCGACGCCACCGCCGCCGCGACGCGCGATGCCTCCTCCTCGCCTCCCGCCCCGGCCTCCTCCGCGTCGTCGAGCGTCGAGATGCCCAGGCGCCGCTGCGTCCGCTCAAACTCGTCCATGCCGTCTCGCGCGTCCATCGTGGCCAGCGCGCTGGCGTTGTGCTTCAGCCGGCGGCCCTTCTCGGCCGCCGCCAGCTCAAACCCGAGCTCCCGCCGCTGCCGCGCAAGCTTGGTTCGCTGCACCGCCCGGTGGTCATTGGACTGCGCCTCGTCAAACGCCGTGAGCCACGCGCGCTTGTGCCGGAGAGCCTCCAGGCGGTCCGCTCGCGCCGCCTCGCGGACCTCGGCCTCCGCGGCCTTCTCCTCCTCCTCCATGCTGCGGGCCCGCGCCTCCGTGCTGTGAAGGGTGTGCTCAAACTTGCCCATCCGCGCGGCAAGCAGCGCCTCAGGGCGCGAGCGCCCGTCCAGGAGCGCACGAAGCACGGGATCCGTTGACACCGCCGCCTCCCTCACCGCACGGCGCCCGCGCGGGCCCCTCCCCGACTCGTCCTTCAGAAGCGGCGCGGGAGGCTCAAAACGGGTGCGGGTGCGCGCGGGGGGCAGCCGGGTCGACTCGAAGGACCGGAACACGGCCTGCACGAGTTGAACGGCCGCGCCCCGCTTCTCTGTCGCAACGTCCCTCAGCAGCTTGTCGTCCAGGCGCACACCCATTGCCCGAAGCGCAGGCTTAACGGCCTGGAGGTTCGAATGCTTGGCGCTCGTGGACGAGCCCGAGCGCAGTTTCTCAACGAGCCCGTCCGCAAGACCGGCGGCCTCGAGGACCTGGGCCAGCCTGATGCCGTTGGCAAAGTCCCGTTCGAATGATTCCACCCTCGGCAGGCCGAGGTCCCGCTGGATCCAGCTGCCCAGCTGCGCGGACATGGCCGGTGCGTCGAGCGGCAAGCACGGCGGGAGAGTGTTGTCCGGGAGCCCTGAGCGGTCCGATGCCGCACCTGACGCAGCGAGGCTGGCTCTGTGCTCGGCGTGCGCTCGCCGGTGTGGCGGCGCTGGGCCTTCCAGTGCTGTGCGGCGCAGAGCGAGGGGTTGGCAATTTCGCCCTCGGGCGCGCAGGCGGGTGCGCGCCTCATTGAGGCAAGCATACGCTGTACGTGCACAACGTCGAGCCTGGGTGCTCGTAGCATGATCGGGGCGGTCACTGCCTAGACTGTTGGGTCGAGTCGATCTGACGGGAGCAGGGTTGTGGCGGAACAGCCCAGAACCGTGCCAGCGGCTGTATCATCGTGATTCGCTTCGTTCTGGGATCATCCGAGCCGGCGTTAGATGCCAGGGGCGGCGGAAGGCGGCCACCTTCAGGCTGCAGAGCGCCACGCACCAGCCCGTCGCGCCGTGGCACTCGTCAGCGTCGGTCTGGAACGCGCCCGGCATGAGCTCGCTCGTGAGCTGACATGCTGACACATCTTGCAGTGTCTCGGCGTGCGGAGGGCTTCACTTGGGCCGCGCAGTCCTTGCCAGGGCGCAGCCGAAGGCTGGCGAGACTCTTGCCGCCGTCCGCCGCCACACCCCTGTCCCTCTCGCTGCCCACGACAAAAAAATACGCAGGAGCTGTTCGTTCCGGTGCATGATGCGAGGCGTGAAGTCGTGAGCCGGCAGCGCGAGCTCGGCCGAGCGTGCGCTGGCCGGATTTTCGCCGCCCGCGCGGCTGGTTGCCGCGGGAACCGGCGCCGGACCTTGACCCTCTGCGATGTTGGGCCCGTTTGCCTCCCTCGCAGATCGCCATCGCGGCCGCCGCCGTCGGCGTCAAGCTGGTAATCCACGAAGTCGAGGCCGGCGACGCGAGCCTTGCCGCTGCCGGCCCGGCGTTCGCCGGGTCGCCCGTGCTGCAGACGCAGCAGGGTCCGGTGCCTCGCACCATCCCCATCCTGCAGTACCTTTCGGGCCTGCGCGATGACCTTTGCCTGTCCGGCGACGGCCTGCTCGCCGACGCGCAGGTCGACCAGTGGCTTCAGGTCTTCCTCTCGGACCTCGCGCCGGCGCTCGCCATCCTTGACGCCATCGATGACGCGGGCGCGGTGCGCGCCGGCTCGGCCGTGGCCGCCATCACAAGCTCCAAGAAGAAGATGCCGGCCAAGCAGGCGCTCAAGCTGCGCAAGGACGTGTCCGCCTCTGCCTCGGCCGTCCTCGCAGCCATCTCCTCGCACCTGGAGAGCCGCACCTTCATCGTCGCCGAGCGCATGACCCTCGCTGACGTGGCCCTCGCCGCCCTCCTCCTCCCGCCCCTCGAGGCCGGCACCCTCCCTGAGGCCTCCCCCGTCCTCGTCCGCTGGGCCCTGACGTGCTCCCACG
>Ga0136560_1000223_pt1 | contig 26613 bp, 18 predicted proteins | sample AntRauMeHopE1497_FD_104925 | JGI IMG/M metagenome (GOLD analysis project Ga0136560, IMG submission 104925) | Saline lake microbial communities from Rauer Islands, Antarctica - Metagenome Hop E1 #497 | ecosystem: Environmental > Aquatic > Non-marine Saline and Alkaline > Saline | place... | reverse complement strand
TCGTCAGCGCCAGCGGAAGCCACGGACACCCCGGCCGACGCCGCTCCCGTGCGCGCCGTCGAGCTTCCATCCGTGCCTGAGCCCGAGCCAGATGACGACGACAACGACGACGACGACGACGACGATGTCGCTGCCGCGGACGACGCCCGCCTCGCCGACACCGCCGCGGCCCCACCCCCGACCCCGTCCCGCCCCCTGCTGAGCGTGGCGGCAGCCACGAGCACCTCCTCGAGCGTCCGCACCCCACGGGCCCGCGCCGGCGCCGCGGCCCTCCCGCGCTTGCCCCCCCCCGCCTTCTTCTTCCCGTACCCCTCCGGCTCGCGCACCTTGATGAAGTCCCCACCACACCTGGCCGCGTGGTCAGCCCACCACGTGTCATTCTTGCCCGGCTGCCGATTCATCGCCCGTTTGACCAGGCCGAAACGCGGCGCCCTGTGCCGGCACGGGCCGTTGCACTGCCACCAGTGGCCGCGGTACGAGTCAACCTCGGCGTGCCAGTCGTGGTACGGGCTGATTTCCGTCCCGAACCGCTCGTTCAGCTCCCGCATCTTGCGCTTGAAATGCGGGCCGTGCCCGTTGTCCTCCCGCTCAAAGACCTTGCGCGTCCACAGCCACGCGTGGATCTGCTCGTGAAGAAGCGTGTTAATAAGGTCCTTGTCCTCCCGGAGCCCCAGCAGCGGCGCCGACAGCTTCACGACGCAGTGGGTCCGCGAAAACTGGCACTGCCCCGCGCACAGCGTCATCCGCTTGCTCCATTCCACGTTCACGCAGTCCAGCGACCCACCGAAAAAGAGCCGATTGAACTGGGTGAAGAGCTCCGGAAGGTCTGCGGACAGGACCGGGGGGGAGCACGGACGTCATGACAACGGCGGCCCGGGGCTGTGCCCGCCCGCCCGCTCACAGATCAGGGCAGCCGCGCGCATGGGGAGACGGTTTGGAACGCGAGGCTCGCTCTCTGGGGTATCAGCATAACGATCGGTCGCTGAGCCTCACCAGGGTGCTTCTCGCGAAGCACGATGCGCCTTCCGTCGTACCTGGCGGGGCCAGACGCCCACAGCACCTCGTCTGACAGGGCGCCTTGCATACTGACCTCCTCTCAGGCCCGCTGCCTGGCCTGCGGCCGGTGCGGCGGCCGAGGCTTGTGTGCGGGGCAAGTGCTCAGCACCGGTACTCGTAGCCCTGCATTGGGGATGCGGGTGGCTGAACTGTGCCTCCATCCTGGCGCGCCCAAGCATGGAATGCGAAGCGAAAGCCTCCCTCCTCCAGGATGGGCTGCGAGACAGAAAGTTAAGGGACGCGGGCGCAGCGTGCCTGTCGCTGGGTCGCCCCCAGCCGCTTCTGAGGGCAGACCACAAAGCCTCACGCCTGTCATGGCTTGAAAGTACGGCGCTCCGCTGGACAAGGGCCACTCCATGCGGGCGTCGCAAACGATTTCAGCACCGTCCGATCGCGACACCACGGTGACCAGCAAAAGATCAGCAAGCGCCGAGCCCGTCGCCTCCGTGTACAGCGCGCCGCCTCCGATGACATGCACCGTCTCAATCGAGTCTGCAGGGACGCGACAGGAACAGCCTTGCGGGGCGGCGTCAGCCGACCGCCGCACAAGCCGTCGGCTCGAAAGCAGCCGCGAGACATCATCTCACCGTCGCGTTGCATGTGAGCAATGCAATCCTCCAGGCCGGAAAATACGGCCGTCTCCGAGCCTGAAGCGATCCCGAGCTGACTGCGCGTGTGGCAGCCGGCCGGTGCGGCTTCTGGCGTCGGCATTCCCGCGACGCTGGCGGGCGATTGCCTCATGCGCTTGCAAGCCTCACACTGCTGCGGCCTCGGGGCTGGAGCGGGTGAGCACCGCGTTGCGGCGGCCTGGCAGCGGCCGGTGTGACCGCGGCAGGCTTTCCCATGTCTTCCGCCCCATGATGACCGCATTCTGCAGCGCCTGGTCGCGCACGTTTCGGCTCGTTGCCTCAAAGAAGGCCAGGTCCGCCGGGATGCTCCACGGGAGGTCGCCGTTCAAGCCGATGCCGCCCGAGGCAGTGGTCGCCACAACAATGGTCACGGGCGCGCGCCCGTCGGGTCTGATGAACCTGGGCAGGTTAGCCAGGCGCGGAAACGCCGCCATTGCGCTCGTGTGCGACCGAGAGGGTGCGCTCGCGGGCAGGGCTCGCAGTCACTTGCGCTTGGCCTTGGCCCCACCAAACATCGACGCCAGCGACCGCATGCCTGACGTGTCGACACCCTTGAGCTTCTTCGACGGCCCGCCGGCGCTGGAGGGCCGGCGCTTCGCGGCTCGCTGATCGCCTCCCGAGGGCGGGCTCGGGCGGGCGGCCACAAACCGCGACACGTCAGCGACCCCGACGGCGGCGGACGGCTTGTACGCCGCAGGGCGGGCCCTCGTCGCCCCGGCCTTGGCCGCCTGACCCTTGCCCGCCGGGGCCGCCTTGTCCTGGGCCGTGACTCCGGCCACAAACCTCCAGTCGAGCGACGCCGCGCCGCCCGCCCCCGCCCCGCACAGCTGCTGCAGCCGGGCGTCCGAGAGGTACCTGCCCACGAGCCGCGCGGCCTCCACCCTGTGTGCCCTCGACGGCGTCGCCGCCGCCTCCGCCCGCCCCGCCGCGGCCTCCTCCGCTGCGCTCCACTCCGTAACGGGCACCCGCGCCGGGGTTCCAGCGGCGCCATCCGCTGACACGGCCTCCGCGGCGGCCGGAGCGGCCGCTGGAACAGCCCCAGAAGCGCCCGCGGCCTCCACGGCGGCCGCAGTCCGGGGCCCCGACGCCCCTGATGCCACGCGGAACGGCCCACCGCCCCCCGCTCCCGCGATCCTCGCCTCCAGCAGCCCGCGCTCGAGCTCCGCCTTGGTCTCCGCGTCCGACCATACCGCTCCCGTCGCGGCGGCGAGCTTGCGGGCAAGCCACGCGGCCACCTTCTCCTCGCTCAGCCGGTAGAGCATCGTCGAGGGCCCCAGGCGGTCTGCGGGGCGCGGGGCCGGAGCGGGGCGTGCCTCTGAGCGGCAGCGTCCCGATCAGAGAGGGTGTGTGGACGCGGCCGGAGGGCAGGGCGATCTCACCATCGACTTCGCAGACCCGAGAGAGGATTCCAGCCGTCGAGCAGTGCCTGAGCACCCGCGACCACACAGCGGACGGCCCCCAGTCTGCCGGAACGGCGTCCGCCAGCTGTGCCCCCGGTACCAGCCTGTCCGAGCATAGGTCCAGCACAGGCAGCGCCAGAAACAGCGGATCCAGCGGGGTCAGCAGCAGGGGGGCACCGTCTGCGGCGGCACGCGCAGGCCGCGAGGCGTGAGGCTCTTGGTCGTGTGCCGTCACGCGCAGCCCGGCGCTGTGTGCGGAGGCCAAGGCTCACCCTTGACCACCGTGTTGTCCACGAAAAAGCTCGAGGGGGACGCCCCGGTCATCCGCTGGACCTCGAGGACTGTGAGCCCGGACCCGGGCTTCGAGACGAACCCGAACAGCCGCTTCACTGCGACCGGGCAAGCGCGGGGAGCGTTGGCAACGCTGCGCCGCCGGCTGCCCAGGGAATCACCACGCGGCCGTCGGTCTCACCGCCCGTGGCATCCCGTAGCTGGTGAATGGTCATGCATGCGTCCCCTTCTCCGGCAGACACCAGCTCGGCCGCGTCTGCGAGGCGGACACGCGCGATTCAAACTTGGGCGGCGAGCGAAGGCAGCACGTCGCAGGGTGGCCTACCATGACAGGCCTTACCTTGTGGCAGCACGAGAAGCTTTCGTCGGCACGCCATGGACGCGGCCATGGCTAGCGAGACCCACGAGTGCTGGCCTGCCTCCGAGTGGCTGGCAAACACTGCCATTTGCATGAGTGGTGCTGGCGCAAAGGCGCCCAAGAATCCGACGACGGCATAAAGAACGGTCTGTTTTCCACTACTGGCCGGCTCCATCTGCACCATGCCCCGCCACACGCGCGGGAGGCGGGCGGAAGCAAAAAAGCAGAGCCGGCGCGGCTCCTTGAGCAGCGGTCACCCGCCCCACGCTCGCTGCGGCAAGCTGGGCGGACGACAAGCCCTTGATTGCCTGATGTCAGGCCAGAGGGATCTTACCTCCACGCTTTTACCCGGGATCAATGGCACCGGTGAGGCCCGGCCGGCAATGTTGCTGCTGGCGCCGTCCAGCCGCCGCGTGCCACCAAGACATCGGAGCAATAGATGTTGCTGTTTGGAAGCTGCGACTGAAATAGGGCTTGGGCCGACCGACGGCACCCGGAGGTGATCTGCGGCGGCGGTTGTCACCCATTGAACCAGGGATCAAGCGGGCTGTGTTCAACGATACGTTTCCGCGCCCCCACCATTGCCGAATGCGCCCTTGCTCGCCCATGTGCAACGCAGGCGTACTGATGCAGCCAATGTCACAAACCCGCTACCGAGCGGCGCGCCACGGCGAGTCTGCATACGTTGGCGAGATGGCAGACGAGGCTCCGCTCGCCGACGTGATCGCCGACGGCGCGGATAGAGACCTTGGCGACGATTCAGAAGCCGGGTCACCTGGTGCCGGCGGTCGAGGCGCCACAAGCAGCAAGTCGAAGCCGCACAAGCACTCGCATGTTCACCACATGACGGAGGCTGAGGTGAGGCCTGCCGCTGGAATGCTTCCGGCACCACCAGAGCGCTGAGCACGGCCTGCCTGCGATGGCCTCCAGTCGTGGCGCCCTGGCTGCCGGTCGGCGCGGCTGCGGCCGGTCGCGTGGCCCGGCAACACAGGCCACCGCCGTCGCCCTCTTCAGCCCCTTTCCTCCTCACCCTCCCCTCGCAGGTGCGGCTGATGACGACGTACGAGTCGCTGGACTACGACACCCCCGTGTCGGAGGTGTATCGCAAGGAGCGCATCCACCTGGACCAGCGAGTCAACTCCAACGTCAACATGGCAAAGTGGCTCATCTTCGCCCTCATCGGCGTCCTCACCGGCTCTCTCGCCTACCTCCTGAACAAGGGCGTCGAGTTCCTCTCGGAACTCAAGTTCGGCGCCATCCGCGGCCCCGTGAACCGGGGGGAGCTGGTCTGGCCCTTCTTCGCCTTCCTCGGCATCTGCATGGGGTACGTGGGCATCTCGTCCTTCCTCGTCGCGTTCGTGGAGCCCACCGCGGGAGGGTCAGGCATCCCAGAGGTGAGCGCCGCGCCGCCGTGGCAGCGCCCCCTGCCCCCGCCCGGGCCCTGCCGCCCCGACCAACCCCACCGCCCTTCCCCCGCCCCCGCAGATCAAGTCCTATCTCAACGGCACCAACTACCTCCGCTTCCTGCGCCTCAAGACCCTGGTGGTCAAGGCCGTCGGCGTCATCTTCTCCGTCGGTGCCGGCCTCGCCATCGGCAAGGAGGGACCCCTCGTGCACTCCGGGGCCATCTTCGCGGCCAACCTGAGCCACCAGACGTACCTGGGCAACGCCCCCTGGGTCCCCGACTGGTACCGGAAGTGGGTGTTCCGGTTCCGCAACGACCGGGACAAGCGGGACTTCGTGTCCGGCGGCGCGGCGGCGGGGGTGGCCGCGGCTTTCGGCTCCCCCGTGGGCGGCATCCTCTTCTCCCTGGAGGAGGCCTCCTCCTTCTGGTCCATCGACCTGACGTGGCGCGTCTTCCTGTGCTCCATGCTGGGCACCTTCTTCCTCAACGTGTGGAAGATCATTGACACCGGGCGGGACAGCTTCGAGGGCCTAATCTCCTTCGGCCCGCCCATCCGCGGTGTCCCCTACCGCATCTGGGAGACGCCCTTCTTCCTCGTCCTCGCCGTCTTCGGCGGCCTCGTCGGCGCCGCGTTCAACCACCTCAACACCGCCATCTGCAAGTGGCGCCGCGACGTCCTCGCCGGTCGCCCCTCCTACCGCTGGCTCGAGGCCGTCACCATCGGCGGCATCACCGCGGTGTGCTCCTTCTGGGCCCCCTACTTCTTCTCCGCATGCCGCGAGATCCCCGTGGCGGACGTGGCGACGATGCAGGAGCTCGGGGTGAACTTTTTCTCTCGCTACATGTGCCCCGAGGGCGAGTACAACTCCATGGCCACCATGGTCTTCACCACCACCGAGGTCTCCATCCGAGGTTTCTTCCACAACACCGCCGTGTACGACTGGGACGCTCTGCTGGCCTACTTCGCGATCATCTTCTTCCTCGCCGTCATCACCTACGGCATCGCCGTCCCCTCGGGGCTCTTCGTGCCCTGCATCCTCATGGGCTGCGCCTTCGGGCGCCTCATGGGCGAGGGCATGCGCTACGCCTTCCCTGACGCCAACATCATCCCAGGAACCTACGCGCTGATGGGAGCCACGGCTTGTCTCGGGGGCGTGGCTCGAATGACCATCAGTCTGACCGTCATCCTGCTCGAGACCACGAACGACGTCCAGTTCATCATGGTGAGCAGAGCCCTCGGCAGAGCCGCGAGGGGGGCGCACTATCGCGCCTGCCCGTCGCATCCGCGCCCCGCTGCCGTGCCACCCCGCGCCTCAACTGTCCCCCCGCAGCCCATCATGATCGTCCTCATGGTCTCCAAGTGGGTCGGGGACCTTTTCAACATCTCCCTCTACGACCTCCACGTGGAGCTCAAGTGCATGCCCTTCGTCGAGGCGGCCCCCAGCGGCAACATGTACCACCTCATGGCCAAGGACGTCATGGCCCACCCCGTCGTGTGCCTCCGCGAGCACGAGACCGTCGGCTCCGTCCTCCGCACCCTCCGCGGCTGCGCACACAACGGCTTCCCCGTCGTCACCGAGGCCGCCGACGGCAAGCTCAAGTTCGTCGGCATGGTGGTCCGCAACCAGCTACAGGTCATGCTGAACAAGCGCGCGTGGGGCCCCGCGGAGGACGCCATACGCCGAGTGCACGTGGACGACTTCAGCACGAGCCTAAGCTCCAAGGTGAGTCAGCGACCCAAAGCACAACTGCGGGCGACAGGCCCGCGCCCCTCCGGCCCACGCGACGCGACCGTGCCTCCCCGCCCGCACCCGCAGCACGTCGCGCTGCGCGACGACGCCGTGGGCGACGCGGACATGGACTCGGCGATGGACCTAACCCCGTTTATGAACCCCGTGCCGGTGACGGTCCAGCTCACCTGCTCGCTCTCGCGCGTGTTCGTCCTCTTCCGCTCTCTCGGGATCCGCCACCTCGTCGTCACCGACGTGAACAACGAGGTGCAGGGCATCATCAGCCGGCAGACCATCATGTCGTCCTTCCAGCAGGACCTGTTCTAGGTGCGGACTGCCTGCCCGACTTTCCTGATTCCTGCATGTGGTGTCGTGTGCGCAGCCCCTGATTGCGATTCGTGCCGCGCGCATGCCTCATAACTCTGCGAGTGACGGCAACGCATGCTCTGTTTTTGCACGGCACCGACGGCATTGCACTCCGCCCCCACCGTAACCCGTAACCCCAACCGCACAAGAATGGCCAGCTCTTCCATGAACTTTGTGCTCATGTGCATCGTGGCGCTCTTCGCCGCCTTCGCGGCCGCCCAGACCGAAGGCTACTGCCAGTGAGCGCACCGGTTCTTCAAGTTGCACCCCGCCCTCCGCCCCGCCCCCCGGTCCAACCTCGCCTTGCCTGGCTCAACAAACCTCCCCCGCCTCGCAGCACCATCGTCAGCAAGCCCACCTGCCTCAGCAACGCCACCTGCGCCGTGAGAGCTTTGCTTCACCTCGAGCCCCGCAACGCCCCGGCCGCGCCTCGCTGCCGCTCTTGCTGCGGCATCGTGGGCCAGACTGAACCATGCTGCACGGTCTGGGCCGCACGGGCGCACCTCACCGCCGTCTGAGCGTGAATCGTCGTTTCGCAGTGGTGCACGTCGGCGGCGGTCCCCTCGGCCTGCTTCGAGGCTGTCGATACCGGCAAGCTCCCGCCCTCCATCTTCTCGTGCACCAACGGCACCATCTTCTGAGCGAGCCCCTCTGAGTCGGCCCCAGCGCCATCCATGCCGCGCGCTTCCGTAACTTTTCGCTCGTATACGCGCGACGAGAACCATACGAGCAGCTCCGGCCTTCCAAGGCGCTGCACGCAGACACTTGATCACACAGTGGCATAACACCAAAACGCGGGGCGTCGGCCGCGAAGGGCGCCACTCCTGTTGCGGTCACACGGCCCCAGCTCATAGCTGCGCCCACTGGCAGCATCCACCGCGCGGCTGAACCGTCGGGGGCCGCCCATGGTCGTGCCCACCGGCCGTGACCGGCCTGCAGCCGCGTTCTTGGGGCGGAGAGTCCTAGGGCCACTTGGCTGATTCAGCGCCAGTGAGTCTCCGCGGCCGTTTGAGGTTTTCGGCCGAGCGACCTCGCTCGGGCACCCTCGTCCTGCCGCGGAGGCCCAACGCCCGCAGACGACCAGCCGTGTCGGTGTCGGTGCATTGCCCTTGAGCCAGGCGTTCACAGGGGAGGGCAGGCTATGTCAGCGTCTCTGGGGCCGGGGGACTCGGGGGACGGGCTTCACGTCCGCATGAGCAAGAAGATCGCGCAGCTCACCAAGGTCATCTACTCGCTGAACACAAGAAACGAGGACCATGCGGAGGATCTGGAGGCGGCCTCGCGGACGCACGACGCGGAGCTGCAGACCGCGCTGTCGGACGCTGCCCGCAAGCTCTCGGGCTTCAGGGACATGCTTGCGGAGCGCCATGCCGGGGCAGTGCAGGAAGAAACCCTGCGGCAGATAGAGGCGGCGCACGCCAAGGACCGCGAGGCCGCGCGGGAGGAGCTGGACCGAGAGCGGCGCGCGGCTGACCAGCGGGAGACCGCGCTCCGGCGGGGCTTCGAGGAGGAGATGGGCCGTGTCAGGGCGGACGTCGAGTCGGCGATGCGCAGCGTGGAGCGGCGGAACTCGGAGTTTGACGAGGCCCGGGCGGCGCTGGAAGCAAAAACGGCGGCGGCCGAGGCCCTCGCCGCGACGGCGAGGGAGGAGGGGCAGAGGGCCGTGCAGCGCACGCGAGAGATGGGGGACGCGGCGCTCGCCGAGGCCGAGGGGAGGCTGCGGGCGGAAGCGGCGGCGTCGCTCCGGGCGGCGGAGGAGGCGAGCGCGGCTGCGGCGGCGTCGCTCCGTGCCGAGCTCGAGGCAGCGGCGGGAGCGGCCGCGGAGGAGGCGGCGGTGAGGGTGCAGTCGCTGCTGGAACGTCTGGGGGAGGAGGCGAGGACGAGGGAGGAGGCCGTGGGGGCGGCGGCCAGGGAGGGCAGGCGGGCAGAGGAGGCCGAGGAGTCAGACCGGCAGGGGCGCACGGACCTAGCGGCAGTGCGGGGGGACCTGGAGTCGAGCCGCGCGGTCGAGGAGAGGCTGCGCCGCGAGATCGCGTCGCTGCGTGCGTCGGCGGGGGGCGAGGTGGAGGCGGCCGCGGCACGGCTGGAGGAGGAGCGAACGGCGAGGCGGAAGGCCGAGGGGGAGGCCCGTGCGGCGAGGGAGGCGCGGGCCGAGGCGGAGGCCGGGGCGGCGCGGGCCGAGGCTGCGCTGCGGTCGGAGCTTAAGGAGGCGCGGGAGCGGGGCGCGGGGCTGCAGGCGCGTCTGGACAGGCTGGAGGCGGACGGGCAGGACAAGCAGGGCGCGGCGGCGCGGGAGATGGCACGGATGACGGAGGAGGCGGGGGCGGCGAGGGCGAGGGAGGAGGAGCTGCTCGGGCGGGTCAGGGAGCTGGAGGCGGAGGCGGAGGCGGCGAGGCGGGCGGCGGACAGTGACAGGTCAGCGGCGCGGGCCGCGCTGGACAAGGCGCGCGCGGACGCGGCGGCAGCGGCCAAGCGGGCGGAGGAGGAGGCCGAGTCGCTCAGGAGGCGGCTGAGGGACGCCGGGAGCGGCTCGGAGGAGCGGGACAGGAGACACGCGGCAGAGCTGAAGGAGGCGTCGGGCAGAGCCGCGGAAGCGCTGGCGGAGGCGACCCGGAGCGGGGAGGCGACGGCGTCAGGGCTGCGGGCAGAGCTGGAGGAGGCGACCGGCAAGCTCACCGAGGCAGCAGAGGCGCTCGCAGCGGCGCGCTCGAGGCTTGCAGAGCTGGAGGCAGAGCTGGCCGCGGCAAGGAGCGAGCTGACTGCCGAGGGCGGGGCCCTGCGGCAGCGGCTCGCCGAGGCCGAGGCGGGGCGCGCCGAGGAGGCGTCAGCGAGGGCCGAGGCCGAGGCCGAGGCGGCCAGGCTCGGCGCGGAGCTCAAGGCGGCCAGGGCGGCGGGGCAGGGGGAGGGGACCCGCGCGGCGGAGCTCGCGGCAGAGCTGGAAGGGGCGAAGGAACGGCTCGCGGCGAGCGACGCCAGGGCGGAGGGCCTCGAAGCGTCGCTCGCCGCGGCCCAGGCAGAGCTGGACGCGGCGAAGAGGTCCGTGGCACAGCTGCGTCGCGACCTTGTGGCGGGGCAGTCGTCGCTCAGGGCGGCGGAGGAGGCGGCGCGAGCGCGCGAGGCGGACGTGGCGAGGATGTCGGAGCGACGGGCGGCGGAGGCCGAGGAGGCGAAGCGACGGGCGCTGGCCGACGCGGACGCGGCCTGGGAGCGGCGGCTCGCCGAGGCGGAGGCAGCGTGGCGAGGGCAGGGTGACTCGGCCAAGGAGGCGCTGCTCGCGGCTCGGGCCGAGGCGGAGCGACGTCGCATCGCCGAGGGGGAAGCCCTCGTTGCGAAGATGGCCGACCAGAGGGAGGAGGCGAGGCGGCGGGCGGAGGCGCAGGAGGCCGAGTGGCGGGCCAAGGTGGAGGCGGCCGAAGCGGCGGGGCGTAAGGCGGTCGGGGCCGCCGAGGCGAGGGCGGCCAAGGCGGCGGCGGAGGCCAAGGAGGAGGCCAGGCGGGAGGCCACGGAGGCGGCGAGGCGGGCGGAGGCGGAGAAGGCGGCGGCCGTGGCGGGAGCCGCCAAGGCGGCGGAGGAGGAGGGCAGGCGGCAGCTGCGGTCGGCGCAGAGCGAGGCAGAGCGCAAGCTGACGGGGCAGAGGCGTGAGCTGATAGAGGAGGCGGGGCGGGAGCGGGAACGGTCCCGGCGGGAGGCGGAGGCGGCCGCCGAGGCGCACGCGGCGGAGGAGGAGCGACTCCGGGAGTTGCTCACCGAGGCGGGGGCGAGGGCGGCGTCTCTCACCCAGGACCTGAGGCAGAGCCGCGACGCGACGGTGCGAGCGGAGGAGGAGGGGGCGGCTGCGGCGGCCGAGGCCGAGGCGGCGGGGCGGGAGGCCGTTGCGCAGGCGCGGGAGCGGGCCCGAGAGGAGGTGGCGGCGCTGGTCAGCGAGCACCGGGCGGCGACGGACGAGTGAGTCAGCGGCGCGCGCCGGGGGGGACGCCGCGCTCGCAGTGGCGCGCGGCCTGGTCACCGCTTTCACGATGCCGCGGCGGCCGCGCGGGGCTCCCGGCGCAAAGGGATCGCTTCGCGCCGCCCACCCCGGCTCCCGCCCGATTCGTGCCCCCCCGCCCCGCCCCCCGCCCTCCCTCCCCGCAGCCTCCACCGCGACTTTGCTGAGGCCAAGGCGGCCTTTGAGGAGCACATGGCTGTGCAGCAAGAGCGCATCACGGAGCTCGAGGACCTTTATCGGCGCCGCCCCTCGAGGGAGGAGGACGTCGAGAGGATCCGGTGAGAGACGCGCGAGCGGGCCACCACCACGAGGCGGCACGGCACCATCCGACGGCACGCGGCACGCCCCGCCCTGGCTTCCGCATGAACGCCACCGCATGCAACGTTTTCCTGCCCCCCATTTTTTTGTTTTCAATCGCGCAGCGCGCTGTCGGCGCAGCTGGAGGAGGCGCGCGCCGAGGTGGTGCGCGTGGAGCAGCAGATGGCATACTTCAAGCTGGAGCTGGTGAACCGCGAGACGTCGTACAACAAGCTCTTCGGGCGGCAGCCCAACGTCGGCCTCATGGAGGTGGCGGGGGCCAAGGGGAGGGCGGCCATCGAGGAGCGGGAGCGAGAGATCGCGACCAACCCGGCGAGGCTGGCGGCAGCGGCGATGCGGGCCGCCGGGCTCACGCCTGGGGCGCCCGCGGGGGGAGGGGCGGCTCCGGCGGGGGCGGCAGCGTCGGGGAGCGCCTCGGGGCGGGCGAGGCCGCGTCTGCCCGCCACCGGCTCGTCCGGCCGCGCTGGGGGCGCCATCGCTCAGGCACGGAAGCAGGCCGGAAGCAGCGCCGCGGCGGGGCGGGCTCAGGGCCCGAGGCTCGGCGTCTCGGGCGCCGCCGGGAGCGCGAGGAAGCGAGGGTCCGGCTCGTCCAAGCGCTGACGGGCTGTGTGTACTCCATTAACGGGTCAAACGAGTCACTCAGGCATCATGCTGTGTGATGCTCGTTCGCTTTGCGTGGGTGTTCGTGCAAAGTACGAAGTTCGGTCTCGGCAGACTGCCAGCACGGGCGATGGCAGGCGCGCCTATGCCTCGGCGTCCAGCGCCCACGGGCCAGTCGCAACGCACTCCACCGGCTCGGAGCAGGGCGGCGGGCCGCCCGCGTCGACGCCGTCGGGCACCACTCCCAGCACGGGGTGGAGGGGCCCGCCGATGGGGGCCCCGAACGGCTCGACAGGGGCCCCCTGCATGGTGGGCCCCTTGTCCGTGTTGACCCTGACCCCGTCACGGGCCATGTTGACGACGGTGGCACGGCGGGGCGCGTCGCTGCCGTTCCCGTACGAGCCGTGGACGGTGTTTGGGTGGTGGAAGCTGACCTGGCCGGCCGTGAGGCTGACGCACCTGCGCTCGGCAAAGGCGGCCTTCTGTCCGTCGTCGAGCACCCCGAGGATGGAGTCCATGTCGCCAAAGTGCTGCGATGTGACGGGCAGCACGTCCCAGCGGTGAGACCCGGGCACGTAGTGGAGCGCGCCGTTCTCCACCGCCTGGTCGTCCATGGCGATGTGCAGCGTGAGGAAGGCCCCGGGCGTCCAGCGCGTCCAGTACGACAGGTCCTGGTGCCACGCGACGACGGCGCCCTCGCGGGGCGGCTTGCAAAACAGCTGGTCGTGAAGCAGCCGGACGCCACCCGGGCCCGGCCCCATCAGCTGCATCGCGGGCACCACGAGGCCGGGGTGGAACAGGAGGTCGTGGTAGTCCTGGTGGATGCGCCAGGCGCCGAGCGCGTGCATGAGGACCGTGCCACTCTCGGCCGGCGCCTCGTTCGAGTGGTACTCGTGCCACAGCTCCTTCCTGGGGTGTTCCGGGTCCATGAGCTCGGTCAGGCCGGCCTTCAGGCGCTTCACCTGCTCGGGGCTGAAGCAGTCGACCGCGTCGAGGTACCTGCGGCGACGGGTCTCACGAAACACCCGGTCAAGCCCACATCTCACAGCACGGCACGGCAGACATTCCGTGTCAGCGGCCCCGGCCAGTCGCGGGCGCGGGGCTCACCCGTCCTTCTCGTAGCGGGCGAGCTGCTCGTCTGAGAGCTTGTACTTTGCCCAGGCCTCGGGCGTGAGCGGCCATGAGTCGCCAGAGAGGGAGAGAAAGTCACCCACGGGCGCATGATCAGCGGCAAGGTCGCGGACAGCTCCTGCGGGGCGGAGCGGGCGCGTGAGGGCCTGGCCTGTCCGCGGGGCATCGGGTTGCCGTCGCGCCGCGACGCAGCTGGACGGTCCGCGCTCACCCGCGGGTGAAGCCATTGTGTGCGATCCCGCCGTATGGTCGCGTGAGGCCTGCGAACGGTTGGGCGGTGTGCTCTCGAACGGGCAGAGATTGCAGCGCGACAGGTCGCGATCACGAACAGCCAGACTTGCAAACGAGCACCACGGACCGCATCCCGCCCAGGAGGATCGAGCCCTGGAACGTGCCCGACCCGTCGAGCGAGGTGAAGACCGCGCCGGGCGGGAGGGCCACGTCGCCCTCGAGCCGCGACGGGTTGGAAACAAGCGTTTCCAGCAGCGGCTCCGCCTCCGCCGTCACGTACGTCACGCTCACCCCCGCGACCCAGAACCTCGCCGAGTAGTCCGGGACCAGGATGTCAAGCGTAGCCGGGCCGGGGGCGGTGTCGACGACGAAATCGACAACGGTTGCGGGCGGCGGCTCCGCGGCCCCGTACGGCCCCGCCTCCACCGCCACCTCCTGCCCGATCATGGTGCCGTCGCACCACTGTCCCGGGCGCTCGTCCCCGCGGCCGACGCTCCCGTCCGCCCCGACGGCGCGCCCCGCGGGGCCGGCAGCGCAGATGCCGACGCCGAGGCTGACGACGGTGGGGTTGGGCCGGAAGCGGGGCTGCGCCAGGAGGGTGGCGCGCACGCGGGCCTGGCCCGTGCGCAGGTCGAACGGCTGGGAGCGGAGGAGGTTGCTCACCACTCCGTAGTCGGAGGAGAAGTTGCTCGAGGGGCCGATGGCGGGGGGCGCGTCTGGGTCGAAAACAACCTTCGCGCCGTCGGCACGCGTGGAGCACAGCGCCTGCCACTCGGGGGCGTCGGAGGAGGCGTTGAGCCCGCCGAAGGGGACGAGGTTCCCCGACAGGGTCGACGTGACGCGGTGGCGCCGCCGGGGCTCTGCCGGGTAGACCACGGCGGCGGGGTCGCCGTTGCCCGCCGAGCGCCAGCTCTTGGCGCCCATCTGGCGGAGCGCGCCGTGGAAGGGCACTCTGTACTCGATGATGCGGCGGCGGGCGACGGCGGAGGCGGACCAGGGTGCCACGTACGTGTTGCCCGTGAAGTCCCCCCACGCCATGGTGGTCAGGTTGGACGATGGAGTCTGCTGGAAGCACACGGGGCCGCCGCCGTCCAGCGACGCGTTGCCCAGCGTCACGAAGACGTTGCCCGTCACCCGGGCGCCGCGCACCGGCTCGTCCAGCTCGTCTTGCATCCCCATGGCCGAGATGCCGCACCCGAACACGACGTTGTCGCGCACGTCATAGCTGAAGCCGCCGTGGAGGAAGATCCCCTCCGACGAGGCCCCGGACACCGTGTTGTTGTGAATCGTCACGTCAAAGACGCGGTCGTCGAGATAGATGCCGCGGCCCCACGGCGCCTGGCTGCCGGGCAGCGGGAAGGGCGGCACCGACTCGGTGTTGCCCGGCGAGCCGCGGACGATGTTGTCGGTGACGGTGATGTTGCCGATCGGGTAGGGCGCCTGCGCGTTCCACGTGTACACGGCCCCGCCGTCGTTCAGAGTCAGCATCACGTCCGTGAACAGGTTCCCCACCACCGCGCTGTCGGCCGCGAAGCGCACGCCCACGTACCCGATGCTCTCCACGCGGTTGCCCTCGAAGCGGCATCGGGCGCCGCACGACACGGCCACGTAGTTGCCGAAGCGGTGCCCGTAGCCCGCCCACAGGCCCACGCGGCTCACGGTGGAGCCCGTGATCGTGGCATCGTCGCCCACGTCGAAGCCGCCGCCCATCAGGCTGTCAGCCGTCGAGCCGTCGACCGTCGTGCCCGACCCGTTTGCGGCCAGCGCCGCGCCGCCGCACCGGAGCAGCCGCGACGAGTCCACCACCACCGACGTGCAGTTGGGCACCGAGACGCACGCCCCCATCGCCCCCTCGACCTGCACGCCGCTCAGGCTGAAGCCGGAGCACGGGCCCTGAGGGTCCGGCCCCTCGGCCTGCACCGCGTGCAGGTGCGCCCCCAGCTCGAAGGAGTGCGACGACGGCGGGCCCGCCGACGCGTTGGACCAGTACAGGAAGACCTGGGCGGTGAGGGCCGTGGGGTTGGGCGCGGGGCCGAGCACGCGGACCGTCCACTCTCCGTGCGAGTCGGCCAGTGCGGTGATGTTGTCCACGAAGAAACCAAAGGCCGGGCGGGGCGCCAGCGTCGTGGGCAGCGCGAGCGTGATGCTGCCGTCCCCAACGGAGGAGGACGACGCCACGAGGCCGCTCCGGTACAGGTAGGACGTCTGACGCAGCCGGAAGCCGGCGCCCGCCAGGTCCGCGTCCGTCCCGAGGCCCGTGTACGTCAGCGTGCCCGTAGAAGCGTCAAACCCCCGCGCCCTGGCCCACTGGCCCTGGTTGGGGGAGCGCGCGAGCGGCAGGAAGTCGCCGTCCATCACCAGGAGCGCTTCCCCCAGTCCCTGCTCGGCGGCAAACGACACCGGGACGGTCACGTTGGCCACAAACGTGTCGGGCCGGGGCCCCGGGGCCCACGCGTCCACAGGGATCGGCGCAGACGCCGAAAGCACCGGCGGGGCCAGCTCCTGGGGGCCGAACGCGCCGACTGCGGTTGCCACGCCGCCGACCTTGAGAGTGCCGCGGTGCGTCTGGCCGCGGGCGAGCAGCACGCGAACCGGGCCGTCGGCCTCGCGGATCCTGGCGCTGGCCTCGGCCAGTGTTCGAACCGGGCGGGACGGGGAGCCGTCCCCGCCGCGGTCGGCAAGCGCATCCACGAACACGGTGGACTGCTTGACGGCCCCCGGCCGCAGCCGTGCCGCCGCGGCCCCCGCCGACCACGCCGCCACTGCGAGCAGCGACAGGCCCGCGCGCATGGGCAAGCTGCCGGCCGAGAACGGCGGCGAGTCACGATGTGATGCAGGCGCACGCCGCCCCGCTCCTCTGCCCTGCGAGCCAGACGACCGGCCCGGCCCGGGAGATCGCAAGCGGAACCGGGGCGCGTCAGTAGTGCATGCAAGTTGTGTGCGTGGGAAGTTTAGGGGGAGGCATCGAGACCCGAACCGAACACTCAAGTTAACCTCTGGGCGCCCGCTTGCCGCGCAGCGGGCCCGCACAGGCAGAACACCTTGCCCGCGATTTGCAACTAACAGCACACCGAGAAAATTGCGGTTGAGCAGTCGTCCTTGCACTGGAAGGAGCGCCGGAGGCGCCGTGGCGTCGTTGCTTGCGCTCTCCCAACCGCGGCCCTGCTGACGAAGATTTGCCGCGCCCGCAGTCGGCCCGCGCAGCCCGCAGTCCCGGCCGCGGCTCTGGCAGAGGATCCAGTCGGGCACGCCTTCACTCTCGAGCGCGGTGCTGCTCGGGTGCCCGTTCGTCCGTCTACTTTCGGGGCGGGACAAGCGCGCCATGCGCATCGCTGTCCGCACCTCAAGCATCGCCGCCGCCACGGCCATGGCGAGGCAATCCAGCCCGTCCTCCGTCGGCAGGCCCCGTAACGGGCCCGGAAGCACCAACCATGCGGCCGTGCTGGTCGTGGCGGCGGCCGCGGCGGCGGCGGCTTCCTCCGCTTCGGCCGAGGGCTCCCGTCCGTCCGGCGGCGGCGGGGACAATCCCGTCACCAAGGCGCTCGAGTCCGCCAAGAACACCGTGATGGGGGGCGTCGACTCGGTCAAGGCCTCGCTCCAGGGCGGCATCGATGCCGCAAAGAAGGCTCTCGGCATGGCCGAGGAGCCCAAGGCGGCCGAGCCCGAGGCCCGCGTCCGCCGCACCCCCGGCGAGGAGCAGGCGCGCGCGGCGCGTTTCGAGGCCAAGCGCGCGGCCGAGGTTTCCGTCAGGGAGCGCGCGGAGAAGAAGTTCGCCGCCGAGCGGGCCGTCCAGGACCGCGCCCGCGCGGAGCAGGAGGCCACCGCTGAGGCGAAGCGCGTCGCGGATAAGGCCGTCGCGGACCGCGCGGCCGCCTTTGCCGCAGCCCTGTCGGGGCGCGAGCAGGCGCGTTCCGCGGACCGCGAGGCTCTCGCGGACTGCGCCGCCACCGCGACGAGCGTCCTGGTGCCCGCTGAGGCGGTCCGGGACGAGGAGCGCGCGGACAGGGCCCGCGCGGCCACCGCTGCGCGGAAGGAGGCGGAGGAGGCGGCCGAGGCGGCGCGGCTTGCTGCCGAGGCCAAGGAGGCCGCGACGCCCCGGGGCCGCATGAGCGGTTTCGCGGCGGAGGCGATGGCGGAGGTGCTCCGCAGCGGCGCGAGGGACGCGGCGGCGTCGTCCCGAGGCCGCGGCGGGCCCGCGGCGTCGGCCGAGGAGCTTCTGTCTCGAGTGCACCGGCTGGAGGAGGAGCTAGCTGCGCGGGCGAGGGAGGAGGCTCTGCGGCTGAGCGACTTTGCCAAGGCGTACGACGCCCGGTGGGAGGAGCTGTCGTCCCAGGCGGCGGAGGAGCGGGTGGAGGCGGTCAGGGCGCAGGCGCGTGCCGCGGTGGCGGAGTCGCGGGCCGCGGCCGAGGCGGAGGTGGCGCAGGCGGTGGAGGAGGCACGCGCGGCGCTGGAGGCGGAGGCGCGGCGCGAGGTGGAGCGGGCGGTGACGTCGTCGCTGGGCCGGATGGGCCGGGAGCGGGAGGAGGAGTCGGCGGCGCGGCTGGCAGACCTGGCGTCGGTGCGGCGGGAGGCGCAGCGGGTCAAGACCGCCGCGCGGTCGCGCGACGCGTACGAGACGGCAGCGGGCCGGGCCATGCGGGCTGCCGTGGCTGCCATGGGGCTGTGGGAAGGTCTCGACTCGCCCGCTCGCCGGGGCGCCGGCCGCTCTCGCGACGTGACCAGGGAGATCGAGGCCCTCCGGGTGGCCGGAGCCGGCGACGCCATCCTCGCCGCTGCCGCCGACGCCATGCCGCCCCACGCCCACCGGCGCGGGGGCATCCCCACCCACGCCGACCTCGCAGCCCGCATGACGGAGGCGGCCCGCGCCGTCCGCGCCGCCGCGCTCGCCCCGCGCGGCGCCGGCATCGTCGGCCACGTCGTCGGCACCGCGGCGGGGGCCGTGGTGGAGCGCTTCGGGCCAAGCCCTTTCGTGGCGGCGACCGAGGCGGCAGGGAAGCCCGCCCCAGGCGCCGCCGCGACCCCGGCTCAGGAGCAGGCCGCCCGCTCGTCCACGTCGCTCAAGCACCTCGCCGCGGCAGAGGCCGCGCTCGCCGGCCGCCGCTACGGCGACGCCGCGGCTGCACTCCGCTCCCTGGAGGGCCACCCCGCGCGCGTCGCCGCGGGAATCTGCGCAGACGTCGAGGCGAGGGCCGCCGCAGAGCAGAGCCTCAGGCTCGCCAGGGCCCAGGCGGCGACCATCGTCGCGGCCATGTACTGAGACGGCCGACGCGAGCGAACGAACCATCGCAAGACCAAGCAGCTGCCCACCCCCAAGCCGCGGCGCGAGCACCGCCGCGCGGCAGATTGTACGTTGCAAGGATGCGGCGCGGTCACTCGCGCGAGATTCGCAGACGCACACACCGCGGGCGGAAAAAAAGAAAGCCGTGCCGGCCCCGGCCGCCAGCCGCACTCTGGCCGCCATGGCGGCGGTCCTCGTGCCATGGCGCAGGGACACGCACGGCAGCGCGCTCTCGGCGGTCACCACCGCCGCCGACGCCGTGGCGGGCGACCCGAGCGCCTGGGCGTGCGAGCTGACCGGCTCGACCGACGACGTTTGGCTCAACGCCTGCGATGGCAAGGTGCTGCAGCGGGCCGCGGCGGTCGCCCACGCGCAGGTCCTCGGAGCCGCGGTCATCGTCGCGCTCGTGGGCTCGGATGACGCGGACCCCGACGCCGCGGGGGAAGGCGGCTTCCTGTCCATGCCAGCAGCCCGCGGCACTGTCGCCGTAGTGGCGGCCGACCCCGCCCAATCCAGCGCGGCCCGTAGGACACGGCACGCGGTCCGCGCTGCCGAGCAGGTCGCGGCGGACGGGGCCGGCCGAGGTGGGCAGAAGGTGGCAGTTGTGCCCGTACGGGCCGTGCGCGCCCACCCCGGGCTCTTGGGGGTTGTGCGAATGCTCCGCCGGGTGACCTCGTCGGCGTACGCCAGCGAGTCGGGCCTCGCGCTCAAGCGGTGGGCGAGGGTACGAGCTGCCGCCCGGCTGCTCGGTCTGCGCGTGTTTTCCGAGGCGTCCAGGCGGCAGCGCGCGCTGAAGGACCTGCAGGTGTCGGCCGTCAGGCGCATGCAGCACTTCGGGGCCTGGCGCGCCTGGCACAAGCTCAAGCTCGGCGCCGGCTCCGGCCCCGCGAGCCCGGCGCCCGGCGACGGCCTCCCCGGCCCCATGGTCGGCTGCGGCCTGCGGAACCTCGGGAACACGTGCTACATGAACAGCGTTGTCCAGTGCCTCGCGCACGCGGCGCCGTTGCGGGAGGCACTCTGGTCCTTGGGCTCGCGCGGCACCGGCCCGCCCTTCGGCTTCCACGGCCGCCCATGGTCGCCAGAGGTGGGGGGCGCGGCCGCGCGCCGGCCGGCGGAGGCTGCGTCCGCTCGCCGACCGGGCAAGCGGCAGCGGCCGGGCGCGGACGGCGCGGAGCCGGCTCCCTGGGGCGACGCCTCGACCCCGTCGCTCGCCGCGTCGCTCGCCTCCGTGCTCGGAGTGCTCTCCGGACGCGTGCCGCTCGCGGCCCGCACCCCCGCGACGACCTTCACTCCCGAGTCGTTCCTCCAGGTGATGTGGTCGGCTCTGCCGCAGTTCTCGGGGTTCCAGCAGAGGGACGCCGACGAGTTCGCGAGGGCTCTGCTGGGGTCGGCAGAGCTGGACTGGCTCTCCGGCCGGAGCGTGCCGTTGTGGCAGCGGCCGCTGTGGCGGCTGTGCGGTTACACGACGGTCCGTGAGATCCGCTGCGGCGCGTGCGGCCGCGCTGCCGCGCCGGGCAACGGCGGGGACGGGGGGGAAGGCGGTCGGGACGGCGACGCGGACGCGGTGGCGCCGGCGGCGGAGCCGCGGGGTCAGCTGGAGATGGGTCCGTTGGGGCTGGAGATGCCCCCGCCGGCTCTCGATGCCTCCCGCGGCGGCGCCCGGTCGCTGGCCGCCGCCGCCGCCGTGCCCCTGGCGTCGTGCCTGGAGCACACGTTCGCCCCCTGCCGTCTCGACGGGTACCGCTGCGGCGGCTGCGGCGCGGAGGGCGCCTGCTCCATGCGGTCGAGGCTCGGGCGGCAGCCCCCCGTGCTCCTGGTAGGGGTGGGCCGGTCCCAGTGGACGGGGAGCGGCAAGGTCAAGCGCCGGGAGCGGCTGCTGGCGCCCCTCGTCGGCCTCTCGCTCTCAGGCGTCCTCGCCGGCCCGGTGTCGTCGTCCTCCTCCTCCTCCTCCCCCTCCTCCTCTGCCTCCTCCTCCTCCCCCTCCTCCTTGCCATCCTCCTCCCCGCCCTCCTCTTCCTCCTCCTCCTTGCCCTCCTCCTCCTCCTCCTCCTCCTCCGGCCGCCGCCGGGCGCACACCTACAGCCTCGTGTCTGTCATCGAGCACCACGGGCGGAGCACCACGGGCGGCCACTACACCTGCCTGGCCAGGGAGGCTGGCCGCTGGGTCACCCTGAACGACCATCGCGTCTCACGGCTCGCGGCGCCCGACCCCAAGCCGGCGGCGAGCGAGGCCTATCTCATGTGCTACGTCAGGGACGACATGGCTGGCACCGACGCGGCCAGAGCAGCGGCCGACGCGGCGTGCGGGGAGGTCGCCGGCGGCGAGAAGCGCGTGCGGGCCGCGGTCTGAATCGCTCTGGCCACGCGGCGCGCACACTCGCCACCGAAGCCGATGGCATGCTCCAGGGTATTTGGCAGGTTTTTCGTCGCTCTCCTTTTTGTTTGGACGGGAATCGGCACAGTGATGGTGCGTTCTTGCCCGCGAGACCGCGAGCCGAAGCGGCACGGACGGCAGTCGCCCCCACAGGATGCCCGACCCCGGCCGATCGCGTCGCAGAAGTTCGAGAGCATGACCGAGTACACCATTGCAAGGATCAAGGACGGAGGGCTGTGGCCCTGGCTCAGGGAGGCGTGCATTGACATGGGCTGCGAGGCGGAGTCGGCATCTGCCGTGCTTGTGGGCGTTGCAACAGCGCTCCAGCTCGTAGGTGAGAGTCATGACTGCCGTTACATGGTGGCTGTGTGGCCGGGGGCGCTTTTTCATCTCTGCTGGGCTCACGCCGGGCGCCGCAGGAGGGGTTTGCATCATTCTGGGTGGCCGCCTCGGTGAGGGGCTGGGCACGGTGATGCTCACCGCATTCTTGGCCGGCGTCACGTTTGTTATGCACGCCCCGACGCACTCGGGCCCCGGAGCGCTGGAGCGGAATTTCAACGAGCTCGTGCACATGCTCAAGAACGGCGCGATCCTCGGCGGCCTGCTCGTGCTGTGGTCCTCGTCGCCCGGAAACGCGGGGCACGAGCCGCGACCTCCCGTCGCCGGGGACAAGAAGACGCGGTGACAGGTCAGCTGCGCCGCTCGCCTGGCGCGCCGCCGCCGGGCGCGCCGCCGTCAGGCTTGACCGAGCTCCCCTCCGACTGCAGCACCCGGATGTCCGCCTCCGTGAGCTCCATCACGCCGTCCAGCGAGAGCAGGTCGGCCTCCGTCATGCCGTCCGCGGGCGCAGCGGGGCCGGCCCCCGCCGTCTCGGCGGCAGCCTCCGCGCCCGCGCCCCCCCCGGCCTCCTTGGCATGCCCGGCCATGGCCAGCTGGACGCTGCGGTTGGAAAACGCGCGCACGGTCTCCCCCTTGTCCCTCATCAGGCTCTCGACGTCCACCCCCTTGCCCTTCTGGTCCGCAAACCAGCCCAGGCGGTCGGCCATGAGGTGCAGCACCTCGCAGCCGGGGCAGCGGATCACCACCACCCCGTGGTTGTACGCTTGCTGCGGAGGAGGGCGCGCGGGGATGCGCAACGTGATCGGAGCGATGCGTGCCGCGAATGCGCCGAACGCAGCCCGCCCGCGCTCACCTTGGAGACGGTCCTGGCCGACCTGGTCCCGCACTTCTCGCACGTGAACATGATGGCGAACCTGTCCTCGCCAAACCAAACGCCCGGAATCTGCGGCCGCAGCTTCGCGGCCAGGTCCTCCTTCCCCTTGGGCACCTTGCCCACGTCGGTCGAGTTGGGCCCGCCTCTCTCCTCAGTGTCAGTCAAGTCACCCGCATCGGCGGCCGAGGACATGGGCGCCGCGAGGCACGTGCAGGCCCCGTCATGCTGATGGTTCCGGAGCCTTCCCAGCCGAAGCATCGACCCGCACTGCCTGGCCCGCCCCAAGGCCCGAGATCCCGCACGCACTGCCACCTGCATCGTATTCTGGGGACGGAACGCGGCCGCGCGCCCGTGAGTCTGTGTGTGACGGGCCGCCCGGAACATCCGCACTCTTGTCCCGCCGCTCTGCGCGGTCGTGGGCCTCTAGAGGGCGCACCTCACGCGTGGCAGCTGAACGGAATGGCAGCAAAGGACTGGCGAGACAGGTCTGCGGGCGCGGAGAGCGGTCTTCCCTTCACGTCGCGCCGGTCGCCGATCCTGACGCGCAACGTCATGGTCTGCTCCACGCAGCCTCACGCCAACAACTGCGGCCTCGAGGTGCTTCGTGCGGGAGGCAACGCGGTGGACGCTGCCGTGGCCATGGCGGCGGGCCTCAACGTGATGGAGCCGACGAGCACGGGGATCGGCGGGGACGCCTTTGCCCTGTTCTACCGCGCCAGCGACCGGACAGTGCACGCGATGAACGGCTCGGGGCGCTCTCCGGCGGCCCTGACTCTGGATGCGGTGCGTAAGGAGCTCGGGGCGGAGGCCACGGAGCTGCCCGCGCTGCACGCCCACAGCATCACCGTTCCGGGCGCCGCCGCCGCCTGGGCCGATTCGGTCGACCGCTGGGGCAGCGGCGCGCTGTCCCTCTCCCAGATCCTCGCCCCGGCGGTGCGCCTGGCGCGGGAGGGGGCGCCCATCGGCCCGATCACGGCCCGGATGTGGGGCGACGCCGAGGCCACGCTGCGCGGCACGGGGGCGAGCGGGCTGCTCGTGCCGGGGGAGGACGGGGCACCCGGGCGCGCCCCCAGGGCCGGTGAGGTGTGGCGGAACGAGTCCCTGGCGGCGACGATGGAGGCGGTGGGGGCGGGCGGCAAGGCTGCCTTCTACTCGTCCTCCTCGCTCATCGCCCGCGCCGTGGTCGAGGCGGTGCGCTCCCGGGGGGGCGTGATGACGGCGGAGGACCTGGAGGCGCACGAGACGGACTGGCCGGAGCCGATCAGCACCGCGTACGGCCGGTCCCGGGTGTGGGAGTGCCCGCCCAACGGGCAGGGCCTCGCCGCCCTCGTGGCGCTCAACATCGTCGAGGCCGCCAGTGGGGGCGACGCCGCGTCGCTCGGCCCGGCAGAGCGCGCGCACGTCATGCTCTGCGCGATGCGACTCGCCTTCGCCGACGCCCGCCGCTACATCGCCGACCCCGCGGCCATGGACGTCACCACCGAGGCGCTGCTGAGCAAGGGGTACGCCGCGGAGCGCGCCGCCCTCATCCCCGCGTTCGGATCGGGGGAGGATGCCGCGGGGGTGGTGGCCGGGGAGGCACGGCACGGTGCGCCGACGTCGGGGAGCGACACGGTGTCGTTCCAGACCGTTGACGCGGCGGGCAACGCGGTGGCGTACATCAACTCCAACTACATGGGCTTCGGGTCCCACGTGGAGCCGGCGGGGACGGGCTTTACGCTGCAGAACAGGGGCGCGAACTTCTCGCTCGAGGCCGGGCACCCCAACGCGCTGGGGCCGGGGAAGCGTCCGTACCATACCATCATCCCGTGCATGGGTACGCTGCTGGCGGACGAGCCGGCGGAGGCGGCGGCGGGGGCGGACGGCGGCGTGCCGGCCGGCTCGCTCCTGTTCAGCGCCAGCGTCATGGGCGGTTTCATGCAGCCGCAGGGGCACCTTCAGGTGGTGGTGAACCTGGTTGACCTGGGCATGGAGCCGCAGGCCGCCCTGGACGCGCCGCGCTTCTGCATCGCGTCCGGGGAGGTTGGTGGGGCGGCGTCGCTGGAGCCGGGCTTCGAGGGAGCCGCGGAGCTGGAGGCGCGGGGGCACATCCTCGACGGGGAGCGGAGGGGGTGGGGGCGATCGCTGTTCGGGCGAGGGCAGGTGATCTGGCGCGACCCGGCCGGGACGCTGTGGGGGGGCAGCGACCCGCGGGGGGACGGGTGCGCGTCGGGGTGGTGAGCGACGCGTCGGGGCCGGCGGCCGCGAGCGGACGTGCGCGTGCGTGGCGTGTGCGGCGGCCGCGTGACGGCCTGATTCTCAGTCACGCATCGGAGCGAGTCACAAGGCGCGGGGCGCTCCACAAACACGCGCGGCGGGGAAGTCGGGCGGTACGGGGGTGGCCGTGGGCCCCCTGCGGGGCGGCACGGGCGCGTCACGCGTGAGCGAGGAGGTGGCACGCGTCGTTGAACTGCGTCGTCCTCGTGGTCCGCGCCGACTCGATCTCCTTGGCGAAGTGCGCCGCCGCCTGGCCGTCCGTCATCCCCAGCTGCAGGTGGTCCCGGAGCCAGAAGATGTCCTTGTCGCGCCGCAGCTCCGGCAGACCGCTCGCCTTCATCAGCGAGAACAGCGTGATGAGGAGCTCTCCGTGCCGCCGGAGCACGTTGTACGCGCGGCAGCACACGTCGACGAAGGCCTTGTAGCGGGGCGCTCCCGGGCCCCCGAGCACGGTGGCCATGGAGGGCGTGAAGATGAAGGGAGCCTTCTCCCGCTTGTAGCCGAGCTTCTTCTTGAAGTTGCCCAGGAAGTGACCGAAGTCGATGTGGAAGAAGCAGCCGTCTCGCGTCATCATCACGTTGTCGTTGTGGCGATCCCCGATGCCCATGACGTACGTGGCCACGCAGTAGGCCGCCGTGGAGCGAGAGAACCGGCCCAGCACCTCGTCCATGCGGTCCGCGTTTCCGGGCTGCGCCTCGAGCCAGGAGAGCAGGGTGTCCTCGCGGTACGCGCTGATGGCGGCGCGCAGCTTGCGGCCGAAGCCCCGGGCGCTGGCCCGGACGCTGGATGCCACGATGGACGCGATGGTCTCGGAGTTGGGCACCACTTCGAGCATGCCGATCTCGTCCCCCGTGCTGACGCAGCCGTAGGGTCGCATGTCGAGGTCGAGGCCGGCCTGGCGCCAGACGCCGTCCATGACGCGGAGCAGCTGCAGCGTGAGCTGGTCCTGTCGCAGGTCGTCCCCGGCCTTGAACAGCACCAGCATGGGGGGCGGGGGGGTGCGCGGGGCGGCGGCGGACGAGGCCGAGGCGGGAGCGGCGGCGGCGGAGGGGTCCGCGGCGTCTGCCGGGCGCTCGAAGACGAGCCATAGCGGCAGCTTCTTGGAGGACATGACGCGGCACTTGGCGGTGCGGAGGCCCGACGCCACCATGTCGGGGCTGAGGGGAAGCTGGAAGCGGTCGGGGAAGACGATCTTGGGTAGGTCGGCGCGTACGAAGTCGAGGCGTTCGCCCTTGCCGCCCGTGACGGCCTTGACGGCGAGGGCGGTGGCCTCGAGCTTGGTCATGACGAACATCTGGTGGCCCAGCTCCGTGCGGTGGTTCCCCGCGGAGCGTAGGTACGTCTCGAGGATGGCTCCGAATCGCTCCGCCACCTCGGGCACGTGCATCTCGGCGCGCAGGAGCCAGAAGAGCTGGTGCCCGATGATCCGGGGCCGGCGGAGGGCGCGGCGGAGGAGGAAGCGCGCGAGGGCGGAGTCCAGGTGCGGCTCGAATTTGAGGACCTGGGAGAGCTGGAGGAGGAAGGAGCCGAGCTCGCCGTCGGGCATGCGCTCGAGGCAGCCGACCGCGACGGCGCGGACGCGGGGGTCGGGGAAGCGGCTGCCGAGGAGCTGCAGGGCCTGGACGGGGGTGGGGTTGCGCCAGCGGCGGAGGAGGCGCATCGTCTCGGCGACGGCGGCGCCCAGGTGCCAGGGGACGGCCTGTAGAAACTTGGGGAGGAGATCGGGGGAGCCGAGGAGGAAGTGGCGGGAGCGCCAGAGTAGGGCCCGCTCATCGCCGTCGAGGACGTGGAGGGGGTCGGTCCCCGCGACGGCGGCGAGAGCGGGGGCCGCGGCGGCGTGCTCCTCCGCCGTGGCCCTGTCCGGAGGGCGGCGAGGTTCGCGGTGTCGCTGAGCCAGGCGCTGCGCACGGCGGCGACGTGGCCCATGGCCATGCCGGCGTCGACGGGGGAGGGGACGGACCCGGGGGCGGCCGAGGCGGCGGCGCCGGGGAG
>Ga0136560_1000222_pt1 | contig 26679 bp, 15 predicted proteins | sample AntRauMeHopE1497_FD_104925 | JGI IMG/M metagenome (GOLD analysis project Ga0136560, IMG submission 104925) | Saline lake microbial communities from Rauer Islands, Antarctica - Metagenome Hop E1 #497 | ecosystem: Environmental > Aquatic > Non-marine Saline and Alkaline > Saline | place... | reverse complement strand
AGGGCGTGCCCGCATGGTTACTGTCACAGTGACCACGGCCCCCAGCGGCAGGCTCCGGACGGCCACAAAGGTGGGGAAGGAGCCGAACGCAAGCGACTCGTCGTGTGACGACGGGAGCACCTCGTCCGCGTCCATGAGCCACTGCACGAGGTCGGCGTGAGCAGCCGTCTTGAACGTCGCGTTTCCCACGACGACGGAATCCACGACGACCTCAGTGAGCGTGAAGTTCGAATCACCACCAAGCTGGTCGTCCCCGAGGACAACAGCAAATGCTGGAGAGGTCGACGATGCTGTGTGAGAGATGGTCATAACAAAAGTCGAAGTTTGCCCTCCAAAGACACCCTGGACCGTTGCTGGCGATGCTTCCAGCTTGAGCTGCGGCTCAACAGGATCGAGGTTGATGCTGACTGACGACGACGCGCCGAGCCTGGAGAAGCGCAACGTGCCAGACACGGCCACCTGGGCAAGCGAGCCAGGAGCTGCCGTGGCGTTGAGCACCAGGATCACGGTGACCTCCACCAGGCGGGTGCTTGCAAGTGCCGACTCGCTCGCTAGCGGCTCGCCCGAGTCTGCGGCCGTGCCGTTCAGCGCAAAGGCCCACAGGCCATTCACGCTGGACGTAGCGTTGTGGCCTTGCACTAAGCCAGTGATGCTGGACCCCACTTGGGACACGTAGATCGACCGGGCAACCGCCCAAGAAGGAATGAGGACCGTCAGCGCGGCTCCTGCTGGCAGCGTTGCCTGCGGGAGGGTTGTATTCGCTGTCATGGTGAACGTTTCTCCCAGTGCAATATCCTCCGCTGCCGGGGACAGCTGAGAGAACGAAGTGCTGCCCAGGGTTGATCCTACCGTGGAGAAAGACAGAGCTGGCCTCGCAACCTCACGACGCAGGGTCGGCCCAGTGGCGTTATACTCCGTCGCAAAGATCCCGTCAGCCGATGGGGGGCCACTGTTCCAGGACCAGGAGACGTTCCATGAGAGTGAGTCAGCCGGGGCAACCACCATCCTGACCCTCGCAGGGACTTCGAACCGCAGGACCGCGTCGCGCGCGATCGGCCGCCCCTGCGGGCACGATGACACCACGGCGACTGCTGACCCGTTGGACACGGTGGCGCTCACGGTGCACTCCTCATGGCCAACGACCGTCGCACTGACATTGCCGACAAGGATTGCGGCTGCAGTGTCAACGTCGACCATCAGCTTCACAGGCGGGAACATGGGGGCGCCCTGATCTGCGCTCGACGCCTGAATCTCTGCGACAGCAATGACCGTGTCCCTGCCACTGACCCCGGCGTCGCCGCCGACCGTCCATGAGGTCAGATTCGCGCGCGCGTCCTTGGACACTGACATCGTCACCGGCAGCGATGCCACCTTGCTTGGCCCTCGCCGGGGGACCTCGGTCTGGGCCGTCATGTTGATGATGACGAGGTCCTGGAGCGTCGCTGCTGTCACGCTGCTCGAAGCCAGCTTGACGGCCGTAATGTTGAAGACGATGACATCCGCCTCGGTGTAAATGTTGTCGGACGGGTTCACAATGTCGGTAAGATTGAGCAGAACGGAAGTGTTCGCCGCCAGCCCACCCCCTGCTTGGCGCGACGTCACGACCATACCCGACGCAGACGGGCCCATCGCATGCACGGCCAGCGAGATGATACCGATCTCTGGAGACTCCCCGAGCAGCGAGCGCCGGTCGTCCGCCGAAACGGTCAACACGCCGAGGCGGCCCTCCGGCACGAGAACGGACAGCTGAATGTCGAAGCGGTCTCCATCTGAGACCCAGAACGAGCCTGGCGAGAGCGGTGCCGGATCGTACGCCGAGATCGACTGGGTCCCGATGGAGAAGTTCGCCCGAAGCTGCTGAGCGCGAATGGTGATCTTGCCTGTCGAGTTGGTCACAATGTTGTCCGCGCCCACGAAGTTTGCCCCGCCCTCCCGCGACGCGTAGTTCTTGATCGAGCAAGACAGCATCACCTCGTTAGGATGTAGCCGGCTCACCGACGGCGAGACCCCGGCGTGGACCACGGTCTCGAAGCTGAGAACCTTAACCGAAAAGGGGAGCAGGGCCGGACCAACGCTAGACTTCTCAACTGTGCCGAAGTCGATGTCCATGGTCTGGTTGACCCCAGCGTTGTCGAACACCACACTGACCGCGCCCATTCCTGACGCCTGGCCGTTCCCAAAGGACACGAACGCGTTGTTCGGCGTCGCGCTGGCCGTGTCAAGGCTCACTGCAGTTTCGGTGGCCGACTCGACCGCAGCAAGCTCGGCGGACAGCGGCGAGGCACCAGGGGCCGTCCCCAGCTTCGTCAAAGTGCACCTCACGCGAGAGTTATGGGCGGGGGAGCCGCCGTTGTTGTAAACCCCGATGACAAATGTTACGGCGTCACCAGCGTCCACGCCGCTCCACGTGGTGATGTCTCCCAAGAGAGAGAATGGCCCAGGGGTGACCGCCTTGGTGAAGCGGAATCGCCTCGTGCCCGACGGCTTGACAGTGGTGAGGAGATTGTCAACCGTGGCAATCGTGGCAGTCCTGGTGATGCTTGGCATCGTCAAGACGCCGCCTGGACCGAGCGCAGAGAAGGGCGATGAGTCAGACTTCACCGCGATTGCGGCAGCAACCACGTGAAGCCTTGGCTGACGCACAGCGACAAACACCGTGAACGACGGGGCGGCCTGGACGCCGAACTCCCTTCCCAGAGTGAAACTTGCCACGTTGATACCATCCACGATGGGAGCATTGGTCACCGTCAGGGTGTACAGAATTTGGACCAGCGTGGCCTCGGTCTTGTTCGGGTCGAAGAACTCGGCATACGTCACCTTGACGCTCTGCGTCACCGTGTCCACGGTGACCACGGGCTCGAGCAGGGACAGGGACGAGTACGTGTCAGCAGAGCCTCGGGCCACAGCCCCGACAGGAGGTACGCTGGTAAAGTTCGGCATGGCCGGGTGGAGACCGGTCGATGCGAGCCGCGGGATGAGCTCGGTGACGTCGAAGACCGGGAGCGGGGGCCACACGTTCAGCTCGAGGCCTTCCGACGAGGAGATGGGCATCGAGTAGGTGATGGCGTACGTCGCCGTGTCCCCTGGGATCAGCTCGACTCCTTGGCACGGCTGTGGCACGCACGCGACACCGTTCAGTCCGTAGAGGACGTGAGTCAGGGTGCCGCGCTCGATCGTGACTGAGGCTGCGGACCCGCGCCGTGACGGCAGCACGCCAAGCGCCGGGATGGGGTAGTCGGTGCAACGCTCCGAGCGCAGGCCCTCGCTGGTGCCATTGGGCGGCATATGGATGCAGGTGCGGTAGCCGTACGCGGTTGTTCCTCGGATCGTCTGCGCGTGCGTGTACAGCGCGCCGAAGCGGGTCCTCCGTGCGATGTGCGACCGCACGGAGAGCGAACAACCGGCGTTCCGGAAGGACAGGGTGTGCTGCGGCTCGAGTCCGAGGATGGAGCGCACGCCGGCGGAGATGTCCAGCAGGATGCCCGAGTGGTTAGCCAGCGGTGCAAACCGCTGAGAGGTCGAGTTGAAAAGAGCAGCAGGGGCGGTGGTGAGGACTGCGTCCGGGCTGCTCAGATTGAAGGCGGTGCTTGCCGCCGCGAGAGACCCGTTGATTCCGAAGCAGGTCATAAACACCGTCAGGGTGTTCGGATCGACGTCGAACCCGTTGGACAAGTCGATCTGGGCCCGGACCCCATCAAAGTGCAGGTATGGGCTGAACCTGACCGTGCTCGCGAGCGAGACCTCCTGCCCGATGCGAACACCTGGCAAGCCGGCTGCAGCGACCTCGGTGAGGCTCGTCGATGAGCCACACTGAAACCAGGTCGATCCGATGGACGACTGGCCCTCAATCACACGGAGCGACGACAGCGAGGCGAGGGTTCGGACAAACAGAGTGGTCGGCCCCACGCGAGTGGCGCCCGACCCGGACATCTGCTCCGGCACGAGCAGCCGCCTGCCGGTCTCCGCAAACTCGTCCACTGACACATCGACCTCGAGCCTGCCCTCAAGGAATCCTGAGCCGCCTGCGTTGCCGAGATTCGTCGCTGGACCGGCGAAGCGGACCTCCATGCTGCGGTTGCTCGTCTGGTTGACGGTGATGTTCCCGGCCAGGGCGCCGGTGACCGAGAAGCGTTCGAGGTTCAGCGACTCGTCCATGGTCACGTCGAAGGAGGCATTGGCCAGCGCAAAGCGCGACGCGACACCGAGGCGCACCTCGACAGTGCGGGTGTTGCCGGGGGCGTGGATGGCCCCGAAGGGCACATTGATCTCCCTGACCGAGTAGGAGTAGCTCTGAGGGCGGATCTCGCTGGTGATGCGCCAGTTCCGCGAGTCCATGTCCTGTCCAGGGGCCTCGATGACGGAGGGGATGTCGGCGGGATCGGTGAGGCCGTCGTCGGGAGAGCGGTCACGGATGAACCCTGACCGGAGCCGGAGGCGGAAGGGCTCGAAGTCCTCGTTGAGTCGCACGCCGTTCACCTGGACGGTGTACGTGAACAGCCCCCCGGGCGGCATGCCCAGCACGGGCAGCGCAAAAGAGTACATGGACTCAGTAGGCCGCCCGCAGATGACCTCCTGGACCCGCATCCCCACGGTCGAGTACGGGTGGTACGCGCAGCTCGTGTTGGAGGGCGCAGGTCCGAACGTCGACTCGTCGTGCTCCTCCGGGAACGTCGTGCTCACCGGCGGCACTGCGCTGCCGAGCATCGAAGCAAGGTCGAGGATCGAAAGGGTGTCGATGGGCGTGCTCGTCGTGACGACGCTCCCGTTGAACTTGCTAGCGGTGCTGATGGAGCCCCGAGGAATGACTGCGAGTCGAGGGCTCGGCACGCGCTCAGGCGCACGGGTGGCAAACACAGGATGCACGATGCGAGTTTTTCGGCCGGGTCTGATGGCGGTCCCTCCAGGAACAGCGGGCGGGGCGCGCGGTGGACCGAGCGACGTCGCGACGGCACGCTTCGACATTCGACGAGGCTTCGCCTTTGACTGGAGCTGGTGCGCGCTGCTACAGCGTGCGCGTCTCCCGAAATCACAAAGTACCCAGATGTCCTCGAATCTGGGAGGCGGCGGCACCCTGCAGCGGCCCCACAGCGGGCACGGGGGGGCAGAAGGCGCAGCGTTTCAGTTTTCCGGCTCAGCGGCGTGAGGCTCACCAAGGTCAATGAACGGGAGGAATCCCACGTTGTCGCCGGTGTTGCCGAAGATCAGATCAAACGAGTTGATGCTGTTGACCACGCGAATGCCGTCAAGCCCCGAAGCGGAGACGTCGGGGACGGCGCCGCCGCGCGCCATCGCAACAAGAGATGCTGCAGCCATGACGGCTGCTAGGGAGCGCGCACTCGCGCTCAGGTTCCGAAGAACCATGGATGCCGAGACCAGCTGGCTGATTCGCGCCAAGATGGTCCCCGCGGTGGCCGCGGTCAGACCCGTTCGGTCGTCGTCGTCCGCAGTCGTCCGCCGCCGGCAGAGCACGCCTGTCGCGGCCTTCAAACAGCGGCTCCCACGCTCCCGTCCGGAGGAGCTGCGGGGTTGAAGGCTGAGACAATGTGCCGCCAGAGCACCCACGGCTGCACAAGGCTATCGACGGTGCTCGAGGCGTCAGCGCCCCTGTACCATCCCGACCGCGACCCTTGTCTCTTGCCCGCCTGCCGGCAACCTTTGAGTCCATGAACTCGTGCCTAGCCCAGCCAAGCGGTGAGCTTATCCGTCGCAGTACTCGAGCAAGGTGCGGCATTGCCAATCAGCGCCGGCTGCATGGCCGGGAGACGAACTCGTGCTTGCAGAGCCCCCGGGGAGCCAACAACTCTGCGCCGGCAAGGCATCCATCCCGCCGGGCAAGATTACCCGCGTTTCGGGCCCGCCGAACGGCACTCCGAGGGCGCGCTGAAGCTTGGCTCGATGGGCGGAGCCGTGACCAAGCATGACTCGTCAGAGGCCGTGGCAGACGAGTACGGCCTGCCCGCTGCCGGGGGGCGCCCAGGGCTGCCCCGGTGAGCTCGGACGGTGCATCACTGGCCATCGTGGCACACAGCTTCCCCTGCTAGTCCGGCCGATGTGCACGCAGGGTTTGCCCCGCCGGCCCAAGCACTAAAGCTGGGTCAAGCACTCAACCCTGATCCCGCCCCCGAACCCGTGCCCCGTCGCAGCCCTTCACCGACTGCTGAGGGTCAAACGGAGTTCGCCCGGCGTTCTACACTGCGGCCTGCCCCGCTGCCTGCCGACCTTCTTGACGGGTCGGAGCCGCAAGGTGACAGCCCGTTTGTTGACGATGAGGTCGTCCCCGCCGTGTTCAAGTGAGCCGGGACGCAGCTTATTCGGTGTCATATCACCAGGTGTGCGCATGACCGCTCCGCTGGTGGTGCCTCGGTTTGCCCTTCCGCAGGTGGCCGCACGGCGGCAACGAGGTGTACGTGACCGGCACGTTCACGGGGTGGCGCGAACACCAGCGAATGCACCGGAGCGGTCACGATTTTACGTATGTGGCTATGCTTCCGAGAGGCAAGCACCAGTTCAAGTTCATCGTGGACGGGGCGTGGCGGTGGGCGACGAACATGGACACGGAGGAGGACGCCGAGCACGTGAGGCCGCCCAGCTGTCCGCGCGCGCAAGACGGACGAATGCAGCCAGGCCATGAGCCGGATACCCGGGCTCCTTGGCCTGCGCATAGCGGCGCAAGGCGGCGGTGCGGCGGACCGGCCACCGGCGCCCATCCTTGCTTCGTCAACGTTCTCGGCTCGGCGCCCCGCGCCGAGATTGTCTCCGGAGGACGAGTCTGAGCGCCCCACTATGCCACTTCCGGGCTGCTGGAGGCAACCTGGCAGCGCCAGCCACTGATCCGCGCCCCGTGCCTGCTTCCGCCCCCGCCTCCCGCAGAACATCAACAACGTCCTGGACCTCACCACCTTCAAACGCGACGACGCCGCCCCGCCAGAGGAGCCGGAATCCGATGATGAAGAGTACGGGACCGTCGTTCCCGACGAAGTGGCTTACACCAAGGAGCCGCCGTACCTCCCGCCCCAGCTCCGCCACATCCTGCTGAACGCAGACGCGCTCCCCGCGGCCCAGGGGGTTCCCGTCCTTCCTGAGCCGCTACCTGTCACGCTGGATCACCTGTACTGCACCGCCATCAGGGACGGAGTGATGGTGCAGGGCCTCACACGGCGCTTTCGAGGCAAGTACACAAGCACTGTGTTCTACACGATGATGCCTGTCTCGCCGACTCTCAAAGTGGCTGAGGCTGCCGGCTGGAGATCAAGCCCGCGTAGGGCGGCACCGGGGGCGATGTCTACCGAAGCAGCCAGCGTGCCCTCGGCGGCGCCGGCTGTTCCTCCCGGCGCCCCTGCTGGTGCACCGGGCGTCAGAGCACCAGAATCGGCGTCTTCCTCTTCCTCGCTCGCTCCGGCTGGCGCCTCGCCTGCTGATGAGGCTGCGATTCGGTCCGCGATTGCATCGGCGGAGGGTTCCCCAGAGGCCGCTGCGGCGGCCGCGCGTGGCCTCACTGCGGCACAGCGAGACGCCATGCTGGCTCGCTTGCGGGCGAGGCTGGACGGCAGCACCATGGAGATGCACCAGGCTGCGCTTCGCCAGTACCAGCAGGCCAGCCGGACCCTGACGAGAGACGAGAGCACTCGCCTGTACGATGCTGTCAAGACTGAGGCACACCGCCGCCTGCATGCTGATGACGCCGAGTATCGGGCTGTCTACACGCTGCTTCACCTCGCGCACGAGCAAGCCTCTGGCAGGTGACCGCCTTGGGGTGGCGCGCTCCCAGTCTGTCGTCACTGTTACCTGACCGCAGCAGCGTGGCGTGTTCATGGTGTGTGCGACGCACTACACAGCCGAGACAACTCGTTCTTGTTCAGTGGGGCCCCCAACGCAATCCTGCCGAGCGGGCTTGCGCAACCCCGCCGCCCTGCAAGGCAACGCATAGCACACGCGCTTGGCTTGGGTGCATAGGACGCCTCACAGCTGCAAAGCGCCCTCGCACGCTGCCCCGCCAGTCACCCTACTCAGCCCGGCGTGCGTGATCTGCGCGTAGCTCGTTCAGCCTTTTCCTGTCGGCTGCAGGGAGCGTCGCCAGCGTTCCCTCAAGTCGGTCCATCAGAGAGCGATCGGAGGCCACCAACCTCAGCGTGGCGTCATCGAGCATGACAGCCGCAGATGAGTCCCGTGGTGGCGTGCTGGACGCCTCGGATGCAAAGCTAACCCCACGGCGGGGCAGCGTCGAGTCAACCAACGGCGCCCCTGGCCCAGCAGGAGCAGCATCTTGGCGATGGTGATGCACGCCTGTCACGTCCTGACTTGGCCAACTTGGTTTGCCGAGGCCTTGCAGGAGCAGCAGCAGCCCTCGGGATCGCAGGCCTGCTCGTAGTTCCGGAATCGCTTCGGCCTCGGTGGCAACGGCCGGGCCTTGGGCTGTGTGATCTGCCAGAGGGGCCGTGGGGGGAAGCACCCCCTGTGCTCGGCGCACACCCAGCTTGGGTTGAGCAGCACCATGAGCACGCCGTGCCTGCTGCCGGGGATGGGTCGCCTTGGATATTGACTCCAGCAGAACCTTCCGGGCTAGGGCGTCGTACTTGACGATCTCTTTTTCTGCGTCAAGCTCTGCTTCGTCGTCCTCCTCATCGGTGCCGACGAGCCCATGCCTCTGGAAGATCCGATTCCTTGCCTCTTCAGCAACTCGCTCGTCGGCCAGGAATGCCACTCGCCTCGCAATCACTTGCTCACGGTTGTGGCTGTGGTCGGCTTCTTGTGCCTCTGCTTTCACGACGGCTGCTGTTCGAGCAACTGCCATGGCGGCCTCTGCGCTTGACGAGGCCTGCTGAGCGAGCTCTGACACCGGCTCTGCCACGTCCCCGGCCGCAAGCCGGACCAGCTCCCCGTCCCCCAGCTCAGTAGCTAGCCGACGGGCAGCTCTCCTGGCCGCACGCGTCATAGAGTGCTCAGCTGACGCAACGGCGTAGGCATGCGTCGCCGTCTTGTGCCGAGCTTGCGATCCCACGTCACGAGCCCGAGTACGAGCGACATCACGGCGAATTGCTCGAGAGTTTTGTGACACCTCGCCTGGAGCCGCCGGCGGCTGAGGCCGCCTGACTTGTGCCCTCGCCCAAGTTGAACGTAGCCCCGCCCCGCTTGCGTCCGCTGCGCGCATCATCCGCTCGGACTCATACCCTTGCCTGGTGGCTTGCAAAGACGACGAACGGCTCAAATCACGGAGGCTGCCCGAGCGCACCGATTCGGGAGCACCACGGCCGTTGCTCGGCCGGGGGCCGCGGGCCTCCGCTCTGGCGTGACGGAGTAGCCGTCGCTTCGCCCGCGCCTCGCGCCAAGCCCTGCCGTCCTGTGTCTCAAGACATTGCCGGCAGAGCCCGAAGCACACCCGCTCCGGAAGTGGGAGCGAGTGCCTCCGCCGGCCAGCAACTTCAAAAATGCCAGAGGAATCGGATTCAGTCACCTGGTGGTCCGTGGCGCCGATCGGCGCGTCATCCGACGACGACTCTTCGCTCAGAGGTACCAGAGCCCGAGTGCTCTTGATGCATCCCAGCAGCTGAAGCGTTGCTCTTGCTGCGCGGAGTGCTCCCCAGGCAGGGAAAGTAACGATGCGCAGGGCCGCAGCACGGCACGGGTGGTCATCCCTCCACTGCTCCCGCCGACGAGCCGCGGCTACGGCGGTCGCCGCAGCCCGTCGGGACCTTTCCCGGCTGGCTCGCCGAGCCTCGGCCTCCGAGTCAGACGATACATCGGCAGGGTTGTCCTTGCCTGTGGCCCCATGCTTTGCCGACAAGCCCTGCGCGACTCGCTGAATGCGTACCATCCGCTTGAGGACATGGCTTGCGGTCAGCTGTGTGCGAAGGCGGTCGCGCCGCATGACGCCCATGGCGTACAGCACGACCTCTTCTGTGGGCGAAGGATCGATTGTCCACGTGCGAGCGGCTCGCGGCATGAGCCCAAGCCATCGTGCTGCAGCGTCCACGAGCGGGGAGTACCATGCCACCCTCGTGGCAGCCTGACCCGTGCACGAAAGGCATCGAAGCCGAGTCGGAAGTGCTTGCTGGCACGCCCGGCTTTTTGGCAGTGCTGCATGAATCACGATTCCCGGGCCGAGGCTCCCGCCTAGACGGATTGTACGGACTGGGAGGCTGTTTGTGCAATCACAAATCGCGCCGACTGCAGCGCAGCCGATGCCAAGTGCCACTGCTGACGCGCTCGACAGGCTGGCCACAGTGTCACCAAGGCCAGTGGAGCCGACGCTTCTTGTCCAGGCTGCAGCCACAGTACCAACGACGAGCACTGTGATGCCTGCAGGGAGACTCGCTGAGCAGGCCAAGCAGCCGCCAGAACGACATCGAAACCCACAAGCAGCTGACGCAAATCGTGTTCTGCGCGTCTTGGGCAGGCATCCACATAGCGACGCCGCTTCAATCCCTGTTGCTGTGGTCCCCAGAGAGCAGCGCGTCCCTGCACCGAGCCGGAGCACTGCGGCCGCGAGTGATGCTGCAGCGAAGCTGGCTGAACCCGCATCTGCTGCCGCCAGGCTTATGAGCCCGTAAGGTAGCAGCTGCAAGAGCTGTGTGCAGGCGAGGAGCGCTTGGTCGAAGGCAGTGGAGTACCGCACGCTGCGGATGCCCGTGAGCGGAATCTTGACCGATGGAGTCGCAACGCCCATGTCCACGACCAAGAACGACTTGGAAAGGTGCGCTCGGAAGTCTTCGTCACGGCGAGGGTGTGAATCGTGCACGACCAGGCGTGGCTGGGACAGCGGCAGAAACCCGAGGTCCCCAACGGCAGACTGAGCGATGGCAAGGCCATCCAGTGAAACCGCTGCAACCAGCACGAGTGCAGAGGCCACCACCCAAAGCCCACCCCCAGAGGTTGCGTTGGGCCACTCTGGGACGACGGACGCAAGAGTAACCGCGAGGCTCAAGCTGCCGAGGCGCGGCCTGACAGTCACTGCTGCGAGCGCGCCTACTCCGACAGCAGCGAGCCCGAATGCCAGCACGCCGAGCACCCAGCGCGAGTCGAACTTTGGCCGGTATATGTGGTGCCGTCGGCCAGATTGCCGCAGGGCATCAATGAGGGCTTGGCTCTCAGTGCTTGTTGACGCGATGATTGCTTTGCGCTCCCTTTGCTTGCGCACTGAAGCTCGCTCCAGAGCTCGCTCGGCGCGCTCTGGTGCGATCAAGCCGAGCACACCTCCGAGCAGTGACCCTCCAGCAGCCGCTCTACTCTGCCAGCGCGACGGCCACCTCTGCGGCGCGTCGGCTGGCGGCGCAGCCGCCGGCCATGCTCGCCCGGAAACGCCGGGCCCGGCAGATGCTGACCCAGACTTGGACCCTGCGGCTATGCTTGAGACCACTCCATCGGAGAAGTCCCCGAACGACACGTCGCTTGAGTGCAGCTCGGAGTTCTCGCTTTCAGCCTCGTGCTCAGAGCCGCGAGCGTCAGCAAAATCGCTGGATGCGCGAAGAATGAGCTCAGGAGGAGCGTCTGCCCTCAACTGTGAGCTTGAAGCATCGCTGAGTGAGCCGTCCGTCTTCAGGGTATCGCCTGAGGTCGAGCTCCCGGCTGACGCGCCTGGGAACTCTTCACGGAAGCGTTCGCTAGTCAAGCTGAAATGGCGAGAGTGGCCAGTCTTCTGACCCAGTGAAGCTACCGGGGAGGGTGTGTCCGACCCACGAGTCAGTAGCTCCGGCCTGATGTCGCCGTTCCCCGAAATGACGCCAAGGCTTGAGCCAGCCGCGTCGACCCACTGCTGCGCGAGCCTGGACTTGTCTGCGTAGCGCGCAGTCGTGGCGCCGTCCTTTTCGGTGAGGCGGTCTTGGTCCTGGCTCATCCACTCTGCCCTGACCCACCCAGCCCCTTGCGGCGGCTGGGGGTCGCGGACGTTTTCATCGCTAAGAGGGAAGCTGGCAGCCGTCAAAGTATCGTGATGTGGCCTTTCCCAGCAGTCGTGGGCGGCATTCCCCCTCAAAGCTGAGGCCTGCGACGTCAAATCCCCAAGCGCGGCGCGCAAGCGGGTACTGCCTTGCGGACGAGTCCGGCTTTCTGTGGGCGACTCCATCGGCTTGTCTGCTACAACCGAAGTCGGGGCAATCCTCGGGTCGCTGCCGTCGCGGGTGCGGCAGGCGGCACTCCAGCTGTGGCGTTGAGCAAAAACGCAGCAGCAACTACTGCAGCCTGGAGCCCTGGTGGGACCTTGCGGGTTGTCCAGGCTTGGGCTGCCGGCGTCACCTGCATTCCTAGGGCCACCGACTGTAAGACGAGCCGGGCGAGCAGGCCTGGGGTGCTGGCCACGCCCAAGAGCCCGTGATGCCTGACCAGCAGGGGGAGCGTCGATGGATGACCGCGTCTCGGGATCTTGTTGGGAGACCCCACCATCAACGCAGCCCCCAGCAAGGGAGGAGCGACGCACGGTGTCGTGCTGCCCGACGATAGTCCGCAGTCGCCTGCGCCTGCGTCTGCGCCGAGCTTCGACCTCCTTGAAGATCTTCTCCTGAACCGCGTCCCGCAACGCCGCAATCTCGGAGCGCCTGCTCACGACACGTGCTGGAACCGATGTGCATGGGGTGAGGAGGTACCGCAACACACACCGGACTGACGCGCTTACAACCATCGTCGCTGTCAGGCTCGTCGCACCAGCGAGAAGCAGCAGCAGGCAAAACTCGTGGGGGTTGACGTCCCGAATCACGGAGCCCGCCGAGTCAAAGCGTAGCTGGCCAGTCGGCGTTGCTACCCTTGACGCGCATGCTGATGCCTCAGCTGACTGGGCTAGCACGTCAGCCGGACGAGCGCAGCTTGAGCATTTGGCACAGCATGCTGCAATCTCCGTGTCAGCCCGTACCCGGTCCGTCCATTCATCTCTTGGCATCGAAGAGCCAATTTGCTGACTTTCAGACGAAGCCGAAGCGTTTGGCGTCCCTTCCCATCTGGAGAGCAGGCGCACGTCATCGATGGCCCAGGCGTCCAGCCCAGAGAAGAACGACCGCTGGACCAGTCTCCAGCGAGTAGCTCGAGACGCTGCCGCTGCAGGAAGCATGGCAAGAACTCGCGTGAAGGTCCGCTTTCGGAACGCAGCCCTCGAAAACTCCAGCACCGGCTGCCACGCTTCCTCGTCATGGTCGAGCGGCGCCTCCATGACACTGAGTGGTAGAATCCGACCCTGTCGACTCGGCGAATTCCCGACAACCTTGCCGGGAGCAGCCTCCAGTGTCACGGTTCCGCGCTCCATGCTCTCGCACTGCGGCTCGCCCATTCCGTACCTGAACGACAACTCAATCGCGCTCTCTCCGCTGGCATCGAACGGGGCCGTCACAAGTTTCCGAACGGCCCCCGTTCCCCTGAACACCAGGGCAAGCTTCCCAGACTCGGCCCCACAGGACGACCGGAGCTGCCCCCCAATCACAGGGCTCCACATTGTCTTGTTCGGTCCTTGGTCGAATGCATCGCGGGCGACGAGCGTCCAGGGCTCAAAGTCCTTGGCAACAAAGTCGACACCTGCCAACCCGCCGGACTTATGGAACAGGCACGCGTCGGTAATGCAGGCCGGTGCACAGAAGCAACCCTCGGCGTCCGGTCCGCCGGCACATCGTCTCCAGCGCTCGGCCGATTCGCCCTGGCGTCCAAGTACGTCGGATGCTGCAACACACATGACAAAGCGCCGACTGTGGTCCGTGCATTTCAGGCCGGCCAGAGTCTTCGGCCTTGCAGCGTCGGCAATTGCGAGCCCTGCGGCGGTGGTTCCATCCGCGTCATGGGGCTTGACAAGTGCGCCCCCCAGGTCAGGTAGCCGGGACAGCGATCGGCCGCGCCGCCGTGCTCACCGCCAATGAGCAGTAAAGCCGCCACAAGGGTGCCGCAGCATGCCATCGATGCCGCAGCTCGCTCGCCGCAGGAAGGGTTCTCGAGGAACGTGCGCTGGCTTAAGAGACTGATTTCAACGTGGCACCTGGGACATTTCAGCTTTTTGTCTGCGTCATCCGGGGTGCCGGGCAGCAAGCACAGCGATGCGGGGCGTGATGTTTTGCGCTCGGGCCGGCTCGCTCCGGCATCGTCCTGCGAGCTCACAGTAGCAGCTGTTGCAGTAAATGGCCCCACAGCAAGGTCGCTCTATGCCCGGGGCCAGGCATGCCCGGCACTCCGTCCGTGCGTCGCGGGTGCTCCAGTCTGCCGCGCCTGCTGGCATGCCACGAGGCAGCGCGCAAGTTTCGTGCACCCCAACCTCCCGCCCTGCGATGGGGTAGCCAACCCACTGTGTGCAGTGTGCAGCCAACGTCAAGCGCGCGGGCGCCATTGCCTGCGCTCTCATGAACGCACTCCTGCGGGCAGAGCGCTCCGTGTGCGCGTCGATGAAACTGGCCACACGGGCCAGCACGCCGGAGCCACACCTCTCTGCCTAGCCCTCCCCGACAAAAAGCACAACTTGACTCTTGAGGCCGGACTAGCTTGTCGAGAGTCGGGGTCTGAGAGGGTGGCCGCCAAGCTTTGCTGCAGACATGCCATTCGGTGGGCAGCCGGCAGCCATGGCAGCACTATTAGGAGTGCTTCTCGTGGTTCGCGTGGCAGGCCAAGCCCCTCTTCCGGTGGGGGTCGCCCCGGCAGACATTGACGTCCCGGGGCGCAGGCTGTTACTGGACCCGGCACTTGCCGTCGATGACAGGTGCCCGAACTACTGTTCGGGGCCGAGCCACGGCCGCTGCAGCATGGACCTTCGTGAGGTGTGTTCCTGCTTCAGCCCGTATACCGGAGAAGCTCCGGACTGCGCATGGCAAAGCTGCCCCAAGGGCGTGGCCTGGTCTGACTACCCTGACTCCCAAGGCAAGGCTCACCGGCCTGGAGCCGACTGCAGTAACGCAGGGTACTGCGACCGCGTTTTAGGGCGCTGCGTCTGTGACCCGGGCTATGAAGGCGATGCGTGCCAGCGCCGGCGGTGTGCAAGCGACTGCAGCGGGCATGGTCGATGCCTGACCATGCGCGAAGCAGCAGCTGAAATCAATGGCTTCTCGTTATTCAAGAAGGCCCGTTATGAGCGCTGGGACGCAGACATGATGACCGGCTGCGTGTGCGACGACGGCTGGACGGGCTTTCAGTGCTCCGATCAGAGCTGTCCGGCGGGCTCAGACCCCCTCTCCCAGGGCAGCGTAGAGATGCAGACGATTCGGACGTCTGCGACTCGAACGTCAGAAGTGCAACACGTGGTCATTTCGACGACTGGGGGACTTCGTGCAGACGAAGTCCAAGCATTTCACATCTTTGCCGATGTGGGGTCGGCGGTCGGGGGGCACTTCGCCGTCATCTTTGATACACGCACAGGCTGCGTGCTGTGTGCAGTGCTGGACCGGTGCTCCGTCAGGGTAGACGTGGTCCGGGGCGACAGCGCCGCGTCTGCCACAGCCTTGAGAACGGCGCTGGAAAGCTGCACCAACATTGACTCTGTTTTGGTTTCCGGAGCAGCCTGGACGGGGTCCGTGGGCGGCTCCGCGAGAGAAGGACACCGCTTCGTGGTGACGTTTAGCGGAGCCGGGGTCGGCGGGAATGTGCCTTCGCTGCAGCTCATCGACTCAGGCTCCCTATCCGGACCTGGTTCGGGGCTTGGGTGTCATGAGCCGACAGCTACTGCGTGTGAGCTGGACGGCGATGAGGTAACAGGCGTATTCGCGCTTGGATACGATGATTCCAACGTGGGGTTCATCGAATCCGACGCCTCCTCATCGTGGCCAGACCCGGCGGTGCTTGGCTTTGCGACCGAGGGCAGCGCCGTGTCGGCGTCGGTTCCTGCGGGGGCTACAGCGGAGCAGCTCAGACTTGCCTTGGAGAGCATCCCTGCAATCGGAAGCGGAACGCTGAGCGTGACTCGAGCGCTCACGGGTGGTCCAGCTCCAGAGTGGGCAGTAACGTGGGCGTCTGGGCTGCGGGCTGCGGGCAACAAGGCGCTTCTCACGGTGTCCGCCTCAACGCTTGCTATGGCAGGCGGAGGTGCCGTAGCAGGCGTGTCTGTCGCTGCTGACGGAACCTTCCTCTCCGGGCGGTTTCGGGTCGGCCTCCGATACCTTGCTGCGTCGTTTGCGTACACGGCAGCATTGCCGTGGGACACCACAGCCTCATCTCTGGCAACTGCGATTGAAGGTATCGGTGACACGGTAGGCGTCGTGAGCGTCACCAAGGCCAAGCACCCGGACTCCCCCGACTTGTGGTGTGGCGGTTACGACTGGAATGTGACATTCCGGTCCATTGCTGAAGACCTGGAAACTCTTGACGTTTCGTTTGGAAGCACCTTGGACGCCGACGTGCGTGCCGGCGGCCTAGGCGGGGCGGTTGCTGCCGTGGCCTCTGAAAGCAAAGTGAGAGAGCTCCAGGTGTTTCGGACCACAGCGCCGCACGAAGATGAGGTGCAGCGGCTCGCTGTGTCGAGCTCGTCGCATGATGCCGACGAAGTTCAGCTCCTCTCCGTTTTCATCCAGGGCGGCGGACCACCAGCCGGCTCCTTCCGACTGACGTTTGACACCACCTCAGGGTGCAATCTTTGCCCGGCTGCGGCGCGAATGAGCGCATCGTCCGGCGAGATCATCATTTCATCGTCCGGCACGATGAGTCAGCGCGCGACAAGCTTAGCTGCCTCCGTAAGGGCTGCGCTGCTGGGGCTGCCCAACATCGACGATGTCTCGGTGGCGGCAGAGCAGCATCCGTCATCAGCTGCACCGAGTGTGACGGACGTCGGCTTTGCTGTGCGGGTCACATTTTCAGGGCTGCTTTGCGGCGGAAACGTCCCGATGCTCCAAGTCTCCGACCCGTCTGACTTGCCGAGTGCCTGGACGACGGCAGTGGTCGAAGAGGCTGAGGGTCAGGAGGTCTCTGGGACCTTCTCGGTACAGCTCTCGGACTCGTCGGGCTACCCCACTCCTGGTCAGCAGACAGGCGAAGGTTTAGCGCCGCTGGGGTCTGTCACTTCAGCCTCGATATCTGCTGTTGCCTTGCCTGCGGATGTCAAGGCTGCCATCGACGCGACCGCCGTAGCTGGTGAGGTCACAGTGACTGAGGTGCTGACCGGAGGACCGGGCAAGGCTTGGGATGTCACGTTCTCTGCCGGTGCCCGGTCACGCGGTGACAGGCCGCTTTTGGGGTGCATTCCCAGCCTCAGCCCTGCGGACGCCACGTGTGGGGCCACAGAGACGATCAAGGGTACCTTCTTGTCGGGATCGTTCCGGCTCGGGCTGTCGTATCTTGACTCACCCCGGACCACAGCGTCGCTGCCATGGGACGCTTCAGCCGCTGCTGTACAAAGTGCGGTCTCAACGCTGACGCCAGACGGTCTGCTCGGTGAAGTCGCAGTCACCCGCAGCAAGCACGTCCCGGCAGGCCGAAGCGCAGACGACTGGGTCGGCGCATTCGCCTGGTCGCTGACATTCCAGACTCTCGATGACGACCTGCCGCAACTCGAGCTCTTGCCCTCTCTGTCCGCTTCGATGGCTGTTGCTCAGTCAGGCGCTGCCTCCATGGAGCACGACGCCACGGTGGAGTTGCACGGCTCTCGGCTCGGAGAAGTCAACGAGGTTCAGCTTCTGGAATGCACGTGCCCCGGCACATGCAGCGGCGCAGTAAGGCTAGCATGGCTGGGGCAGCTGTCATCGGAGATATCCCACGATGCTGGTGCCCAAGCCATTCAGTCAGCTTTGGAAGCAATCCCTGGCATTGCTGGGGTCCGGGTGGCTTTTGCGGGCGGGTCTCAACTGTGCGACGGGGATGGCATCACCACAGGAATCACGTTTACCCACTTCGTCGGTGACGCACCATCCTTGTACGTTGAAACACATGACCCAGGCTCCATGACTCTCTCATCTTCGGCGGGCGCTGTTGGCTTCGGGATCCGCTCAGTGCCAAGCCAGCCGACGGGTGACCAAGGTCTCAAGGTCAGAACGGGCACTCGCGCCTCAGTGCCCTGCTCCGGCCGCGGCTTCTGTAACAGGGCCACGGCCAAATGCACTTGTGCGGCGCTGACCACGGGGCAGGCGCCATTCGGACCGAGCAGCGGCGCCGGAGGCGACGCGAACTCTGCAGCTGGCTTCCTTGACAATTGCGGGCATGCGGTTCCCATGGACGTGGATGGGTGCCCAAGGTCGGCAACCTCATCAGCGGAGTGCAGCAACCGGGGCACCTGCTCCGGAAGCCCGTCGTTCAAGTGCATGTGCCTTTCCCAGTTTTCAGGGCCAGCGTGTGACCTCGTGAATTGCCCTTCGGGGCGTTCGTGGTTCGATGAGCCGTCTGCCAACAACATCGCGCACCGTGGAGGAGCGACCTGCTCAGCCAGGGGCCAGTGCTCAGGGGTCATGGATTCATGTGCATGCGAGGCCGGGTTTCAGGGCAAGGGCTGCGAAAAGCTTGAGTGTCCATTTGACTCGGTGTTGCAGCGAAGTCTGAGGGGCCAGACCGCGGTGTGCTCCGGGCTGGGACTATGCACCACAATGCGAGGCTTGGCCGGGATGTCCATCGACGCATCGACCGGAAACAGGATCACAGACGCCCAGTACCAGGATGAGTGGGACGCAGACAAGATTCAAGGGTGCTCGTGCCAACGATTCTTGCGGCCTGGGCCGTACGCCGGCGCACGAAGCAATTCTAGCGGCCCAAGCTGTGCAGACCGCACGTGTATGGCCGGGGAAGATCCTCGCGATCCGCTGAGACTACGGTCCCGCCACGAGGTTCAGAGCATCACGTGCTCGGCATTGGGCGGCTCGGTGCGGATGGCCTTCCTCGGCCTGCAAACCGGAGCGCTGCCCTGGAACGCATACGTGCTCGAGCAGCAGAACCAGCTTGGTGCCGAACTCTCGCTTGAAGCGGCTCTCGGAAACCTTTCTAGCATCGGCCAAGTGCAGGTGGGCTTTGCAGAAGGGAGTGCAGCCAGCCTCTCTGACGGCGACCGGAGGCTTTGCACCACAACCAAAAGTAAGTTCCTGTGAAGTACTCGCGCGAGCCTGGTACCGTTGCCCGTCGGCTTCAGTGTGGTGTGCACTCAGTTGCATTGATTCGCGGGCTCCTGCGACCTGAAGAGCATCCACTTTTGAGCGTTTGTGCTGCCGTCCTCTATCTATCGCAGCTCCTCAAGTCACATTCATCAGCCTTCCTGGCGATGTCCCGATGCTCACTGTGGATTCGACAGGCCTGGCTGCGGGAGGGACGCTGTCGGTCACTGAGGATCAGCAAGGTGTCGGGGCGCGACACATGTGCAACAGAAGGGGGACGTGTGATGTGAGCACTGGAAGGTGTAGCTGTGCCAGTCAGTTTGGAAGCTCTAACGGGAAGGGGGAAAGCGGAGCGCTCGGAGACTGCGGCTTCCGCGATGCAAGGAGCGGGGCCGGAGTCGCAACCGCGACGGTGCAGGTCGGAACAACAAGGGCAGCTGCAGCGGATCTCGTCGACACTTCGGTCACCATCCGCGGCGGAGGCTCCCAGTCCCAGACTCAGAGCCTGATCGATCTGCTGGCAGACCAGCGTCTATCGGCTCTACAACGTCGGCTGGGCCTGTGATTGAGAAGCGAGATTCCATCAACCCACTGCGACAACTGCACCTTCGTGCCGCACTCCTGCGACCGCCCTCATTCATGGCCGGCTGAAGCGGGCCCGTGCATGCTGGGGCTGCCCACTGTTTGGCCAGGCGTCGTGCTGCCTGCCTCGCTTCGCTTTGGCCGCTTCGCTGGTTTCGGCTGCGCCTCGCGCTCAGAAGCTGCTGAGGCGGGGTGGGCGGTGCTGCGATCGTGAAGTGCTGGCGTGCTCCCGCCCTGTGCCATCGACGATGGACGCTTCGGCGACCGCTGGCCGACAGCCGCTGCGAGACCGTGCTCCGCCATTGTAGCTGGAGGTGGCGAGCATGGCAGACTCTCAGGTCCGCCCAGCGCAGCTTCCGGGTCGGCAGCTCGAACGAAGACTGCTCTGCGCTGATTCCGCAAGGATGTCAGGACGTCTTGAATCCGCGCCTCGAACGCGCGGACTGTCTCACTTGCGCGTGAAAATGCGAGGCAGGCTGTCATCAGCTCGATGCCTCGGTCCTGTCCTCCAGCATGTAGGCAATTCAGTGCTTCGTTGAAGGCCGCGACACCGATGGCCTCAGCGAGGAAGTGTGGGAAGCAAGCCGGGTCATGAGCACAGGCGCGGCAAGCACGCCGGCATGCCCTGTCAAACACGGCGGCGTCATGCCGCGAGCGGTCCATCAATGCAAATGATACCGCTGCAAGGTCTGCCGTCGGGCACGGTGCTGCGGACACAAACTGAGCCAAGGCAGCCTCAAGGAGGTCGGTGGCGACTTTCGCGAGCGGGCCTCCGAGCGGAATCAACAGCTGCGCGGCGCCCCAGAGCACACGGCCGTGGCTGAGGATCGGCAGTGAGCCTGTTGGCCCGTTGACAGCTCCAAGCCGAGCCTGCAGCGCTCGTGCTGCTCGACGTGCCCTGTCCGGCTCGGAGGCGGACGCCGTAGCCTGGATGCTCGCTAGCATTGGCACGATGTCGGCCAGCTCGGCAAGGCACGCGGCAAGGCCAACGGAGTCTGCTTGCGGGCGCCCGGCGACCACAGCTAGGGCCTGGGCGATGCTGGCGTGGCCCTCTGCGACCACACCGCGAAACCGAAGCACAGCCCGTGCAGCCGAGATCGAAGCCGCGTCAAGCACCTGGAGGCAGCCAAGCTTAGCCATCTTGTCGGCGCGTGGATCAGCTGGCAGCGCATCAGCTGAGACGCTGGCGGTGGCAGTTGCCTGCAGCCCGCTGTATTGCCGGTCGTCGCCAGGCCTGCTTTTGGAGCAGGGCTGACCCGGCCTATGAGCGGGTGAGGCATGCACCAAGCTGTATGCTGCATCAATACATGCCCGGGCTTGGACCAGCAGCGCCGAAGCGCACCTTGCAGCTGGTAGCCGGCAACATGCAGCGGCAGCATGCACGGCTGCGCGTTCAAGGCTTGCGTCCTGTCCCGGCGGCAGGCTTTGAAGCAGCTTGCCGATGGCGATCGAAGTGCGGCTGAGGTCATCCGGTCCCCAAACACTCGGGTGAGCTGCGGCCGGAGCTGGTGCAGCTCCGGAGCAGCTGCCTCCAGCACCCTTGCCTAAGGACGTGACACCAGCGGCACTCAGGGAAGACCCCGGGAGAAGTCGGTTCATGACAGCACCGGCCGCCATTTCGACTGCTGCCAGGCCGGTGGTCACGATTTCCTCTGAGCAGCCTGGCTCCGGCATGGCGGATTTCCCGTCCTGGAGCGCCAGCCACAGCGTTCTCTCGACAGGTCCAGCAGCAAGGAGCCAGTCCAACGGGGCAGTGAGTGTGCCGTCGGCAATCTGGGCCAGGAGAATCCTAGCCTGAGGTGCGAGTCGTGCGGCACAGAGCTCGTCCGCCAGCGACGCAACCCGGGCAGGAGTGGCCCAAGAATTGCAGCGCGCTCTGACTCCCGAAAGCACACCGCCGACGAGCCTTGCGGCTGCTTCGGCACACCCCACCACCTCTGGGGTCAGCCGGCTTGATCGAGCTAGCGCCGCTGCAAGCGCCGCCTCCATGGACGGGTGCCGCCCACCAAGTCCGCACGCGAGCGAGAGGGCAGCCTCGGCAGCCTCGGCCCTCCGGTCGCATCGGTGAAGGCAGGCGACCCGGCGCATGGCCAGAGCGTCGCGGCCACCGGCGTCCGATGCTGGAACAAGTCTCAAGCACTGGTCGATGGCCCGGAGCCCAACAAACGCCGCAGCAACAGCCCAAGCCTGCGGGCGTTGGGCCACATCGTCGACGCTGCCCCAGCGATGATGGGATCTGCCTTCACTGTCGTTCCCCCCTCCGGCGTTGGGCACGCCACCGGTCAGGCCGCTGCAGTCGGCGCTTGCAACGGCGGTACCGGGCTGGCCGGTTTCAACAGGCCCCGCCTCGGACGCGCTGCCCGCAAGGCGGATCAGCGCCGCACGGACATCGTCTGCCGCAGCAGCTCCGAGGCACGCGATGCCACGCGAATGCGCCTCAGTCAGACGGCCACTGAATTCCAGGGCACGGTCAGCTGCCTGCAGAGCTCGTCTGCCAAGCGAAGCCGGAGAGCGCTGCTGCTCCGTGAGTCGTTCCGATGCTCCTTTCAGGGAAGTCGGCTTTCCCCCGCGACGGCAGCCGAGGCCATCTCCCGAAGCATCAACAGTGTGCCCGACTTCGCCCCGAAACCCCGAAGGCGAAGAGACACGCACTGGTCCCTCTGGCTTTTCAGCAAAGTGCCTGGCGGCGACGTCCACCATGCCGGTCACGATCGCTGCCTGCACACCATGCAGCTCGGGCGACGCCACCCCTGCTACAGCTTTGAGACGCTGAACCGCCGAGCCTGCGATGTTGACTGCCCATGGTGCTGCCTCTGAAGCACCGATGAGATGGGCAACGATGGCCGCCACGCAGGAGGCTAGCTCCGGCTGCCGGCGGCTGCGCAGCGCCGCAGCGTCCACTGCGTCACTCATGGCAGACATCAGCGCGGGAGGGGGCTGGTCGCCCTGCCCTGGTAGGACGGACCGGAGACCCGCGCGCGAAGGCACGACGGCGGCGGACCTTCGCACTGCCCAGCGGATACGGCCCACGGCGAGCGCAAAGCGCGCGCCGGCTGACATGCGCCCACTTGCAGGGCTCTGCACCTCGGCAGCCTCGCGAAGCAGACATGTTGCGGTGTCCCAGTCGCCCTCCAGCGAGGCAACGTCAGCCATGGCAGCCAGTGTGCGCCGCAGCCGGCCGTAGGCTGGTTGGTTCGCGGGGGATCCTTGCACCATACCAGATGTCACCTGCCTGAGGCTGTGCCCGGCGTCGGAAGCGCCGTCTGGGGAGAGCGCCGGCGTCGCTCCCGGGCTGACTTGGGGCTCGGCAACTGCGCGGCACTGCATTGGCGGTGTTGCCGGGTTGGAGAGCGGTGCATGCTCCAGGTCTGCTGCCCCAGCTGTGGGTGTCGCATAGGCGGCGCGGAGCAGCACAGCCAGCCGGCCGAGGTCCCGCCTCAGCGAAGCGGCGCGCTCGCGAAGCTCGGCAACATCCACGCCCACCGCCTCGGCCAAATCCAACGAAAGTGCCGGAACGAAGTCAGGGGACATGCCCCACGCACGGTGGGCGTCCTCGTACAGAGCACGGGTGCGGGACGACAGCCAGTGCTGCGCTAGCCCGAGAACCCGGTCCGCGCTGTCCATTGGAGCGCGCCCGGCATGCCGGCGCAGAGAATCGCCAACTAGCTTGCACGAGCATTCGAACCAGTCGGTCGACTGTCCGTCAGCGTTCCGAGCTCCGTCAGGGCCGGAGGTGTCAAGCCTGGACGCCGCGTCCGATGCGAGCTGGAGCACGCGCGCAAGGCGACCCGGGGAGCGGCAGCCGCCTCCTGATGCATCATCAGTCGCCTCATGCGGCAGCCTGGACGCCAGCTGCAGCACGGGGACGGCGGTCCTGAGCCATGCGGCATCACTGTCCGACGCAAATGTTTGCTCCAAGAACGCAGCTGCGAGGTCCACCGCGCCCGCCTGCTCCCGCCATGTGACAGGCTTGAGCCCAGCAAGTGCGACACACGCGCGGACAGCTTCTCGGGTCTCGTCAGGGCGCGAGATGTGCAGCCCGCGGGAGACCGCGGACAGGGCAGACCGGCAGGCTTGCGCGCGCAGCTCAGCTACGCGCTCTGCGGCGGCCGCACCCCCCGCTTCGGCAACAGATGCTGCAGACCGCGCCTGTTCGACGAGCTCCGGAACGCTGGCCAGCGCAGACGCGGCGAGCGAGCCGGACATGGCGGCCGGACAAGTGCCGCCCGCGAGATTGGCTCACGCGGCAGCTGCTCTACCGGGGGAAACAGTCACGCAGGCGCCGATGTACGATCGTTAAAGCATGTGGTTGAGAGGCACGCCCCCGGTGCTCTATCAAGCTCGGCGGGCCAGGGTCACTCCTGCTTTGACCTCGCGCCTCCGGTGTGCTCCGCGGGGCGCTCGGCAGGCAGCACCGCAGCGAAGCACACGGCAGCGCCCACCATGCAGGCCGACCACCCCAATGCCACTGCATCCCACCCAACCCGCTGCTGTAGCATACTGAGAGGCACGCCTGCGAGCGCACTACCCAGCTGGCCAAGGCCCTTGACGAAGCCCCCGGCACTGCTCATCGCCCCGGGCGGCGAAATCTCCCGAGAGGTCAGGCCTAGGAGAACGTGGGGTGCGAACGTGAGGGCTCCCACCGCGAAGAAGACGACGGCAGCCGCCCGGTCAGCGGGGACCAAGTGTCCGAGCCCCCAGCCCGCTGCCAGAAGCGACGCCCTAGCACCGCCAGAGAAGGCCACTGCCGAGGCTCCGGCACCCAGAGCGGCAGAGATGAGCATCACAGGGGTCCTGCGCCCTCCAAACGCCCCGTCCGAGATCAGCCCGGCAGAAACACCCCCAACAAAGCCGCCCAGCTCCATCGAGGCCAGCGCGTTCCCGGCCTGCTCCGGGCTGAGCGCCCCGGCCGGCCCCTCGGCTAGCATGTGCACCGCCCAGTCCGCCACGCCCGAGCGGACCACCGAGAGCAGCACGTACGCGAGGCCCAGAGTCCACTGCCGCCAGTCCCCCAGAACCGTGCAGACAGCCCCCAGGCCGCCGCCGGCGGCCGCATCCGCCGCAGCGCGCCCCGGCCTTGCGCCGGGCGGCACGACGGCCGCCTTCCCGGCCGGCGATGGCTCTGCCCGCACCGCGACGGCGACCAGGGCGGCAACGGCAAGACCAACAGCCATCGGCACCACCGCTGCCGCCCTCCAGTCGCCAGCGGATGCCACCGCCCACGGGATCAGGACGGCGGACAGAGCCGCCCCCGCGTTCTGGCTGGTCGAGAGGACAGAGTACAGCGCCCCGCGGGAGGACGGGTCCGGGAACCACGCGAAGAAGACTCGCGTCACCGCAGCCCAGCCGAACGCTTGGAAGAAGCCGTTCGCCGCCCACGCCGCCACGAGGATCGGAAGGGAGTCTGAGCGGACGTGGCGGGGGCGTGGCGGGGGCGTGGCGCACGGCAGGCTAGCAGCTGTGAATCAGCGACCTCTGGGTGCCGATGGGGCCACGCTGCACCAGCCGGCAGGCCACGTCCGAAGGGCCAAGGGGCGCGGATGCGGGCGGCGTGCCGGGCTCACCGAACAGCGCCACAACGCCGTTGGAGAGCGCAGTCACGGCCAGGCTTCCAGCAAGCACCGCAGGTGCTGGCAGCGAGTCTACAATGACCCCCCCGGCAACCTTGGACACAGCGCACATGGTCTCATGGGCGGATCCCATTGCCGCTGCGGCGCTCGGGTCCATCCCCAGGCCCCCTTCCGATACTGGACTGCTCAGCGCGGCAAGCAGATACGGATAGTTCTTCCTGCGCGTGGGAGCGGCTGGTGGCTCGTCTTCAATGTCCCGAGGGGCCGAGCCGGCAGCCGATGGGGGCAATCTCACTTGGTGACGTAGAACGCAGAGTAGCCCGCATAGAGGAGGGCCAGTACGGCGAACTGCTCCCATCGCATTGTTGCGCCGAAAGGCTGCGCCGGTCCGGGGAGCCTGTGCGGCACGGAGGCGGAACGAGGCCGGCAGAGTGCCGGCCGTTTTCCTCTCGCGGCGAGGCGTGGCCCGCAGCTGCCCCATCCCCGGTTCATAGCCACTCGGGCAAACAAAGAAAAGTCGATCGCATCGCTTTGCCTGGCCTGAGGCCATGTCGGTCATGATTCAGACCAGCCTCGGGGACATGACCTTTGACCTGTTCGTGGATGACTGCCCGGCGTCGGCCTCCAACTTCTTGAGCCTTTGCAAGCTCAAGTATTACAACAACTGCCTATTCTTTAACGTGCAGGCGGGCTTCATCGCCCAGTCAGGAGATCCGACGGGCACAGGGGAAGGTGGAGCATGCGCCCTGGGGTAAGCGCTCACCGCATGCAGCAACGATTCCCCGAGCTGCCCTGCAGCAACCGCGTGGCCCGCTCATTGTTCTTGTGCGTGGTGCCCAGCCTCGCAGCGTAGTCGCGAGCGGCCGACCAGACAGGCCGTCAAGGATGGACGGCGACGCCCCAGCCAGCCTCAGACATGCATCCAAGGGAGTGTTGTCCCTTGTAGGGCCGTCAAAGGACTCAAAGCAGTACAAAGGACCCGCAGTGGGGTCGCAGTTCTTCATCACGCTGTCTGAGGGGCCGCATACCTCGCTCGACGGCGCTCACACGCCCATCGGCGAGCTTGTCGAGGGCGCCGAGGTGCTTGACCGGCTGGACGAGGCATTCACGGACGACAGGGGGCGGCCTCTCGTGGACGTTCGGGTGACGCACACCCACGTGCTCGACGACCCGCTCGGAGACCCCCCCTCGCTGCCCTCCCCGCCGGCGAGCCCGCCCCCCGGCCGGCCCGGGGAGGAGCGGGTGCCGGAGCGGCTCGCGGCGTCCGCCTCGTCGGCGTCGGCGTCGTCCGCCGGGGGCGCGGCCGCGGACACGCTGGAGCAGCTGGCCGACGCGGAGGCCCGGTCCCGCGCCGTGGTCCTGGAGATGGTGGGGGACCTCCCCGACGCCGACGCGGCCCCGCCCGACAACGTGCTCTTCGTGTGCAAGCTCAACCCAGTCACCACGTGAGCGCGCGGGAGCCCAGGCGGCCCGCTCGTGGCGCCCCGCACTTCGCGGCAGGTCGGCGCCCCGCACTTCGCGGCAGGTCGGCGCCCCGCACTTCGCGGCAGGTCGGCGCCCCGCACTTCGCGGCAGGT
>Ga0136560_1000221_pt1 | contig 26701 bp, 20 predicted proteins | sample AntRauMeHopE1497_FD_104925 | JGI IMG/M metagenome (GOLD analysis project Ga0136560, IMG submission 104925) | Saline lake microbial communities from Rauer Islands, Antarctica - Metagenome Hop E1 #497 | ecosystem: Environmental > Aquatic > Non-marine Saline and Alkaline > Saline | place... | reverse complement strand
TAGAACTAAATCTGAGGGATTACTTAAAATGATTTCGTTCACCGTACCCGAATCTGTCCCTTTACAACTGCTATTTAAAGCTAACATCAGCAGTATGAGATAAAATAAAAACAGTAGATTCTTCATAGATTTTAACTTTTTTAAAAATTCATAACCAAATATATTAAATACTACTTGCTATAGTCGAATAGTTTAAAATCTTCAATCAAAACTGCAACTAGAACATGTGTAATGTTTAACAGCACGGGGTACTGATAATAATAGATTCAATAGTATTTGATTGCTTGGCCAAGGGCTTAATTAACAAACCTGATCATCGACTTGCCCCATGTTTTTGTTTCCTTTTAAACCACTTTGTGCTTACTTCCTATATCTTGGGTTGAACCCAAACAAGAAAAATAGCCAAGTACTAACCCAAAGTATAGACTTGAACCACAAGGAGGTTTATGGCACTGAAAAAACGAACTTCAATGCTAAGAACAATACTTGACCAAACTATAATTCCAACACGGAAATACAAGCCTAATATTAGATTTGCACTCAGATTTTGAAAGAAAGATAATAGAAATTAGCATACCGAAGAGAACCATTGCTACAAAAACGCCCTTGCAAAGCGTGTAAAAAGCAATCTTGCGGTCAAAATTAATCGCTACCAGTCCTTTGCTAGCGTGGTTTAAGCCAAAAAAGTAGCCAATAATACAATCAAATTGTATGACTCTGAAAGATTGCATTTATTGTTAAAATATAAAAACATCTAGTTACTCGTATATTAATATTAAACTGTTCGTGTATTTTGGGGTGTAACATTCAAAAGAAATGAAGAATATCACAGTTACAAAAAATGAAAATAAAAACTTTAATTACCTTAACAGCTATATTAAATCTGCTATTTCTACAATCTATTCATGCAGAGGTTAAACTTCTTGCTATTGTATCTTCAAATATGGTGTTGCAACGCAATACTACTATCGCGCTATGGGGGTAGGCTGCTGTCGATGAGGAAATAACTATTAAAGCTTCTTGTTTGGAGAACATTATAAAAATTGAAGCTGTTAGTAATGGAGCTTGGCGTGTTAACGTAGAAACGACGAACAGTAAAGAGCCTCAAATTATAAATATACAAAGTAAATCATCGGATATTACATTAGACAACGTACTGTTTGGAGAAGTATGGTTATGTTCTGGGCAATCAAATATGCAGCAGCCTTTAAAAGGTTATAATGGGCAGCCAACATTTAGTTCTATGATGGCAACGCTAAAATCGGCTAACCCTAATTTACGTTTATCCACAGTTGATAGAGTTGGTTCAAAAACACCTTTACAGGATGTTTAGAAGTATACTTCATGGCAACAAACGAGCCCTGAAAACGTTTCGGAATTTAGTGCTGTGGCTTATTTTTTTGGGCAACAGCTACAAGAGATTTTAAATGTTCCAGCTGGTCTAGAATCAAGGAAAAGAAACTATTCAGGGTGTTTGCGACTTGGCCAAATTCTTCTGAATCATTTGGGAAGAACAAGTTATGAAATTCTATATAATCCAAGATAAAAGTACGCACCCGATAGCAGTTATGGCTGTAGGAAAGGATTCATTAGTTACAAAAAGGAGTAAAATTCAGCCAAGTTTCTGATTAGGAGCAAATAAATTCTATCTTCCATTAAGCTAAGCCTTACCGAAAAAAATGAAATATAAAACAGTTGTATTCATTAGTCTAGCGACTATCCTAATCAGCTTCAAGAGTTTTGCTATTGATAAGATGCTTCTTAACGCAGGTGATTTTGATATGGAAAAAGATTTATTGCTAGTGCAGTTTGATTGTAAAACAGATGTAGATGACCTTCATACTATAGCCGCCTTTGCTACGCTTATATCTGATTCTAACTTTGCAGAAGTACGTTATCATGCAGTTGCCGGCACTTTTGGTATTCAGGAAGGCTTATATGTTCCGCCTAATGATTTATTTCAATTAACTTTTGGAAACAACTGGACTGACGCAAATGCAAATTTTAAAGACGCTATTGAACAAGTCAAAGTTATTATTAAAGCAACGCTCTTAAACCAAGGTGATGTTTGGATTGCCGAGGCAGGCCAATCCGATTTTACAGCTAAGGTTATAAAAGCGATCCAAGCAGATTTGCCTCAAATAAATATTTCACGGTGTATTCATGTGGTTCAGCATAGTGATTGGAATGAAAAATCAACCTCTCCCGAGAATTTAAAGTTTGTAAAAAACAATACTGAGTATGAGAAAATTCCGGATGGAAATATAGTTGGAAACGGAACTCCTGGATTTCGTTCCTCCGAAAAGATTGATTGGAAAAATAAGTTTATGAATCCCAAGTTGATTGAAATATGGGAGCTTGCCATAGCTATATCAAACAAATACAACGGGAAAGAAGGCCGGTATAAGAACGAAGCGATCCTAGCAGGTGGTTTTGACTTCTCAGACCTATCTGAAGTATGTTGGATTTTGGGAGTGCAGGGTATTAGGGATACAAAACACTTTTTCAACATGTATTCAAACTAAATCTATGAATACAAATTCAATTATCAGCATAACCTAAAGTATTGATTATGATAAAACTAACGATTATTTTATATTTCACATTATTTTCTTCCTTTCAAACAACTGTTGAAATAGATAGTACTGCTATACCTACAGATAATCCCGTAAAAAATTACGATATAAAATGGACGGAAGGCTTCCATTGGAAAAATGCTCTTTCAATTAATGAAATAGAAGGCAGTTCCATGTTAGAAAGGTTCAATAGTGCGCAGAATATTTTAAGTCAAAAAGGAGGTGGAGTGATTTATTTTCCTCAGGGAACCTACCACTTTTCAGAACATATCTTATTAAAAAAAGGAATTGTAATTAGAGGGATGGACCCCATTAATTCAGAGAAATTTAACCCTATTGTAAAGGATGAATACCCTAAAGCTTTTATTGATGCCCGTGAGCCAAGATATAGTCTAGGCACCTATTTTATTTTTCCAAAATATCAACCAACTTTTGAGAATTCAGGAACAGATGTTAAAACATCATTTAAAGGAATTAGACTGGAAAATCCTAAAGATGCAGCATACTGCGGCGTCGTGAACATAAATATTAAAAATGGACATATTGCATTTGGAGACAAGGGTAGTCTACAGAAAAATTATAAAACTGGCAATATGAAAGGAAACATGTTGGTATACGGTTGTATTTTGACCAATACTGCAGTTCCTTTAAGTTCTGTGCCAAGCAGTTCGCAAAATAGTTGGCAGCGTTTTACAGATGTTGAATACGGTGCAATTACAGTATATGCCTGTAAAAATATTCTGATTGCCAATAATAGAATCCCTGAATATGATCAGGACAACTTTATTATGAAAGACTATAAACTTTATCCTAATGAGAAAGACTGGAAGGAGAAAAAAAATCTCACTAGCCATGATGTCCTGTTCGATTATCAAAACCGTACGGGAATTCGGGTAAATTTTATGCCGGTATTACACCAGCTTTCTATCTGGAAAATCCATGCAGCGCTAGAAAAAGCGGTGCAAGATGGTACTTATGAAGAATATGTCACCCCCGGAACACTTGCAAAGGGTATTACGATAAGAAACAATTATGTATATACAACAGGTCAGGGTGGAATTAAAACAACCGGTGACGGCGCCTATATTGCGTATAATATTGTGAGATGCAGGCCTAGCGTTGTGCTACCAACAGCTAACGGATTGTATATGGACGCACATGTTAATGCTGTTAGAGGAATTGAGGTGCGCGGCTGGAATTGGACAATAGATAGCAACGATTATGATGTACATGCAAATTATACGCCAGAGGGAATTAAATATAACGATGGCGAAGGTTTGATGCATGAATCATGGGAGAATGTTGGCATTCGTAACAGTAAAATTATAAATAACGTTGGTAATCGGTATATCTGCTTTTGGCGTGTTCCAGTACGTGGTTTGGAAATTAGGGGAAATCGTACTAGAATTAAGCCGAACTGGCACTCCGTATTTGTGAACAGTCAAGCACGATTCAGTCCAACAAATTTGGTTGATTTACCATGTGAAAACGTACTAATTGAAAACAATATTACCGAGGGTGGTGGCATTAAAGTGCTTGGCGAAAAAGGAAACGGAAATATAATACGCAACAATATACACACCTTGCTTAACGAAGGTATCATAGAACAGACTGCTGGTTGTAAGTTAGAAGGCAATAAAAACTATACCGTTGTAACGAACAACTAGGAGTATAAATCCTTATTGCTTTTGCTTAAGATTTTGAAATATTTTGTGCGAATGATGTCACATATTGCCTTAGCCGCCTAATAGGTGATGGCGGATTCTCAAAGCATAGTTGGTTCGAGTACGGGAACTAGTGAGATACAAATATTGATTAAAGTTAATAAAGGTCTTACAATTTGTTTGTGATAAAATATTTCCGCCTTTACCACTCGCACTATCAAATTGTTGAATATGGTTTTTTTGTTCTGGAAACGGTTCAACCTGTAGCAGAACTCGTCGAAGTACCTGTCCACGTTGGAATCGCTTACCCATGAATAGGTAGTCCTGATCCATGATTTTATTTGGTGAATCATGGTGTGGAGGGCCTTGAAGTTCAGCCCTCCATTGCTGGGAATCTGTTCTATACCGTATCATCAACGATAACGTTCCGGTGGAATCGACCGTGCACCAGGTCTTCCACAGCCTGCTAAAAAGGGACAAGGTCAAGTGCAGAGAAATGTACAGGTGCAATCCGTACTGCATATCCAGGGACTATTGGACGAATTTCAGAACGATCCTGAAAAACGGGGCGGAAGAGGCCCTGTTTACAATCCTTTCGCTCTTTTGGCCACCGGAAACCAGCCGGGGATGCCAAAGAGCGACATATTTTGTTTCATCGGGAACGGAAAGACCGTTTCCCGTAAAGCTGAAACTTGATAAAAATTAACATCTGGACGCTTGATATTGAAAAACCGATTAAAAAAAGGGACTAAACGGAGTGGACTCAACATTTTAAAAATAATAAAAATTGAACTTTTGCCAAACACAAATCAAAGCGTCTTTTCGGAGTGGACTCATTAATTATTGTTTTGAACATTTGATCAAATGCTGATCAACATGACGAAGACCCCAAAGATTTTGAAACCTCTATTGGAATCTAGGATAGGCCTTATTTCGCTTTACTTCTACTCTGATAAATCCCGGACTCTAATATTTCTGAACCATAATTCCGACCCATGCCCCAGGAATCCAATGTGCCCTTTATTTCTTTCCAGCCCAGGATGGTCCTTACTATCTAGGGTACCGTTCTTGGAAGCCACCTTGAAATTGCCATCAACAATAACTTCCCCGTTTAGGGTAATGGATATATCGTCACCTACTACCTTAACTTCTTGGGTGTTCCATTCTCCCACTGGGTTTAAGAATCCCCTTTTGGCCGCAATGATACCATATACCGATCCGTGGTACTGGGACGGTTTTAGGTCGGAGTAAATAGCAGCGGTATCGTCAAGGATTTGTAATTCCTTGCCTGCATACGCCGCATCGCCTTTTAAAGGGGCGTGTATACCAAGGCCGTTGTTCGCTCCCGGTGTCAATTTAAATTCAAAGCGGAATATAAAGTCCGAAAATTCTTCTGCGGTAAACAAGTTTCCGTGTCCGCCGCGTGAAGGGCGTACGACCAATTCGTTATTCTCGATAAAATAATCGGTTTTATTACCGATCCAATACTCTAAATGTTCACCGTTGAACAAGGCCTTAAATCCTTCCTTTTGCTCGGTTTCGGTCATTGAAGCGCCTTCTGAAGAAATTTCACGAACATAGACGTTTCTAAACCCAAGGTCTTCTCCATGTGCCTGTAACTCAATGGCCTCTTTTGGAAAAATGGATTTGTTTCGATGCCAATAATTCTCTAAAACAACATTGTCCGTGACCAAAACCCCATTTAGATATACCGTAACTCGATCGCCCACCATTTTAATCCGGAAGGTATTCCACTCCTCGATAGGATTGTCGGCTACCGTCAGGGGGTTACTTTCATGGGTTTGGTTGTTGTAAAGACCGCCACTCCCCACTTGGGCACCAACCTCGGTTAAGGCAATATCCCAAATTTGCACTTGTGGGATGCCTCGCAAGTAAATACCACTGTCGCCGCCCTTGCTTATTTTCCAATCTACCAACATTTCAAAATCGCCATAATCCTTTATAGTACAAATGTTGTTATACCCCTCACCTTTAAAACCGATGACACCGTCTTTTATATACCAGTCCTTCATCATTTGTTCGTTGGCCGCTTTTTGAGCCGTGGCTAATTTACTTTTTGACATTTTAGCCCTGGCTATCGGATTTTGGACAAGACCTTCCCATCCGGTAAAATCGGTACCGTTGAATATGGAAACGAATCCTTCTTCGTTCGACATTTTCTCCAAAAATTCGGTGACATCTATTTTAAGGTATTGACTGTCCGCACCTGTTAGATTATCGATACTTTTTGAAACAATATCTCGAACGACATCGCCGCTTAGGCCGTTGTCGACTCCAGGGGTGGGCAATGCGATGCGGATAGCTGCATTTGAAGCTGTTGTGATTAAATCGCTGTCGTTCAAGAATTCAGCCACGAAAATTAAACTCAAAAAGGTCTTGGTTCTGGATGCTGCCTGAATAATCTCTTTCTTTTCGGCCGTGGATTGGGCAAAGGGCATCAATTTGCGCACTAAGAGTAATTTTTGCTCATCCGGATAATCGGATGCTATTACTTTTCTCAAGTACCTTCTCAATGCCTTGGGGCGCTCCGTGCCATCGATGGTATTGTTTGCTGCATCGAACAATAAGGGGATAGCTGTATTGTTCTTCCATTGCGCCAAAGCATCGGCCGCAGCCAATTTTTCACCGTCATTTCCAGATCGCAATTGTTGCGACACTAATTCAAGGGCTTTTTCGGAACTTAAGGCGGCCAGTACCGGAATTAATTTCGATTGATCGCTAGCTTGCACATAGGCTTGGTAAATTTGACTTCCCTCAGCACCGCCAGCCGCTTCAAGCACCCCGATTATGGCTTTTTGTATGTTGCCTATATTCTCCTCGCCCGTTACCGTGTTCAATAGTTGGGTGAGATCGGAAATATTGTCGCTTCCAGAAATGGAAGGCAATGCGGCGTAAACGGCTTGTGCGGTCCTTTCATCACCATCTTTTGCCAGAGCGGTTATTTCATTAAACTGGGAATCGGCTTTTCGGGCGGCTAATACATGCAATAGTGCCACCTTCCCGTCTGTACCTGTTTTACCTAACGAGTCGGTCAGTAATGGGTTGTCTTCGGCACTGACGATTTTCAACAGACTTTCCTGTAAAGCGGAATATTCTTCGGGCGAACCAGCGGTATTCAAGGTTTGCAGCAAAATGGGAAGCGCCTTGTCTTTTTCTTGAAAGGCCAAGGCCTTTATACCTGCCACGCGAACTTCTTTGTTTTCATCGGTAAGGGCCTTTAAAACCCCTTTTTCAAAAACAGCGGTTTCATCACGGTGTTCCAACATACCTAGCAACAGTGCCTTGGTTTCAGGGGAAGCCTTTTTATATTGTTTCATCCATTTTTCAACTTCGTCGGAAGCCAAATTTTCCGACGCTGCATCCAAAACGGAAGCAACATATTTTTTATCGGAATGTTTTGCCTCTTTGAGCAAGGTCTTAAAAAAAGCACTGCCTTCATTGGCGCGTAATATGTGTACCGCGGCAGACCTAAAGTGCAATTGGTCTTCGGAATCACAGTTTTTTAATAGCATTCGGGCCACCTTCGAACCAAGTGTTCTATTACCCGTTTTCGATAATTGATGTGCATAATGTACCAGTGCCGATAGCGACTTTGATGCGTCTGGCGTATAGTTCGATGCAGCAGCAGCTTTCGTCAATGTGCCAAAAGCATCTGCGCTGGCAATTTCCGCCAATGCCATCAGTGCTTTGGCTTTTACGACAACATCGCTTGTCGAAGCATATTCTTTCAATTGCGCTTGGGAAGGTGCGTAACGCAAAGTCCCCAAGGCATCGATAAAAGCGGGAAGGTTTTTACTGTTCGTTTGTTGAATGCCATCAAAGATGGCTTTTGCTGCTTCTGTGGAGCCTATGCCGGTCAATGTGGCAAGTGCCGGTTGATAGAGTTGGTCATCAGCAAGATAGGCACTCAAGGCTTCAACACTGGCCATGCTTCCGCAATACATTAAGCGTCGCATTAAAAAAGTCTTCACTTCTTTATCGGTAGCTTTCTCCAATGCCATAATCAGCGTTTGCTCAACGATGCCTCCATCAATGGTTGGTGTTTGGCCGCCGCTGTAAATGGCAACACTTTCAATGGCATATCTGGCTTGGGTGTCGTTACCGCTTCCTAGGGGCACGAGCTTATCGGTAAATCCAAGAATGCCTTCCTCTCCTAGGCCAATGATCTCTTCCATCAATCTATCGGAATGTTCTAGGTCATCGGTCGGTAATTGGGCAAGAATATCCACCACCTTGGTTTCCACGGTTCTATTGGTCTGTGCTGTAAGTATATGGCCTGTGCACACCAATAAAAAGACTGCACTAATGGTACTAATTGCTTTTTTCATTTTCAAATAATGGCTAGTTGAACTTTCTTTACTAATAGGCCCATGATGAACGCATGGGTTGATCGATCAATCTGTTGGCTTCCTCATCATTGACGAACTCTTGCTTACTAGGGTCAAATTCTAAGGTCCTACCTAATCGCAATGCTATAATGCCCATGTTTACGACGGTTGCCGAACGATGTCCGTTTTCTTCGTTAAGCGCAAACTTTTGTCGTGTTTTTACCGATTCGGAAAAAACGGTTATTTGCTCTTCGGGATCGGGCATACTATCGATCAATGCCTCTATGTTGGGAATCGTAGATTTAAATCCGTTAAAAATTTTACCGTCCGGCCCTTCAATATAAGCTGCATCTTTATCTTGGTTCTCACCATCCAAAATAATCTGGCAGCCGTCCGCATACGTATAGGTTATTTTCCTCCAAGTACCTATGGCGTCGTAATGTTGCTGAGGTGAATCGACCTCTACTTTTACCGGGCTGTCGTTATCCTTTCCTAAAAAGTATTGTACCGGATCAATATAGTGCTGTCCCATATCGCCAAGTCCGCCTCCATCATAGTCCCAATACCCGCGGAACGTACCATGAACACGATGCGGGTTATATGGTTTTTCGGGCGCTGGCCCCAACCACATATTGTAGTCCAGTTGCGAGGGTACAGGTTGCGGACTTAAATTCTCTTTCCCTACCCAATAAAATTTCCAGTTAAAGCCCGTAACCCCGCTAATGGTTACTTTTAGGGGCCATCCTAAAGCTCCGCTATCTACCACCTTTTTTAACTTTCTTACGGGTGTTCCCATGCCATAGAAATTTTCTTCAAAACGGAACCACGTGTTCAAACGAAACATTTTGCCATGTAATTTCATGGCTTCTACCACTTTTTTACCTTCTCCTATAGTTCTGGTCATGGGTTTTTCGCACCAAACGTCCTTACCCGCTTCGGCGGCCATGACCGACATGAGACCGTGCCAATGGGGTGGCGTTACAATATGTACGATATCAATATCGGGCCGTGCCAATACATCTCTAAAATCGCGATAGCCTTTGACACTGTTCCCCACTTTTTCTAACGTACGTGATAGATGGTTGGCATCTGCATCGCAAATGGCCAATAATTTTGTCCCTTCATATCCTAAATGGCCCTGTCCCATGCCTCCAACACCAATGATCGCTTTGGTCAATTGGTCGCTGGGCGGAACAAAATTGACACCTCCCATGACATGTCTGGGAATTATACTGATTCCTGCGGTCGCCAAAATGGACTTTTTCACAAAGTCTCTTCGGTTTGTTGATTTTATGCTCATAACAAGGTTATTCTTAGATTCAAGTAATAAACGCAACAGCTTGCTGTTGTAAAAAAAGCCGCAACCCCAGTTTTGGCGCTAGCGCCAAAACTGGGGTTGCGGCGGCGAAAAAAACTTCATGCTTTTGGGTCGCAAACCTTAAAATATATATCGCATTTAACGGTACACCAAAGATATGAAATTTCCGTATACAGGCAGGAAGGCATGTCGGCCATACCCGAAAAGATCGGCACGAACAAGTCCACGATCAGCCGAGAGCTGGCCAGGAACTCGGACGGGCGCAGCGGCCGTTACAGGGCGGAACAGATAACCGGCCATGCCAAAACGATGGGACTACCTTGTGTCTCCCCGGAAAGGATATACCGTTTCGTGTGGCAGGACAAAAAGCAAGGAGGGACATCATACACGCATTTAAGGACAATGGGAAAGAAATAAAAAAAACGGGGCGCCGCCAAGGCCGGAAGAGGGCATATACCCGGCAGGGTCGATATCGACCAAAGGCCCAAGATCGTGGAAAAGAAGGAGCGCTTCGGCGACCTGGAGATAGACCTGATAATCGGGGTCGGCCACAAAGGGCCGCTGCTTACCATAAACGACAGGGCGACCGGAGTCTTGAAGATGGGGCAGATAGAGAACAAGGAGGCCAAAACGATCGAGGACACGGCCGTACGCCTGTTGCAGGACTGGTTGCCCTTCATCTTTACCGTTACCAGCGATAACGGAAAGGAGTTCGCAGACCATAGGGCAATGGCAGAGCAGCTCAACATCGATTTTTTCTTCGAAAAACCCTACCATAGCCGGGAAAGGGGGGGGGCGGACGAGAACCTCAACGGACTGGTCAGGCAATATTTCCCGAAAAAAAATAACTTTGACCTGATAGAAAAAGAACAGGTAGAAAAAATAGTGAACAACAGACCCAGAAAAAGATTCGGTTATAGGACACCGGAAGAAGTTTTTGTCAACGCAATCAACAATAATGGAATCGTCGCGTTATTGACTTGAATCCACCATTTTAAAGACGCTTCCGATTTGGTTCTAAAAGAAGCAAAATAGACCTGTTCGGATTTTGGGAATCTTTTGTTAAGGATTTGATTATTTCAGGAAGAACGGGTTATGCACGTAATAACCGTGATACAATTCGTTCTCTAAAACGGTTTTATAAAAAACCAGTTTTACACATGCGTGAAATCAATGTGACCTTTCTGGATAAATACGAGGTATTCTTAAGAAGCAGGGGCGGCTCCAACGGCGTAATCGGAGAGACATTGGAACATCAAAGTGTCCTGACTACTAAAGCCTATGTTCGTGAATTTGGTGTAGAAGTATTGGACGAAGCGGTTGAAGCATTACTATGGTAAAACAATAAATATAATTATTAGCTAATATATTATCTATTTTTTGTACTTTAGTATATTATTAGCTAATATATTATCTCTATAATGAATAAGTATAGTGTTGACAAACTTCCAAGAGATATTCGCATAGAAATAGCGCACAAACACAGAAAGCTTCGTAAACAAAGGGGACTCTCCCAAACAGAATTAGCAGAACGTTCGGGAGTATCTTTAGGTAGCTTAAAACGGTTTGAAACCAAAGGGCAAGTTTCTTTGGAATCACTTCTGAAACTTGTTTTTGTTCTAGGTCGGTTATCTGATTTTGAAAGTATACTGAAGCCAGATGAAAACCTTAAACATATTGAGAAATTATTCGATTCAAAAAGGAAAAGCTGATGCAACCAATTGAACAACTAGAAGTTTACCTTCGCTTTACCGATACTCCCATTCCTGTTGGTCAAATGGTAATCGATAATGGAACTACTTTTTTTAAGTACGATGCTGATTTTATACGTAGCGGTTTAGCTATTTCTCCTTTTAAACTGAAACTTTCCGAGACTATTCTAACTCCTGAAACCTCAATTTTTGATGGGCTCTTTGGCGTATTCAGCGACTCACTCCCAGATGGTTGGGGCAGGTTGTTATTGGATAGAACATTGTCATCAAAAGGAATATCGCTAAATCAGATAACACCCTTAAATCGTCTGGCCTATGTAGGTTCTAGCGGTATGGGCGCATTGACCTATAGACCAAATCTAAACTCCGAATTTCAAGCCGATACCCTTTTGGAATTGGACGAAATTTCTAAAGAGACGAATAAGGTATTGGCCGGTTCACCTTCTGATGTAATAGAAGAACTATATAATCTTGGAGGGTCTTCCGGTGGTGCCAGACCCAAAATTTTAGTGGGTTACCATAAGAAAACCGATCATCTCATTCATGGTGCATCAGAACTACCTGAAAGTTATGAACATTGGATTATCAAATTCCCGTCATCGACCGACTTGCCGGATATTGCACAAATAGAATACGCTTATTATAAAATGGCTTTAGCTGCGGGTATTGAAATGTCGGAATGCAAATTGTTCAAGGGGCCATCAGGGAAAACCTATTTTGCAACTAAAAGATTTGATAGAATTCACAATGACCGTTTGCACTTACATTCTGCGAGCGGACTGCTAAATGATAATTATCGTTACAGCAATCTAGACTATGGCAATGTAATGGACTGTGCCTTTCGTTTAGAAAATCATGTTGCGGCGTATTCAAAAGTACTTAGGCTGGCGGCATTTAATGTGTATAGTCATAACCGGGACGACCACAGCAAGAATATTTCCTTTTTAATGAATTCTACTGGAGCATGGAAATTGGCGCCGGCTTATGACCTTACCTTTTCAAATTCATCGCATGGCATGCATAGCAGTATGATCGCAGGGGAGAGTAAAACTCCTGGGCAGCAACATTTGTTAGAATTAGCCAATACCTTTGGGGTTAAAAACCCTGAAACTATTATTGAAGAAGTAAAAACCGCAATTGCTGATTGGAAAATTTATGCCAAGGATTCTTACGTTAGTGCGGATTCCAAAAAAATAATTGGCAAAACCTTGATGGACATTAGCAAGAGGTGAAAAATACGGTTTATAATTTCTTATGATTCAATTAACGGTACAGGGTTGAATAATCACAATCTGTATTGAGCGGACACGGAAGCTCTTATTTTTATTGAATATAGCCTGCGCTATGAGGGATAAGATAAGTGCTGGAGGTGGGTTGACTTAGTGGTAGTATCTAGAAAGGGTGCTCTAGTACCTCAGAAGTTATTACCCAATTCATTTGTCTAATTTATAAAGTTCTCCAAGTTAAATATGCTTCTCACCAATCTAATCAGTTCCTAAACTACAACCTTACTTCCTTCACGGCAATATTTCAGAAGCTTTCTCAAAACTCTTGCAACCTCCTTTGTGCCTGAAACCTTATACGTATTAATAATCTTAAAATCTATTCCTTCTTTGAGGAAAGCATCAATTGGAAAATCTAAATTCTGCTCATTTCTTCTAATCCAAGCGTATCCTAAAATCTATAGTTCAAAGTTTAAATAAAGGTCAAAATGTAAACTAATTAATTAATACGCTACATTAAACTTTATGAACTCAATGGATAGGTGATTGCTTAAAAGTGTATATAAACCTTTGTTTAAATGGACTACGGGGAAAGCATAAATTAGAGTTAAGCCTCTGCTAGTATCCTAAATGTTTCATTAAATTACGTTTGATTTTACAAAGCATAAGCAATAAAATTGAATTAATTTAACACTTGTTCAGCCATTTAATTAGAAGCTAATAAATATGACGATAAGCAAAAAGATTATTGTAGGATTAATGCTTATTCTGTTTGTTGCCATAACTTTTAATGGTTTTTGGTTAAAAGAGCAATATCAAGATATCGATAAATCTGACTTATACTGGGAATTTGATGAAAGAGAATCCTTGGGCACATATACTCACATAAATATCGAAGGGGGAAACAAGATATACGTTAGTATTGTCGACGGTTTGGATGATATATTATATTATAAAAACGAACCAGTAACAGATTTTACCTTTAAAGTTGCCAATGACACTTTAAAAATAAAATTTGCAACAGATTTATTTACGAAAAGAATTGCGGGGAAACGTTGGAAAAGTTATAGAATGGTAATCGGATGCAAGAATTTAAAATCCTTGATTCTAAATAATTCATATGCTGACTTAGAATTAGAGTCAAAGGATAGATTGATTCTTAAAGCTAATGGATATTCTATTGTTAAGATAAAGTCGCCAAATGTGAAAATTAATTCTTTGAAAGTAGAATTATCGGGAAACTCTTTTGCTCTTTTTTCTGATGAACAAAATCCCTTAAGCACAGATTTATTAGCAATTAAACTTATAGACAGTAGCTTTATTAATTTGAATAAAACAATAGCTAGGCGTTTTTTACCTTCTTTAAAAGACAATGCCCGCATTATTTATGGTAGTGGAATCAAAACTTTTGAAAACGGTCAGATAGAAAATTATTTTGAACCAAAAATTAGTTCTTTTCATAAATAAAAGGTTTGACAGCAAAACAATTGGCCTATGATAAATTTTGAGAATTTTAGTTTTTACTACAAACGTAAAAATCCAATTTATACTGACTTAAACCTAAGTATTAAACCTGGAAAAATTTATGGCCTTTTGGGCAGGAATGGAGCTGGAAAATCAACTTTACTCAATAATATCTGCGGGCTCAACTCTCCCACCACTGGCAAGGTAACTGTGAAGAATAGAACGCCTTCTGAAAGAAGTCCTTACTTTCTTCGGGATATATATATCATCCCTGATGAAGTTTATATACCTGCAATTGCACCAAAAAGATTCGTGAGGATTTATGCCCCGTTTTACCCAAAATTCTCTTTGTCAGAGTTTCAAGAATACCTGTCAATATTGGATGTTCCGGAAACCAGAAAGCTAAATAATTTATCTTTTGGCCAACAGAAAAAATTTATTATCGCTTTTGCATTGGCCTGTAATACGAGCACTTTAATAATGGATGAGCCCACAAATGGATTAGACATCCCCTCAAAAGGCTTATTCAGAAAACTGATTTCTTCGCTGTCTTCAGAAGAAAAGACGTTGGTTATTTCAACGCATCAAGTAAGGGATTTAGATGATTTGATTGATTATATATTGATTGTGAATAACGGGCACTTCGTTTTAGCAAAAGATGTTAAGGAAATATCGAAGAAGGTGGTCTTTAAGTTTTATCAGGAAGAACCTGTTGGGAAAAATGTTATACAAGTAGAGACAGTTCCCGGGGGATTTTTAGTTATGCATGAAAATGAGCAAGAGCCAGAAACTAGGGTTAATATAGAGCAACTATTCAATGCGTGTATAGTAAAGCCGGAAGTCATAGAACAAATTTTCAAGCCTTAATAGTTATGGAGCAAGTATTTGAATTTGGTAGGTTTAAGCTTTTAACGCAAAGGATTGTTTCAGAACGGGGAACGAAATTGTTTGGCAGTATACTCTTCATAATTTTTTGCATGATACTTTTCTTGGGCATTGGTTATATAAAACCGAGCGTATACGAGACAGCTAGGACTTTCTTTGTAACAATTGGTTTATTTCTTGGCCCTATAGCCTATACTTGGGTACTTTCTTCAGAATATCAAACTAACAGTCAAAGCATTTCTTTTCTTATGTTACCAAGTTCAACATTTGAAAAATGGTTGGCACATACAATAATTGGAATTGGCCTGTACTACTCAACTTTTTTAGGGTTCTTTAGGCTTTTAGATTTATTTTTTGTCAAAGCTATTCATACCAAATATGATAGTACAGGAATTTCTTATTTAGTAAAGGATTTGGAGATTCAATCTTTCGATTCCTTACTTTTATATGGACCTTTTTTACTAGGAATAATAACAAGTTTAACCATTCTAATCGGGACTCTTTACTTCAAAAAAAACAGCCTTGTATATTCTTTACTTAGCGTTTTATTATTGGGTTTGGGTACGGTTATATATCACTTTTTTATCATCAATTTGAACTTAGAAGGAAATATTCCGATGGATGGCAGGTCTGCAATACCATTTTATCGTGTTTTGATTTCAGATAGTTCGGATTCGGCCAGAGATTATATAATAGGCTCCAAATACAGTATTACAAGTATTTTGTCGGCTATTTGCATTCCTATTATTTGCGCATTGACCTTGGCTTACTATTACGCAATAAAAGAAAAAGAGCTGTAAGCATTATAGAGTAGATTAATTAAATCTAGAAAATTAGTGGTATCCTTAAACCCACCTTTAATTAGACTTTCCTAAAACCCCCCAATTAGTTCAATTAAAGCACCTTTTAAATGGACTTTAGCAATTCCGTTAAAGGTGAATTTTAGGAATTAAAAAGCCCACCCCGAGACTATTTGACATGGAGCTATTTTGTTGAAAGACTTTGGGAAGTAATGGTAATTTGACGATTAAAATTCCAAATTTTCAACCTATTTTAAGAATGTATGCGCAATAACCTACATATACTAGAAAGTACTTTGCTTTAAGATTGGAGTTCCTGCTTTTAGTGGAAAATTGTTGCTTTGCTTATATTAGAAAATATTTGACTGAAAATCAATTATAATGGAAAATATTTTGCAATTTTGATTTAAATCTATTAATAGTGGAAGAAAATACACCTTTACATCTGCAAGAAATCATTTATGGTTCGCCGGACTCGGTAACTTCCCGTAGGATATCAAAGTGGGAAGACGAAGGTATCGTCCGCAAAATTGCGCCAAGAATCTACACCTCCAACCTTGAAGATAAGCCCGAGGATGTAATCAGGCGAAATCTATTTCCGATTCTTGGGAATCTATACCCGGAAGCCGTTTTAAGCCATCGGTCTGCTTTTGAGTTCGCTCCCACAGCTAACGACCAAATCTTTGTGACCTACAAATACACTAAAAAAATACAGCTTCCGGGAATTACCATACGTTTTATGGATGGCCCAAAAGCGATAGAGGGCGACACTTTTTTCTCTGGAGCTTTGATGGTTTCGCAACGGGAACGTGCCTTACTAGAAAACCTTCAGGTTTCAAGACAGACAGGTGCCGATTCCAAAACGTTGGCCTTTCCTCAAATAGAGGAAAAACTGGAAACGATCGCTCGTGTTAATGGCGAAGCTGAGCTGAACCAAGTACGCGACCGTGCAAGGACTATTTCCAAAGAACTGGGAATGGAAAAGGAGTTCTGGAAGCTCAATAAAATCATAAGTGCCTTGTTGACCACGCGACCTGCCAAAGAACTAAAATCGCCCTTGGCCATGGCCCGTGCAAGTGGCAGTCCTTATGACCCTGCCCGAATACAACTATTCGAAAACCTTTTTAGGGAATTGAAACAACAGGAATTTAAATTCCGTGAGGAAAAAAATACGACTACCGAAGCCTATCGGAATTTTGCTTTTTACGAGAGTTATTTTTCCAATTTTATCGAAGGTACCGTCTTTGAAATCGAAGAGGCAAAACGAGTAATTTCGACCCAACAACCTTTACCTGAAAGAAATGAAGATTCACATGATGTATTGGGAACATATCAATTGGTTTCCAACAGGCGGGAAATGAAGATAGTTCCATACTCCGCAGCTGATTTCTTGGAAATTCTTCAATACCGCCACCCGATTTTGTTAAGCGCACGCACCGATACAAAACCGGGAAAACTCAAGGACAAGAATAATAGAGCAGGCGACACATCTTTCGTGGATATGGAACTAGTCCGCGGTACATTGCTACAGAGTTTTGACTTTTATAGGGCGTTAACACATCCTTTTGCAAAGGCCGCCTATATAATGTTCGTCGTAAGCGAGGTACATCCTTTTTTAGATGGCAACGGTCGAATAGCGCGCGTAATGATGAACGCCGAACTCTCCACCGCCGATCAGACCAAAATCATTGTCCCCACGGTCTATCGAGAGGATTATTTGGGAGGATTACGGAGATTGACTAGAAACAATAACCCTAAAGTCTATATAAGGATGTTGGAACGTGCCCAAGCATTTAGCGACACCCTTTCTGGAAGCAATATGGAGGCGATGGAAGTTGTCTTAAGAGCAAGTAACGCCTTTATGGAAAGTAATGAAGGAGTTTTGAAAATTATTGCCGGTTAGAATAGCAAAGTTTCCTTATTTAATGCTCCTCATGAAAATGGCACCCTAAGAAAGCGGCTAGGCAGCTAACTGCACGGACGATTTTTCTTCGTAAGGCAGGGTAGCTAGAGTGTTGACAAACCGTAGTCGGAAATACTTTCCATGCGCACCGGCGTAGCGTGTCCGCATGGGAGGACATGGATGTGGATGATTTTAACCTCTGCTGGAGCTTGGGAATTAGGGACCGATTGCTCGGATATTTCACGTAATAATTGAGAATAAAGCAAATATCCTGTCATTGGTTGTAACCAAAAAATCGCATCGGTTTAAGGCCTCATCAATTCGTATTTCAAAAAATCTAAATAAAAGTGTCTCTTTATAGATCTCTACAGGTTGCCCGCACTAAAACCTAACCTCCTTAAAGGTCTTCAACTAATAAAGAAGTACCAAAAAATAAAAACAAAAGCTATCATTGACTTATGAACCCTTTTTGATAAAACATCTGATCTTTAAAAACAGACCATAGACCATTGTGCAGAAAATGGAGAACCTGTTAATATGTGCTAATATTTGGCTGAACAGTTACGGTAGTGGTACAATTACTATTCTGTTTTGCTAGGATATAAAAAACTAAAAGGATAGGTTTTAATCTTCCATAATACAGATAATACAATAGGCTTAATTTCTTTAACAGGAATATTTTTTGCTCTAAAAGCTAAAAATAAAGACAGTGAGAAACTCACAATAAAGTTCATAAAACCAATGAGACCGATACCTAATATAGACCACACGACTGTTTCAAAATTGAGCTCATAATTAGCGCCAAAGAGACCAAGTGCAAAATTACCAGAGGCAAAAGTAATATGCCTTATATCTAGATTGAGCCCTAAGAAAATACCAATAGGTGCTATTGTTCCCATGAGCACCCCAAACCAAAAGTTCGAAGCAATACCCGGCCATTTTTTATGATACCATTTCTTTAATTTCTCTCTATTATTATGGCTTATATATCTTTTAATAATTGGACTGTAGGCGATGCGCTCAGGGATTTTATAAAATTTATTCCGGTTTGCCACATCACCAGCTATTACACCAGATATAAAAAGAAATACACCTGCAATGGCAGCGTGAAAAAGTGCCGGAGAGTCTATTGGATGTAGATCTTCTATTAATATAGACCATTTATCACCCATAATATCTTTACCATTATAATAATAAATAAGCCAGGCACCGAGTAATGCAATAGGGAAAGCCATAATTGCATTACCTAAAAACGCTATAAACTGAGTACGGAAAAGCTGTGCAAAATACTTTGCAAACTCAAAATGCCTAATTGTAGCTTTTACATTTGAATGAAGCCCTTTTTCTAAAACACTCACAAGGGTACTAGCAGTCATAGCAGGTTGCTTTGTAGCCAGCATAAAACCCATTAAATATATGATGATAAAGCCCAATGCATAATTCAAGGAAAATAAAAAGGCATACCCGAAATAACTTGCATCGACCATACTTAATAAAATTTTTAAAACACATAAAATTCCAACTATAAAACCACCACCTAAAGCAGCTTTAAACATCTCATAATATTCGAGTTGAGATTTTGATATATATTTTTCGCCTGTCATAGCTTTATGAGATATTACCTCAAAAGCATACATTTGCGATGCGTTTTTTATAAATTTTCTTAATTGTATCTTTGTAGCGTGAATTTTGAGCAGTGCATTAAAAAGGCTTATTGCGATTTCATTATTTTCATCTTTTGAGGCTTCCTCGACAATTAATATCAATGCTTTAATTCTATCCAGTTGTTCCCTTAGCCGGTTTAAATCCTTATTTGTTTTTAAAGAGATGCCACTTATTTGTGCAGCCGTATACGCCTTATTCAAATACTCTTTGCATTGTTCAATTAAAATTTTGATCTTATTAAAATCAATGTCTTCAGTACTCAATAACGTATAGCTTTTTGACTGCAAATCAAACAAACGCTGTATTTTCTTCTGCAGTACTAAAAAAGGATTTCTTTTAATTTCATACTCTGGCAACATTCTCCTTATGTCTCTTTCTAATACGATACCACTGGCACGCGTAGAGAGAACCATCACACTATAGTTAAGTTGATGTATTATTCCATTTTGCTGCGGTACATTTTCTGAGCCCAATTCATCAAATAGACTAAAAATCGCTAAAATCTCTTGCGGGTCAAGATTTTTAACCCATTTGTAGTCATACTTTTTACGCAATACTCGATCAAGTAGATGCTTCATTGTTGAAGAGTCACTATATTCTGGTAAAATTTTATAAGTTATTTTTTTTAATAATTCTTTTCTAAAACTATTTGGAGAATTAAGACCTACATCAATTAACATCTCAACAAAAGTTCTGTCTTTAAAGAGGTATGTCAGATAATTTTTAAAATTGTAGAGATAGGCGCTATTATTTTCTAAAATTTCGATAATCGGTAAGAGTGTAACGGCGTTGGCTACTTTTTTTGGTCTAAGAGCATCCACAATTTTAATCAGTACGTCCTCTGGTTCTTCCAGTTGTTTCCATACTGAATCACTACTGAAGTACTGGCTAAATATATTCTCAATAATTGTTTGTGACATGCAATTATGATAGTGTATTAATTTTAATTTTTTAGACTTACATCATCGGAAGTATCCAGAAAAGAAACCTCTGAAAAATCATTGTTGTTTTTTAATACAATTTATAGCGATCAGTAGTTAACTACTGACCTTTGTAAAATTTTTCAACATTCGTGGATAATCCCGTAAAAGTTCTTTAGAAATTTCATATTTACAATTAATAAGTTCGCACGCCTTTGCACTATGTTGAAAATCTAAAAGTTCATTTCTAGAATAATCATGTGTAGTATCAAACTCAAAATCTTCATCTTTTATAAAATAATTAGTCTTTGCTATAGCAGTTAAAAATGAGGTTTTACCCGATTCATTCATACCCACTAAGGTTGTGATTGAAGGGTCAATAGCAACGGTTTGAGTTGTTTGAATACTTTTATTTTTGTTAAATACAACTTCTTTTAGTTTTATCATGATTTAGCTTTGTTCTTTTTTATAAAGTGACACAACTCCCACGAAAATAAGGGATTATATAATTTATATGAGTTTTTTATTTCATTAATTTAATTTAAATATTAAGATTTTAATTTTCCAATTATATCAAAATAGGTTATTCCAAGGAGTTTGAACAATCGCACCATAATTGATATAGGTAAAGACAAGTATTATTAAACAACCTAAGACAACCAATGAACTGCGAACAGGCGAATAAAATACCTTTGGAAACTGTGCTGAAAAATATGGGTCACGCTGCTTTGGAGAAACATTCGGGCGGTTCGGAACAATGGTACGAAAATCCATTACGAACTGAAGCAACCCGTAGTTTTACGGTGAACCACAAAAAAACCTTTGGTAAGACCTTGGCACAATAAAGGGCTGTTCGCCATAGCCCATATGTACCATGTAAGATTTGGCAAGTTCAAAAAAATCGGTGTTGTTCAAATGCTCTCCACGGGGTAGGTTAAGGGAGGCATGTAGGTAACGCTTTTCGGTATCGTGCTTGTTGCCAAGATAATGGAGCACCCTCGCAAAAAACTGCGTGTCGGTATTCGTATCGGAATAGGTATTCTGAAAACCGAGCACGGTGCTTTCAGTTTTGCCCAGTACATAGTTCAGCACGCCTTGTACACTATTACTGTAAAGTACCCTTGCTATCATTTTATTCTTCCGTATTCATCGTTTCTATAAGTTCGAGCATCAGCTCGTTGGATTTTCGTATCTCCCGTTCCAAGGTCGCGTTCGGGCTGCGCATGTTCTTATAGTTGGCGACCTTGACCAGTTGGTTGATGTTGTTCCCTATCCTGTTCATCTGGTAGCTAAGGTTGGAGATGCTGTCGGGAATACGTTTCTCCTTTATCGTTTTCCTGTTCAGGATAAGCTTTCTCAAAAAAGGTCCGACCGTTTACGGTTAATAACGGTAGTTTCTAGTTCTGCAAAACAGGACAAAAACAGACGGTTTTGTGTTGTTACAAAACTCAATATTTCAATGCAGAAAACGGATAGCATTTTGTTAAGTCATACAGGCTTAAAATACTATTATGAAACTGACAAGAAAATATTTAACGAGGTTAAGAATAAATACCTATCTACTTTATGGATTGATGCGGACTATGAAACCCAAATTAAAGAGATAGCACACAATATTAGAAACAGACGATCTAATAACACTAAACGAATAAGGCAAAAATATAATGCAAGGCAAACACAACTATTTTGAAATAATTCCCATAGTTTACAGTATAAAAAAGGTTTAACGCATAAGGTTTCACAATCTGTCCCGGTCGGTGCATTATCTTACAAACTTTACACCCATAAAAGAACAAAAGCAATTAATCCATTTAAACTAAATATTATGAGTAATGAATATGATTTTGACAAACTAAAGAATACTATTGTAAGTCTTGAATACAAGGAGCAATTAAAAAGATGGATAATTGTCAGGACTAAATACCTACAAAATGTAAATAGTATCGGACATGACCCTTTTGAAATTTCATTTGATCAAAAATGTTATTTAGAAATTTCTAAAATTAAAGAATTGATTGCACTGGATAAGATTTGAAATCTGACACGTCTGATTTGCAAATTCAAACAAATCAATATAACCGATGTTGGATAAAATGTTGGATAAAAGTAATTCCAAAAAACAAAAAAAAACCAGTAAACATAGTGTCTACTGGGTTTTATTTGCTCCCCCTCTTGGGCTCGAACCAAGGAGAGTAAGTCATTTATATCCAACCTTTTGTCAACTTGTCAACTTTATAGGTATCCGAATTGTATGCCTTATTTTCTATTTTATTACGCTAATATCCATAAATAAATCCTTTTTATCGCCTATCCTTCAAATGATTTATCACCAAAGGCCAACTATATAAACCGCTGTCTAATATAATCGTTCATCTGACTTAGGGTAAGCTTTGCAGAAGAACCCCCGGCCCTAATAAAAAACTCTTCATCTTGGCCATTATTCAGGAAAACGGGGACATGGCTGGGTTTACAATCAACAAGCATTATTCTTTTCCCTTTATAGTTTTCAAATTTTGGATTGATATGCAACATTGACCCTGTCCCTAATCTACTCTTGATAATATTTCCTAGGTGAAGGTCCATTTTATCTTCATTTGGAAAATCATCTGTTTCAAGACCAAGTGCATCCCCATTATCTGCCACTCCAACGACCAAAGTACCACCTTCGGAATTTAAAAAGCCATTAATAGTCTTTAAAATAGCATGTTCCATTTTAGGGTCTTGCTGATTTGTATGTAGGTTTACTCTTAATGTTGATTTAAATTCAGTATACGAGCCTTCGCCAGCAGCAACCATCTGTTCAATGGTCTTTGGTCTTTCCTTGATGACTTCCCCTCTAGACAAGTGTTTAAAACCATCTTTAATCACTTGCGCTATTAATTTCCTTCTTGCCCCTAAAAAATCATTATAGGTCATAGAATCCCAGGCAGTTGGTAATGCATGCCAATAATATATTTTCTCTAAATCAGATTTTGGAACATGTTTTAAAAATGATTGGAAATACTCAGATGGTGCATCATCGGAAATGGAGCTATTATCGCGCCACTCAACGAGAGCATAATTGGCCACTTGGTTGGTGTCCCGTGTACTTGTTATACCAAAACTCTTTAAATAGTTTTTAGGAAACAGATGATGCCGTTCAACCTTTTTTCTATAGGCGTTAGTACTTGGGTCTAAGGCATCCCATACCTTTATTTCGGAAAACAGAACCTTCGCATCCAACAAATTTAAGGCAGCATGATAACAATGAAGAGCAGGACTGATGGCAGAAGAAGTTTCAAGATTGACCAACAATGTAGTTGTCCAAAAATCTTCCGTCACTTCTAAATTAAGGGTATGGTTCATCCATTCAAGATATTCACTGGCATTGGTTACTTTCCTTAAATCTGCCAAATCGCGTTCCATAGCACTTTCATTGGAACTTATATATCGACTGGTCAAAGTGGACATAAAAAACCATTGACCCATCACCTTTTTTAATTCCCTTTCATTTACCTTAAAATCCACTTTACCGATAAGATAAAAAATATAGGCATACATTAAGGTTGTCTGTGAGCTGATCATCTTAGCACTGCGGTAACCGCTCTGTTGGATGGCCAACAGAAAATCGTGCCAGTTCGTTAAATTCAATACTTGTTGTTGGGCCGATTTTAGTTTGTTGAATTGTTTTTCCCTTTGTTCATCACTGAATACACCTGTTTCCAAATCCTTACCGCGCAATAATGAATAGGCATACTTAAGCCTAGCCCTTCTGAACCCCAAACCAACTGATACCCTCAATAATTGATCAGGGTCGGGATCGATAAAATAATTGAAAGGACCCACAATCCCCTTTACCGGATTTCTGGATTTTCTGCAAAAATCTTCTAATTCTTTTCTCCCCTCTTCCCAAAATACCGACATTAAAGTAAGGATGAAATCTGATTGGTTTAATGTTTTGCCCTTACTGTTGATTCTGACAAATACTTCCCCAACTTGTTCTTCATCGATATCCGCAGATAATTGTAGGACTGTAAATGGAAAGCCATTGACACCAAAAAGGTTCTGCAATGAATTCTCGCATTCTTTGCGCTCTTCTTCACTAAGGGTTTTACCGTTTTCTTCACGAGCCTTGCTCAAATTATTGATAAAATCACCAACCACACTATATTGGCTTGTGTTCGCAGAAAGGGCCTTACTTATGTTTGGTATCCATTCGGGATTACGGCGAATACTGGCATCAGCCACTTCAAATTTACCATCTAAGGGTCTAAAGGCAATTTCTATATGTTCGCTATCATAATTGTCGCGAACTACCGCGATACCCTTCAAAACAGCGTATAGTGAAGTTAATCTTTGTTGACCATCCACTATGAGCAGCTGGGGCACCTTCTGATGTGAATTAACTCCGATTTGCTTTACGCCCTTACCCACATTATTTTCCCAGAACAGAAAATATCCAACAGGATATCCCCGGTAGATAGAATCAAATAGGTCACGCACCTTGGCATTGGACCATACAAACGGCCTTTGAATATCAGGAAGACCAATCTCGCCCATTTCAACATCGTCCATTAGTTTTGATAAGGTGTAGCTCACCACTTTAAATAATTGCTTTGCCATTTATTTTCAATTTTATATAAATATATTATTTACCCCAACAAAGGCCAATCACTATACTGCCCTTCCGCTTGCTCTATAACTTCTTTTAGAAGTTTGTCCAATTCTGAAAAGGGGACTTTGCCTCGTAATTCTTTTTTTACCGCCAAGCGAATAGCCGCTTTGGCATTTTCCTTTTTTGTCCAGTCTAATTGCAGGTTTTTCTTGACGGATGCTACCACGGTATGTACCAAATCTTGAATTGGCCCTGATTGGTTGAGTAGGGCACTATTGGCAGAAAGTAAATCGTAAAAAGCGAGTTCATCTTCGGTTAGACCCAATTCTTTGGTTCGCTTGTCGTCTTCCTTCATTTCGTTGGCAATATCCAACAAATGCTTTATGGCGGCGATGGAATCGAGACTGTTCTTATGGTATTTGCCCAATACCTTTTCTAGTTCGTCTTTAAGTTTTCTACCTTTTTTAATGTTCTTGTTTATGCGGACTTTCAGCTCATCATTGATAATGCGGCGTAATAGTTCTATTTTGATATTTTCGCCCCCTTTATCTTTAACAATAGCCTGGAAGGAATCATCTATAATGGATATATCGATCTTATCGAGATTGTACATGGCGGCCAAATCTACAATAGCCTGAGATTCTAAAGACTTGCTAATTAGGTCTTTTATGCGGTCGTTTTTGGTGCGTTGTGCTCCTGGTGGATATTTTATTTTCCGTAACTGTTCCCTGAATTTTTGAAGTATGGCCACCTCTTCTTGAATGGCCCATATACGTTCATCTGAATTGGTCATAGCCATCAATTCGCTCAATTTGCGTTCTTCCTTAAGATACCCTTCAGTAGTTGCGTCATCTTTTAGTAGTGCATTGATGACATTGGTTGTCCACTTCATTTTTTCCGTAGCTGGCATTTCGTTGATCGTGTCCAACTCAAAACCACCTAACAGATCTTTTACCACGGCCAATTGCTCCAAACACAATTCTACGGCGGCATCTATATCCAAGGTAGGTTTACCAGCCCCACCGCTACCCGTATATTTTTTGGTGGCTTCTGCCAAAAAGCCTGAGATGCCAATAAAATCGACCACCAAGCCATTGGGTTTACCTTCGAAAACCCTATTCACACGAGCAATGGCTTGCATCAAATTATGGCCTTTCATAATCTTGTCCACATACATGGTATGGGCACAGGGAGCATCAAAACCGGTGAGCCACATATCACGTACAATCACCATTTTAAGTGAGTCTTCTGGATTCTTAAATCTCGATTTTACCGCTTCCATGGCATCTTTGGTGCGCATGTGGGGATTCCAACTTACAGGATCTTTCCCCGGATTACTTGTCATAATCACAGCAATTTCTGGGCAATCTTCCAGGGCGGTCAATGCATCGTACATTTTCACGCAATTACGGCGGCTCATACAAACCACCATGGCCTTACCATCTAAAGTTGCGGTACGTGCCGTAAAGTGAGTTAAGATATCCTTTGCAACGATTTTTACGCGGTCCTCCGAACCGGCAGCATCTTCAACGGCCGCCCAAACGCCAACAGTGGTATCTTCTGCCAGCTCTTCTACCTCTTCCAATTCCTGAGTGTATTCAGCTTTTATGTTTAGCGGCACCATCTTG
>Ga0136560_1000220_pt1 | contig 26755 bp, 13 predicted proteins | sample AntRauMeHopE1497_FD_104925 | JGI IMG/M metagenome (GOLD analysis project Ga0136560, IMG submission 104925) | Saline lake microbial communities from Rauer Islands, Antarctica - Metagenome Hop E1 #497 | ecosystem: Environmental > Aquatic > Non-marine Saline and Alkaline > Saline | place... | reverse complement strand
CTGGCCGCGCGTGGCCGGCAGCCGCTGCGTCCTCTGCCGCAGCAGTGCCGCCACCGTCTCGGCGGCCACGACGTGCGTCCGCGCGACGGACTTGTTCGTCTCCGTGATGACGACGGCGCCGTCCGACGCCCGGACCAGCATGTCAGGGTACCCGGGCCGGTCCTCCGGGTAGAGCCGGTCGTAGAGAACCACCTCGGGCTGCGACCACACCACGTCTGGCGCCCCGCCCGCGGCCGGCGCCACCTCGGTGCCAAGGGCCAGCCAGTACGGGTTGCGGGAGCCGCCCGAGTAGCCGGTCTCCGAGTTGCTGTAGTACAGCAGAGCCATCACGGCGGCCGTGGTGCCGTTGGGGAGGGTCGGGCTCAGGCGCCGGAGCTGCGTCGGGCCGCGCGGCTGCTTCACGAGCCCGGTGGAAGCGAGGCCGGCGGCGCCGGCTGCTGCCACCGCCGCCTTGACCGCGCCCGACGCACCGGCGGAGGCGGCCGCCGCGGCGACCGCAGCCGTGGCCTCGTCGTCGGCGCCGGGTCTCGTGGGAACCCAGTGGCGGGCGAAGGAGGCGCGGCCCGGCCAGCCCCCAACGGGATGGTGCGTCTCCCCGGTCGCGGCCGCCGCCAGGAACCCCTGCGTGGTCCGGGCCTCCATCCAGAAGCCGGAACCGGAGGGCAGGGGCAGCAGGTGCGGCTCCTCGAACACGGCAGGGTTGCCGTTGGGCGGGAGAAGCCCGCGCCAGGAGCCCGCGCCGCCCGCAGCGTCCGTGGCGTTGGGAGCAAGCACCCACGTGGCGTTGGCGGGCACGATGCCCGGCCTCAGTAGGTCCGCGCTGACCATCACAAAGTCCTCCTCCGGGGGCGACTGCGGGTAGACGCCGATCTTGGTGAAGAAGAACCCGGCGGCGGGCCACGCCTGCCCTGGGACCGGCCACGTGTGGAACACGTCGACGTTCCAGAAGATCTGGACCTTGCCGGCCCACGAGTTGCCGAGGTCGATCGCGGTTGTGGGAAGCGGAAGCTCCCAGGGCTCGCTCCAGCTCCGCCCATTGTCGTCCGAGTAGCGTGCCCGGAACGCGCCAAGCTCGTCAGTGCGGCTCAGAGGCTTGCCACTGGGCAGGGATGAGATGTTGTGGACGTTCATGTTGTACACGGCCATCACGCGCCCGCTCGTCTCCTCCTGCACCGGCGCCGAGTACGCGTTCGTGATGGTGGTGCCGCCCTCCAGGGCCGTCGTGGCCGACCACGTCCGGCCTTCGTCCGCGGACCGGAGCGCGAGCACGTGCTCCCCCTTGCCGCCCTCGTGCTCGCTGTCCTGTGTGATGAGACAAAGCCACTCTCCGCGGAACGACGGGTGCGTGCTGACGATGCAGTACGGTTGGTCGAGGTAGTCGCTGGAGAGCATCTGGGCGCCGCGGTTGATGTTGCGGGGATCCATGTTCGTGGCAACCGGGTCGGGACGCGAGGCCGCCGAGGCCAGCCCGGCCGCGGCAAGGCACGCGAGTATCGCGCGATCCATTTGCGGGCGCTGCAGCCTCCGAGTGTGCGGGCGCCGGGCGGGCGAGCGCCGGAGGGGGGCATTTCGGTCAGTGCCCGTTCACGCGCGCCCGAGCTGGGGCAGGGGCCCGTCGCCGTCGAGCCAGGCCCGGACGTCGTCCATTGCGCCCGCCCGCGCCAGCTGCGCCTTGAACCTGCCGTACGACGCGTGCAGGGCAGCGTAGAGCTCCCGCTCGTGGCCCGAGCTCCTCCCGGCGTCGCCCGCCGCCTCCTCCGCCGCCTCCAGCCCGGCGCGCGCCACGGCCCAGCGCATGGCAAGGACCTCCAGGAACCCGGCCGACGCGGCCTCTGGAGCCGTCGGCGGTGCCTTGGGGCCGGGCGCTGCTGACCCCGCCCCGCCCGCCGCCGCCGCCGCTGCCGCCTCCAGCGCAGCCATCAGCTCGTCCTGGAGCAGCCCGGCCTTTGCGGGCGACGTCACCGCGGCGAGGCACCGCCTGAGGCGCCTCCCGACGGCAGACCCGGGCGGGGCGCGGGCGAGCACCAGGGCAGCGCTCGGGCCGGGGCCTCGGGCGCCCTGCCGCGCCGTCGCCGCGCCGGCACCGCGGAAAAAGCGGGACGGCGCGCCGGCGCGCGGGGCTCCGTGGGTGGGAACAGCGCCGGAGCGAGCGCCGGGGAGGGAGGGAGGCCGTGCCGACGCGGCCCTCGCCGCCGCAGCGGCCACCACGTCACGGCGGCGGGCGGAGCCCGCGGGCGTCGAGCCGGCAGGGCCCGCCTGGTCCAGCTCTGCCACGAGGGAGCGCCTGGCAGAGCCGATGGAGTCGCGCCGGGCCGGCGTCCAGCCGCTGCGGGCTCCACCGCGGGCAGAGCCGGGGGCGATGCCGGCTCCGGCGAGCAGGCGGCCGCGGCGCGACGACGCCGTGACGGAGGCCGACGACGGGGCGGCCGCCCGGGCGGGGACGGTCCTCGCGGTTCCGGAGCGGTCGGCGAGTCTCGGCCTCCGGGCCGCCGGAGTGACGGTCGGGCCCCCCTGGTCGGCGGGGCGCTTCCCGGGGCGGAGCGATGCCGCCCGGCCGGCTTGCGCCGCGGGGGTGCCGCCGCCCCGGCCGGGCGATGCCGGGAGCAGCGCGGCTGCCACCCTTCCAGGCCCCTGCCGGTCCCCTGCCACGACCGAGGACGGCGAGGACGACGAGGGCGGGATGGCGGCGGGGGAAGGCGGGGGCGGCGGGGGAACGACTGCCGCTGTGGCGTCGCCTTGGCTGCTCGGTGACTCGTGGCCGTGTCCGTCCACCGCCGCCGCTGCGTCCGCACCGCCACCCAGCGCGGCAACGGCCGAGGACAGTGGCTCCCCTCGCCCGGGGGCGGGGCTGCCGGCCTCCGCGGCAGCTGCCGTGGCGCGGGGCGGTGTGGCGGCCTCCGCAACGGCGCGCGCCCGCGCGGCCCCCGGCGGCACGGTCAGAGTGGCGGTCACAGCCCGCACGGCCCTCGCGGCGGCGCTCTCCGCGGCGCCCGGCGACGAGCCCGCCGCCGCCCGCCTCGCCGCCCTGGCCGCGAGCACCGCCGCCGCGACACGCCTCGCCGCCTCCTCCGCCTCACCGGCGGTCTCCGCCTCCTCCGGCTCCGGGCGGGCCTGCGAGCGGACGCACGCCACGAAACCGCGGAGCAGAGCCGCGAGGCGGACGTCGGCGCCGTCAAGGAGCCGGCGCACGGCGGCGGCAACCACCTCGGACCCCGGCCGGCCGTTGACCCCCTCTGCCGCGCGGGCGAATGCCGCAGCCGCCGCCACCACCTCGGCCGGCTCGAACCCCGGGAGCGCACCCACCGCCCACGCCGCCGCCGCCTCCGCCGCCTCCGCCGCGCCCGCGCCCGGGGCAGCGCCCTCCCTCCACCCCGAGCCCAGCCGCTCGGCCAGCGACGACAGGTGCTCGGCCGCCGCCCTCCCCGCGGCGACTCCGTCGCCCGTCGCCACGGTGGCCAGGGCCGCCGCCGCCCCCGCGACGCGCTCCGCGATGCGAAGCAAGCGCTCCAGCGCGGCGCGGGAGGCGCGGGGGGCCGGCACGTCGCCGGTGATGGCCTCGATCCGGCCGCGCAGCTCCGATGACGTGGCGGCGCGGGCGGGGGACCGCGGCGGCGAGGCGGCCTCGTCGTCTCCGTCGGCGGTGGCCGCCGCGTCATCGGGACGGACGGCTGACGGCGCCACGGAGCCAGAGTGGGGGCCGCCGGCCCCTCGGCACGCCAGCGCGTCCACAGCGGCCGCCAGGGACGCCGGCACGAAGACGGTGCCGGGAAGGGCGGCCGGAGCCTCCGAGCAGGCGCCCAGAAGCGCGACGCGAGAGGCGGCGTCCTCGATCGCGGGGTGCGGGCACATGCCCACCCACCGCAGGCCGCAGCCCAGGCACGACGCCAGGTCGGAAGCAGCAAGCAGCGGCGTGTCCGCCAGGTCGAGCAGGCGCAATCCGCCGTCTCGCACGAGGCGGCGCCGGATCTGGCCGAGCCCGTCGCCGCTCAGCGGCGTCCCACGCAGCCGGAGCCAAAGCAGCGAACCTGGTGCCGCAAGAAGCGAAACCTCCTCCTGCGCGACAGAGAGAGGCCGGGAACGGGAGGGCGGTCGCTGCGGGCCCGCGCCGCGCCGGGATGCACGCCGCAGGTTCAAACGGCGGCCTTGTCCGGCCCTCACGTCGGTTGCCGACGCCCGCAGCCCCGAAAGATCTGCAATAAGCCGCACAGAAGCAACGGCCACCGCGTGAGCGAGCACATCGGGCGCGGTCCCGGCACGCTGGGCGAGCGAGGGCAGGAAAGCCGCGGCAGCCCATGCGGGCTCACCGACGCCAACGGCCTGGCGAAAGTCGAGCACCGGAGCCCACGCTCGCAGCGGCAGCGTGCTACCGCTTGCACGCAGGCCGCGGAGCAGGGCCCCGGTGAGGTTGGGGCTCGCTGCTGCTTTGAACTCGGCCGCCGAGGCATCCGCGCACGCCAAGGCCTGCTGCATGGAAACAACCTGCCCTCTTGACAGGGCAGCATCCGCGAGCAAAGCCCGGACCTCCTCCATGGCGGCTGCACCCTTGGTGGGCTCGGAGCCTGTGTCGGCCGGGCCTTGCCTGTGCAGCTTCTCGCCGGACGACTCTGCCCCTCCCCATCGCACAGTAACCGCCGCTCCCACATCGCCCGCGACAAGGGGTGCGGTGTGCTTGCGTTGCCCTTCCGGCAGTGGAAACCGCGCAGCCAAGGCAGCAGGGTGGTGCTCGCGCAATGGCCGACGCTGGCGGCGAGACCCGCGCTGCGGCTTCCGCGAGCGCGGCGGACGCAGGCACTGGCACCGACCACGATGCATCAGAACCGGACGGCGTCGTGATGGAGACGCTGCACCCCGGGTGAGAGTGCCTGGCGGGATTCTGGCCACGCGTCCAGCACGCCGGCGTCCAACCTTGCGCAGCGCGCGCGCGCGCGCGCGCGGGGCGGCTCGCGATCGCCCACGGCTCTACGAATGTTCTGCTTCCGGCGGGTGCGGTGCAGTGACGCGACGAGCTACCCGCAGGACGGCAACACCGTACGGGTTCACTACGAGACCATGGTGAGCCCGGGCCCGACCCCGGCATCTTGCCGCGTGATGACCCCCTGCTGCAGCGGTGATGCCCCCGGCCAGCGCGCCTCGCCGCACCCACGTCCCCGTCTTGGCCCCGCCGGCTCTTGCAGATCAAGGGTGAGGGCCTGAAAATCGACTCGTCGCGGGACCGCAAGGCGCCGCTGGAGTTCCGCGTGGGCCTCGGGCAGGTCATCCCCGGGCTGGACGTGGCCATGAAACGCATGAGCAGGGGCCAGCGGTGCAAGCTGACAATCCCCCCAGGCATGGGCTACGGCGCTCGCGGCTACCCGCCGATCATCCCCCCCAGCTCCGTGCTGATCATGGACGTGGAGCTCATCTCCTTCGCCTAAGGCTAGGGAGGTGGCGCCGGGACCGGGGCCTCCCTTGGCGGCGGAGCGGCTTGACGGGAGTTCGCCCGTTTTGTGTGAGCGGCAGCTCCGATACAGCCAGCCTTGCCCCGCCGTCGGGAACGATGACTGCTCGTGTTTGGGCCTGGCCCCAGACGCATGGGAGGGCTGCATGTGTGGCATCTGTGCCAAGGTTGAACCCGCGCGTGTTCGTTCTTACAGCCAGGCACGAAAGCCACAATCAGTTCCGTCGTGCATTCTATCACACTCAAAGAAAGGTCCGTCACACTTGTACTGGCTTACCTGTGCCTCGGCCAAGCGCCGCCGCGCCACCCGACACAAGTTCCGGTGGATCGCAGCCATCGCGAGCCCTCCAGCTCACATCACGATGGTTTGGGGCATTCCGATCGTCTTCATGCCGTCCACGGACATGCTCTTGGACGGCCCCCGGGGGGGCGACGCGGGCGCGACCGAGAAGGCGGCCTTGGGCGGCTCGGCGCGTGGCACGGAAACGGCACCAAAGCTCATCGACGCCGGCGCCGGCTTGGCGCCTACCGCAGTCACGGCGGCGGGGGCAGTCACGGGGGTGTTGGAAGCGGCCATAATGTTTGCGGGCTGAAGCAAGGGCTCGGAGTGATCGGCGCAAGAACATGCGGCACGGCCTCGAAGCTCTGCGAAATCCAAAATCCTCGCCTTCGGCGCGCGCACGGCACCGCCGGCCCCACGATGGCGGCCGCCGCATCATCCTCGGGAGTGCCTCGCGCAGGGGCGAGCAGCACGCGCCGGAAGGCCGCAGGCGCCGACGAGGAGGCTGCCAAGGAGGTGGGTACCCGTTGCGGGGATGGCGCCGCTCCGCTTGCGGCGGTGGGGGATGCGTGCAGGCACGTCAGGCAGTGCCCCCTACAGAAGGCACCCACGGGCTGCATGGGAGTGGTCATCTCCCCTCTTTTGTGCTCGTAGCTCGCAGAAGGAGCTGCAAGACCTGCTCAAGAAGCTCAAGGAGGCGACAGCGGTGCCAGAGCACGCAACGAGGCGCGTCAGAAAGCTTGACCAGATGGTCGGGCACCTCCGGAAAGCCAAGCGGCAGGTGGATGAGACGGTCGCGGCGGACGAGCGGAGGCTTCAGGAGCTTGACCTGGAGGCGGAGCGGCTCGATCGGACGCTGGCGGGCATCAAGGCCCACCGAACGACGATGGCGTCGGAGCGCGACGACATCGTAGCGAGGCTTCGGGCGGGGGAGGAGGGCTTCACCGGGTTCGTGAAGGAAACGAGCGCCACGGCCGTGACGACGACGCGCCGCAACGCCGAGCACAGGAGGAAGGCCGTCACGGAGGAGCTGCGCATCACGCGGGGATACAGCGTGGCCAAGGGCTCCAAGCCGCACCTGGAAACGCCGGAGAGCGTCCTGGCCAAGGCACGCGCCCTCGCCCGCCGCGCCCCGGGCGTCAGGGGGACGAGATGACGACCCCGAAAGGGTCGCAGGGCATGCCCTCTGCGCTAGCGGCGCACGCGCTCGGTTGTGATGTGGCATGTGTGGGTTCTTCGACTGACCGGCATCACTGTTGTTTCTGTCAATGGCGCCCGAGAGGGCCGCCCACGAGCGCCAGGAGCTGCTACGGGACACCACACGCACGCGCCGGCTCAGTGCTCATCGTCGTGCAGGAGCAGGTCCAGCTCCGCCTTGAGCTGGCCCATCTTGAGCCCGGTCGTCCTCCGGAGCCCGTCGGCCTGCTCCTTGCTCATGCGCTCCAAGAGTGCCTCGTACAGTGCGATCGCTTCATTCGCGACCTCCTGTGCGACCTCGGCCTCCTCGTTGAAGTACACGGTGTCCTTGGACTCCATCGCGTCAGTGATCTCCTCGCGCGCCTCGGCAAACTTGTCATTCATCTCCGCCTCGGCCTTGCGCACCTCATCAGCCGTAAGCTCGGCCGAAGGCGTGCTGACGTGGATCGTCCGGCGCGACGAAGCGAAGGCTGGCAACGACGTAAGCTTGGGCGACGGAAGCACGCGCGCGCCAGCCGCTCGTGCGAGGGACCGGAGCGAAAGTGAGGCGGACCGAACGACACGGGACATGTGAACCGGTGCGACCGGGGGGCAAGGCACGGGCGTGTGTGGCGCAGGGCGGCGAGGCCTCGCGGATGGCTCAAGTCATTGGCGAGGACCTTGGCGACAGGGCAGCTCAGGTGAGCACTCGCTCGAGCGCACCCGCGTGATCCCACATCGTCCCTGTTTCGCCCCCACGCAATGGAAGCAAGCATTTATCATTCGCTTTGGGCAGAATCGGACCTGTGTGGGAGCCTCAGGGCGCCGCACGGGCGCATCAGCGAGAACGCACATCCGCCTGCTTTCACCTGTACGGGCGATGATCGGCCAATGATCGCCTGCGCTTTTTGTTCTACCACCCGAAGATACATGTGAAGGGGTGTGAATTCACGGTTTGCAGGCGCTGGCAAGTGTGGACACTCGCAAAGCAAAGAACAGTGAGCACCCTCCCGAACACGGATGCTGGCCTTTGCCGGCATCAGAGCTGGGCCTTTGGGAACGAATGATGTCAGCGGTGCGTAGTGGCATGCCCAGTTTGGAACACTGGTCCCGTGGACTGCACAGCGCGGGGCCGACGGAGGGGTCGCAGGGCGGCGCTCCCATCGGGGCGCGCAGAGGCAGTTCCAATGAACAGAATTCGGGGCGCTTCGTCGATCACTCCTTGTTGGCCTCGGCCGGCTTGAGCTCGTCCCCGCGGATCTTGTCCGTTGCGAATGACAGGTACGTGTTCCAGACCACACCGACCATGTTCGAGAAGACGACGCGCAGGGCCGCCGGCACCAGGCCGAAGTTGACCATCTGCGCGGCGGGCCAGAGCTGGTAGTTGGCGATGACGGCGCTGCCCCAGCCGTCGCGGAGCCGGCGCGGGATGTCGTCGGGCCTCCCCTCGAGCAGCGCCGCGGCGGAGAAGAAGGCAGCGATGAAGGGCGGCGCGAACACGATCTGGTCCAGCAGCACCCGCTTCGCCGTGCCGACCAGGCCCGAGCCCCACGACGACGTGATCCTCGCCAGGGTGCCGTACCACACCGTCAGCACCGGCCCCACGAGGATGCAGTTCACTGCCACCAGCCGCGCCCCGCGCGCGACGTCGTACTCCTTCATTGACTTGCCCTCGATCCCGAACTGGCACAACAAGTCGCCTGCGGAGCAGAGGGAGGCAAAGCGGCACCAAGGCGTGAGTTCGCGCGCGCCGGCTCCGACGCTCGGCCCTTGTGCTCCCCGAGCCGGTGCTTCCCCGAGACTAGGACGGCACGGCTCGCACGGGGCTAATTCCCGACGGGGGGCACTTGCCGCCACTGTTCCTGCGGCCAGCGGGGTGCGTGGCGCGGGGAGCCGACTCACCCGACAGCCCGATCACGCCGCTGGACACGATGTTCAGCAGCATGGGGTGCTTCTTGAACACCTTCTTCGCCGCCGAGAACGCTCCGGTGCTCTCGGCGCCGCTCGACGACGACGAGAGCAGCCTTCTGGGCTGCCGAACAATGACCCTGGGGCGAAGCGCCATCACGACCGAGGGGGGCGGCCCGATGCGCATTGATGCGCGTGCAAGCATATCTTGAGCCTCTTCGCGCGGACCAGGCGTCTAACGGTGCCGATGAGCGCGCTTCGTGGGCAAAAAATGGCCGGCAGGGCACGGCAGGGCGAGTTGAAGCCGCTGACCCATGTCAGCCTCCCCGCCACCCCCGCACACGGCAGGCGAACAGGCGCATCGTAGCACCGTTTCGATCGGGCAAACGTCCCCGCGAGGCTGTGGAAGCGAGACGAAGCGCGAGCCTACTTCCCACCTCGGCGGCCATCCCGCCGCAATGGCGGCCTCCGTCGTGGGAGCGCTCTCCGTGCTGGACTGCGTGCTCCCAACGTCGCTTGAGGCACGCTTGTACGCGAGCCACTCGCTGTCCCGGTGGGGCGACCGCATGTGGGCGTTTGCCATGAGCATCGTGCTTGCTACGGTCGGGGGCGGCGCCGCCCTGCTTCCCGCCGGCTACGGTGTCCTTGAGGGTCTTGTTACGTTCTTCGGGGCATCAACGGTCGGGGCTGCCCTGAAGACGACGCCCGAGGGGCGGCTTCGCATGGTCAGGCAGGCGCTCGTGGTGCAGAACCTGAGCGTGGCGGTCAGCGCCGTGGCGGGCGTCACCGCGCTGGTGCTGGGGCAGGCCGTCGAGTCGGGGTCTCGCGGCGTGGGCCTGGACGCGGCGCAGGTCCTGGCGGTGGGCGTGCTCGTCGTCGGCGGCTGCTCGTCCGCAGTGTCGGGCCTAGCCAGCTCCCTCGCGGTGGAGAAGGACTGGGTCGTGGTCATCTGCGGGGAGGACGAGGACCGGCTCTCGCGCATGAACAGCTCCATGCGCCGGATCGACCTCTTCTGCAAGACCGCCGCCCCCGTCGCCACCGGCTTCCTCATGGCACTGGGCGTGCAGTGGGGGGCGGCGGCCGTCGCACTGTGGAACGTGGTGTCGCTCGCCTTCGAGTACCGCCTGCTGGAGCTCGTCGCGGCGGGCGTGGCGGGCCTGGGAGGCGTCGAGGCAGGCAAGGGCGACGGCGCCCCGGCGGCCTCGGAGACCGTCGCGGTCGTCCCCGCGGCGGCCGGGGCCGCTGGAGCGGCAGCCCCCGCCGCCTCGGCGCTGCCCGCGGCCCCGCCCCGCCGCTCCATGCTCTACCACGCCACCAGGCCACTTCGCGACCTGTCCAGCGGGTGGCAGGAGTACCGGCAGCTCCCCTTCTTCGGCTCTGCCATCGGCCTGGCTCTGCTCTACGTGTCGCTGCTGTCGTTCAACGGCGTGACGACGACGTTCCTGCTGTGGGCGGGGGTCGAGACGTGGGGCATCGGGCTGGCGCAGGCGGCGGGGGCGGTTTGCGGCCTGTCCGCGACGCTCGCCGTGCCCTCCCTCATGCGCCGGCTCGGGCTGCGCGGCACCGCATCGCTCGCCATCTGGTCGCAGCTCCTCCTCCTCCTCCCCGCCCTCGCCGTGCTCACCGTGGCGTCCTCCACCGACGTCGCCGGCGCGCCCCCGCCCCAGCCCCCCTGGGCGTCCTCCGTCGCGGGCGTCGTCATGCTCTGCACCTCCCTGGCCCTGTCCCGCGCCGCCCTGTGGACCTTTGACCTCGCCGTCTCCCAGATGCTGCAGTCCTGGGTCAGCGGCGAGTCACGGACCACCCTGAACGGCGTCCAGAAGGCCCTCCACGCCCTCCTGGGCGTCTTCGGCCTCCTCTTCGCACTGGCGGTGTCGAGCCCCGCGGCCTTCGGCTGGCTCGCCCTCGGCTCCACGGGCGTTGTGGCCTCGGCGGGCGTCTCTCACACCTTTTTTTCCAAGGCCTCGGCCTCCGTCGGGTTTGTTCAGCTGAGCACCTCGCCAGCCGCGACGCCGGCCGCCACCTCAATGGTGCCCGGCGCTGCGATGCCAGAAGGGGGCGTGGAGCTGGCAGCTGCCGACGGACCCAAGCTTGTGCCCGGGGAGCCGGCCATCTGACCCTCCCCCTGAATGGCGCCCATCCCTGGCTCGAGCGCGCACGTTGCCACGCGCGCCTGTGCGCACGGCTCGGCCCGTGCGCTAACCCGAAACTTGCAGCGCCTGAGCTGCCGCGCAGAGGCTCGTCGGCCATCACAACGCAATCGCGATGCTTTCGACCACACTCTGCCCGCCAAGAGGCATGGCCTCGTTCAGAGCAGCTGTGGCGACGGCGAGCCCGCTGCCCCCGTTCGCGGAGGCCGTCGCGGGCCTCGGCGCGGGGGCCCGGGCAAGCTCGGGCGAAGAGGCTGCCGACGCCTCCGCAGCCGAAGTCCTGGCCGTCGTGTCCGAGCCCAAGCCCGTCCGCGTCCTGGAGATGAGCGAAGCACAGGCAGGCAAGGCACCGCCCGGGCCGGGGTCAGATTTCTCCTCGGCAAAGGCGGCGGACGAGTCAGAAGACCCGCGCGCCGCGGGCGCAAGGGCGCTCAAGTGGCTGCTGTACCCCATGCCGCCGTCGGAGTTCTTCGCCAACATCTGGGAGAAGCGCCCGCTGGTCATCCGCCGCAACGGCGCGGCGCCAGGCTACCACGGCGGCATCATCTCCGTGGACGACATCCGCGGCCTGCTCGAGAGGGGCGCCCTGACGTACGAGGAGGACCTCGACATCACGGCGTACACGGGCGGGAAGCGCACCACGCACAACGGCACGGGCGTGGTGGCGGCGGACGCCGCGTGGCGCGGCTTCACGGAGCAGGGCCGCTCGATGCGGCTCCTGTGCCCGCACGCGCACCTGCGCCCGGTGTACCGCATCCTCTCCCGCCTGGAGGACGGGTTCGGCGCCTTCACCGGCTCCAACTCGTACCTGACCCCGCCGGGAACGCAGGGGTTCGCGCCCCACTTCGACGACATCGAGGCATTCCTCCTCCAGACGCAGGGCGCCAAGCGCTGGCGCGTCCACAGGCCCCTCAGCGCCTCCGCCGTCCTCCCCCGCCACTCCTCGCCCAACTTCGAGCAGGCGGACGTCGGAGAGCCGGTGATCGTCACCGAGCTCCGGCCGGGCGACCTGCTCTACATGCCCCGGGGCTGGGTGCACCAGGCAGAGGCGCTCCCCGGGGACCCGTCGCTGCACCTGACGGTGTCCACGGCGATGCGCTTCACGTGGCAGGACCTGGTGGCGACGGCGGCCTCGGCCGCTGTGGTGGCGGCCTCGGCGGACGACCCGGCGTTCCGGCGCACCCTGCCCCGGGACATGCTGGACACCATGGGAGTCGCCCGGGCCGGGGACGAGGAGGACGACGACGAGGACGACGAGGACGACGAGGACGACGAGGACGGGGGCGCCGGGTCCGCCGCGTCGCGCCGCCGCTCCCGCGCGGCGTTCCGGGAGCGCGCCCGCGTGCTGCTGGAGCGGGCCATGTCGCTGGTGGACGTGGATGCGGCCGCGGACCAGATGGCCCGTCGCTTCGTCCGGCAGCGGCTGCCGCCCGTCGTGGACGACGACACCGCGGCGCTGCAGGCCGCACACGTCGACCCCGCGGTGTTCGAGGGGGTGGAGCTCCCGCCGGGGCAGGAGCGGCCGGCGGCGGCGGCGTCGTCGTCAGCGTCGGCGGCTGACCCCGGGGACGCGCCCGCGCTCTCGTTCGGCTCCGGGTCCGTCCTCCGGCTCTCGCACCCGCGGAGCTTCGTCATGGCCGTGGAGGGTGCCGACTGCGCCATCTACCACGCGCACACGAACTCTGTGCGGTTCGAGGGAGCGGACGAGGCCCGCCTCGTTTACGACCTCGCGGTCGCCCCGGCCGTCGAGAGCCTCATCCGGGCGTACCCGGCGTGGATCAGCGTGGACGACCTGCCCATCGAGGACGACGAGGACGACGAGGACGACGAGGGCGAGGCCCGAGTGACGGTCCTGTCGGCGCTGGAGGAACTGGTGATGGAAGGCGCGCTCGTGCACCGCAGCCTCTCGTGAAGCGTGATTTGCTTGCAAGCAACGGCCGTTGCAGCGTCCCGTTTGCGAGCCGCGGCCTTCCCGGGCACGCTGACGACAGGCAGAAAGGCTCGGAAGTCTCGGCAGAGCTCCTCGCGCGCCCGGACGAGCTCGCAGTGACGCAAGTGCCGAGGCCTTTGGCACTATCGCGCACTCCGACGCCGGCGAACAGGTCTGCGGCCACACAATGGGCGCGTCCCAGTCCGTTCCGGCGGCGGCTCCGGTCCCCGCTGCTGCGGCAGCTGCCGCTTCCTCGGGCGCTTGTCCCGTCGACCACAGGGCCATGGCCAATGCCGGGGACGCCGGCAAGTGCCCCGTCGACCACTCCAAGATGGCGGCGGGCGCGGCTGCTCCCGCGGCGGCGGGTCAGTGCCCGGTCGACCATTCCAACATGGCACAGCCCGCCAGCGCCGGCAAGTGCCCCGTCGACCACTCCAAGGCGGGCGGAGCGGCGGCAGCGCCTCCGGCGGCGGCGGCCGGGGCGGCGGCCGGGGCGGCGGCGGGCGGCCAGTGCCCCATGGGGTACGACGCCCCCGGCGAGGGCGCTGCCGCCGCCGCCTCGGCGGCCGCTGCGGGCCCCGTGTACAACGTCTACGGCCAGGAGATCAACCCCCGGAACATGATGCCGTCGCTGGCGCAGAAGCCCGCGCCGGGCCAGAAGGAGCCCATCTCGACGCACCGCGTGCAGTCGAGCATCCCCAAGGGCGGCACGGACAAGGAGACGTGGCTCTACCCGTCCCCGCAGCAGTTCTACAACGCCCTGGTCCGCAAGGACAAGGCGGGGAACGTGTCGGAGGGGGACATGGAGCACGTGGTGGCCATCCACAACGCCATGAACGAGCGCGCGTGGGGGCTGCTGCGGGACTGGGAGCAGCGCTTCCACGGCGACGAGCTCAAGCCGGGCTGCCCCAAGCTCCGCCGGTTCATGGGGAAGCCGTTCGAGCCCAGCCCCAAGGCGCGGATCAAGTCGCTGCTCGGCGTCGGCGACCCGTTCGACCGCCACGACTGGTTCGTCGATCGCGGGGACGGGAAGGAGGTGCGCTACATCCTCGACTACTACTTCGACGAGAAGGTGGAGGCCTCGGACCCCGACCCCAAGAGCACCAAGTGCATCCACGTCGACGTGCGCCCCGCCGTGGACTCGGCCGGGGCGGTGTGGGAGCGCCTCGCGGCCTTCCCCGGCCGCGCCCTCGAGGCCGCACGCAACTTCAAGACATTCACCGACGGAACCGACCCGGAGGCCGTGCCGGAGAAGTTCACCGTGGCGCTCGGCGGGGGCGGCAACCGCCGTGGCAAGGCCGGCGAGGCCGCCCCGCAGGCCGACACCCCCACGGCGCGCGACGCCGCCGACCGCCTCTCCGTGCTGGACCGGAAGTGCCACCCGCTGCGCGTGCGCCTGGCCGAGGCCAAGGACGACGAGAGCCGCCACGCCGCCTTCGTCGGCCTGACCTACTGCCTGGGGACGGTGGCGTGCCCGGCCGAGTCCGGAGCCTTCATGCGGGCCGTGGAGGGCGCCGACGACGGCACCCAGGCCACGGCCTTCGAGTCCATGCGGGAGTGCGTGGTGGCGAAGATGGAGTCGGACGTCGGCGCGACCAAGCAGAGCGAGCGCGCGTGAGCGACGCGGGGGGCAAGGCGGGGCCGGGACAACGACGGGCGGCCCGTGCGGCGCGCGGCGGTACGATCGGGTGGTTCGGTCGGTGCGAGCGCGTCGTGACTGGGCGAGGCCGGTTGCCGCGCGGCCCCTCAACGATACACCCGGGTTTGAGGCAGGCGCGCGAGGTCACGAGCCCCCGATCAGGCGCGCGCCTCTCGCCGCCCACACCGCCACGTCACTCCCGGCCCGCCGCCTCGCCGCCTACCAGGAGCGCCCCCAGAGCCCCGTAGTACCCCTCCCGCCTCAGGAACGCAGCCTGCGACCTGCCCCCCGACCATGCGCTCACCGCCCAGGACAGCCGCCGGTGCGGCGCGTCGCTGCCCCCGCCGTGGCGCAGGAAGCTTCCCGCAAAGAGCACCCGTCTCACCCCGTGCTGCCGCGCCGTCAGCACCGCGGCCTGCGCCACCTGGTCTGTCACCAGCACCAGCGTCGCCGCGCACACGTCCTCCTGGCTGGCCCGGAAGCGACCGTCGGGCAAGAAGCCCGCCGCCCCGCCGTCGTCCGCCGCCTCGGACCCGTCCTGCTCGCCGACGCCGGCGGCGGCGGCCGCATCCCCCGCGGCCGCCCCGCCCGAGGCTGCAACATCGTCACGACCGTCGCGGGCCCCGGCGACGGCGTCCGTCGGGTGCCGGGTCTCGGCGAGCGGCTTGCCGAAGTTCGCTGCGATGTGGTCGGGCCGCAGGCCGTACACCGACTCCCCCTCGCCGTAGATGTCCCCCACCGTGAGGTTGACCCGCGTGTGGTCGCCCCGCGCCGCGAGCTCGAGCATCGTGTCGAACGACGTCAGGCCGGTCAGCATGTTCGTCAGCCCGAAAAACGTGCCCCCGCCGATCGGGGTGCCCGAGACGCGCCGCCACGTTCCCGGGCCCTCCACCAGCACGATCGAGACCCCACTCCCCACGTTCACGAGCACGAGCGGGTACACGTCCACGCCGGGGCCGGCCATCGCCAGGGGCGCTCTGGAGCCGTCGTCCGGGTCGACCGTGAATGCCTCCGACGTGCCGCCCCCGTGGCGGAGCAACGACGTCAGTCCTCGCACCAGGCATGTCAGCTCGTCGTGGGCGCGCAGCCTGAGCCCGGCGCGCTCGGCGAAGGACGCCTCGAACTTGCGAGCTCCCCCGCCCGTGCAGTTCAGCTCCCCCAGCTCCCCGGCCCCGATGCCGCTCGCGGCTGGCGCTGCGTGCACTGCCGCACGGAGCTGCTCCTTCGCGAGCGCGAGCGCGCCGGCCATGCGCCGCGTCTGGAAGCGCACCAGATGCACGACGACCCCCTCGTCAAGCCTCAGCTCCAGGTGCTCGTCCCGCCTCCCAGTTTGACCAAACTCGGCCCGGCCAGTCACAAACGCGAGGATCTTGGCCATCAAAGCCGACTTGGCCGAGCCTGACCCAGGGTCAACGATGACAAGTTTCGAAAGGCTTCCACCGATGTCCAGCCCCATGAACGTCCCGCGGCCTGCTGCCTCCAGCAGCAGGTCAGACAGTGCCCTTGCCCGCTCCTCGGTGACGGCGGTGGCGGCCACCGCGGCTGGTGACATCCTCCAGCTCCCGAACATGAGCACAGCCGCAATTGTGGACACCACCACGCATGCCGCGGCTATCAGGTATCCCAGCGGTGTCTCATGGTCCATGGCTGCCGCCACGTGAGGTGTGGTTGAGGCGGCGCGCGGACGGTGGCGGAGCCTTCGGGCGGAGCCTTCGGGCGACGGAGCAGCGCGGGGGCATTGCTGGCAGAACTGTTGTCGCCATCACATCACGCCGCACACGATGCAACCGGCTGTGGCCGTTTCGGGGGCATCGGCCTTGGACGCTGCGGGCTGGCTGGGCTCGCTGGGCTGCGGGCTCGGCGACGCGGGCGCCACCTCACCTTCCGCTCCAGGAGACCGAGAGCCCTCGGGCGTGGGATCGAGGGTTGCGCTGGCTGGATCAGACGCAGGGACCCGCCTGCCCGGCGGGGCCTGGGGAGCTGCCGCGGTTGGCGGGGCCTTGGGGGGGGCTGTCACGGTCGGCGACTCGGCGGCGGACGCGGCCGTGCTGGCAACCGACGACGCCACCACCTCCCCGAGAGCGGCCAGTGCGTGGTCAAGCACGTCGGCAGCCGTGGGACATTCCACACCGAGGGCGGCGGCCTCGCCTGCCAGCACAGAGGCACGTGACTGTGCGGCGCTGACGGCTGCGCGATCGTCCTCAGGCCGCCGGGCGTCAAGCACGAGCACTGCCGCGTGGTGGATCGCTGCCAGCGCCTCGCACCGCAGCTTCTCGCCGCGGAGCGCGCGCAGCGCCGCCTCCTTGGCCTCCTTGTCACCGTCGACGAAACGCGCACGTGTCACTCGCGAGTGAGCCACCACCACCGAGCGCTGCGAGATCAGGCGCAGGAGCCGCGCCGACTCGATCTCCAGCCACGCTCGAGCGACACCGCGCCCGAGCCTGCTGTGGTGAGCCTCCCAGGCACTGGCGGCCGCCCGGGCGGCGGCGAACGACTCCCTCCCGGCCGCCACCTGCGACTCGAGGAACGAGGCAAGCTCGCCGGCCAGTGTCACCTCGGCGGTGGCTGCGGCTCGCAGGTCGTCCGCAGCCCCGGCTGACATCGCACTAGCGGTGTCCACGACGGCCTCTGCGACGGCCGCCTCGAGGTCCCACCTGCGCTTCTCTCGCGCCGCGGCCTCGTCCATGGCCACGAACGCATCCACTCGGGCTGAGGCCTGCCGGTGCGCGGCCTCATCGCTCGTCGGAACGCCGCTGAGAAGCTTCTTTGCGGCGCCAAGGCGCTTGTGGATCCCCGCGGCGTGTTCATCCGCGGCATGCTTGCGCCGCCTCGCCTTGAGGACGGCGGCAGGCGCGGCCGAATCGCCGCCATCCGCGGGTGACGAGGCCGTCGCGCCGCCCGGCTCCCGCCTGACGACCCGGCCCTCCACCTTGGGGGCGATCACCAGCGGCCCACTCGCGCCGTGGTGCTCGCTCGGGAGCGACGTCGCCGCTGCGCCTGTCCGGGCCTTGCTGCGGACGCGCTGGAGCAGCTTGTCGCTGACCGATTTGGCGATCGCCCCGGCGTCGTGCAACGCGCCGTGCGACGCGCCGCTCGAACCCGCCAGCGAGATTGCATTCAGCGTCTGCACGACGCGGAAATAGTTCCGCATGACCGTCGGGAGCGTAGGCCCGTTCTCGTCATCGATCAAGACCTTTACACCCTCCGAGACGAGACAGTCGTAGCCGTCCTTCCCGCCGGCGGTGTAAGCAGTCGTGCTCAGCGTGTAGCGCCGGTCCAGGTCCATCGGCTCGCCGTGGACCTTGACGGTGTCAGGTATCACCCGCGACGTCTCCGGCAGCTGTGGGTCGAACTCGAACGCGATCCCCGAGACCTGCGCGAATCGGCCCTCGAGCTTGGGGTACGTGGACACGCCGTTGTGGAGCGCATCGAGCAGCACCTGTCCGGAGACTTCAAGCAGGACGCACGACGACTGCATCGGCAGGATCTTGACAAGGTCTCCGAGGGTAAACTCGCCCGGGCCCTGAATCTCGTCCGAGCGCAGCGTGCCGCCCCCGAGGATGACAACGTCGGCGCCGATCTCGCGGCGAAGGATGTCGCAGACGAAGTTTCCCGTGGAAGTCTCTTCGGTCCGGACCTTGGAGAACCTGCCGTCGAGAGGGGTTGCCACTGTCCCGATGACCAGCTTCATCTTCTCCTCGAGCGTGCCGAAGTGCTCGTGGACGATGGCCTCCATGTCCGCGTCGGGATCAATCTCGCCGGTGATGTCGTGCCTCTTGGTTTCGACGTCGATCCCTCCGCCATCGCTGCCCCATGCGACGGTGATTTCCGTGAGCTGCTTGAAGTCCGTTCCCGACTTAACCACAGTGACCTTCTTGCCCGACGACTCGTTCGGGGCCGACCACACTTCGTAGTGGTGGTCGTGCCCTCCCAAGACGAGGTCCACACCGTGGCATTCGGCTGCGAGCCGCTGGTCGTTGGGGACCCTAGAATGCGACAGCGCGATCACAGCGTCGCAGCCTTGGGCGCGCAGCTCGGCCCCCAAGCGGTTCCCAGCCTCGACGAAGTCCTCGTACTCAATGTCGTCCGGGTCGACGGTGCCCAGCGTGGCCATCCACTCCTGCTCAACCAGGCCGACTAGCCCGAGCTTCCTCCCCCCAAACTCGACGATGTGCGTGTCCTTGGACCCGCACCATGGCTTTCCGGTTGCAGAGTCCTGCACGTTCGAGCAGAGCCAAGGGAAGTTGGACATCGACACGACGTCGCAGAGCACCTCGGTGCCGTGGTCCGCTGCGAGGGGGCAGAACGCGACGACGCGGTGCAGCCTGGTAAACCATGACTGTCAGGCGTGCTCCCGGCATGCTGCGCCGCACACGCGGGCGCCCGGCAAGCCGCGAGGCCCCGTCCTCCGCGGCCGGCGGCGGACTGGTCACAGCTGCTCACCGTCGTGGTTGCCGATCACAGTGCACGCCACCCCAAGCTTTTCCAGCACTGGCACCATGTGCTTGCCCTGGGTGGCAACGCTGATCATAGAAGGGTTCAGGGCGTCCCCCGAAAACAGGACAAGCACCTCGCCGACCCGCGCTTCAATTTCCTTGACCTTGGTCAGGAACCTGGAGGCGCCTCCGACCGGCTCGCGAGTGGCCGGCTCGATGTTGTAAACACTGCGATCACAAAGCGAGCAGTGATGGCATCCTGGCGCGAGCTTGCTGCAGCCAGTTGCGCCAGGGTTGCGGGTTCACCGGCTTTGCCACCGTGGCGCCCTCCCTCCCCGTCACACACGCACCCAGCCAAGCCAACAAGGCCGCATGGCGCAAGCTTCGGCCTGGCTTGGCAGAACCTAGTTGGCAAGTGGCTGGTGGCTAGCCTGGGTCATCCGGGGGGCGCGCGCCGGGCTGGGAGCTGCGATCGCACTGGTTTCGTTTTCGGACAGCCAAGCTCACTCGTTGAAGTGAACGATGGTGATTGGTCCCGGTGCCGGGTCCGCGGCCATCTACCGTCGGTCGCAATCGCAGCCTGCGGTGCCGCATGGACGTCACCAAGATCCGGCCCGCGACGCAACAACAACAAGGGCTCTGTTAGTTTCGACGCAATATTTAACAGAGCCCTTGCTATTCGACGCAAGTCCAGGCAGAGCTTGCATTCCAACCCCTCAGCACGGGGCGCCGCTGTGATGTGTGAGCACCAGGTGGTGGGCGCACAGCACGGGCAAAGTACGGTTTCTGTAGGTCGCACCAAGGCACGCCCGGCGGTTGGGCCAGTTGGCGTACAAATAGGGTGGCGGTCACTCGGATGAGTCAGGCGCGGCGGCCCCCGCGGCCGCTGGCTCGGACACCTCGCCGCCATGCACCATCTGCTGAGCGCGGGCCAGCCCGGCGTAGAGGTTGCCGCGGGCCATCAGGGCGGTGTGCGTTCCCTCCTCCACGAGCCGGCCGTCCTCGAGGACGACGATCTTGTCCGCGTCCCTGATCGTCGACAGGCGGTGCGCCACGAAGAGCGACGTGCGGTTCAGGCTGCGGCGCTTCGACTCGGCGAGCATCTCGTCCAGGGCGCGCTGCACCTCCTTCTCCGACTGCGTGTCGAGCGCCGACGTGGCCTCGTCGCCGATGAAGATGGCGGGCTTGCGGATGAGGGCACGGGCGATGGCGACGCGCTGCTTCTGGCCGCCGGAGAGCCGGCTGGAGCCCTGCATCCCTGCAAAGGTCGTGTAGCCGAGGGGGAGGCGCTTGGTGATGAACTCGTGGGCCGAGGCGGCCATCGCGGCCTCCTCCACCTGCGGGCGGCACTCGGCCACGGCGGGGTCGGTCTCGGTGTCGAGCCCCAGGTCGGGCATGGGCTTGTTCTCGATGCCTCCGCGGCGGCCGTAGGCGATGTTGTAGTGCACCGTGTCGCTGAAGAGCGCGGGCTCCTGGCCCACGAGGCCCATGCGGCCGCGGAGCTCGGACACGTCGTACTCGCGGAGGTCCTTGCCGTCGAGGAGGATGGTGCCCTCGTCCGGGTCGTAGAAGCGCATGAGGAGCTGGACGATGGTGGACTTGCCGCTGCCGGACGGCCCGACGAGGCCGACGGTGTCGCCCGCTCCGACCTCGGCGCTGAAGTCGCGCAGTGCGAGCGCGTCGGGGCGCGCCGGGTAGGAGAAGGTCACATTCTTGAACTCCACGCGGCCCGTGGGCTTGCCGTCGGCAGGCGCCGCGTCGGACGGCGGGGTCGAGTCGTCGCCGCCGATGCGGGGGGTGCGCTCGACGAGGGCGAAGATGGACCTGGTCGCGGCGTCGGCCTTGGCGGCGTCGCCGGCGAGGCTGCTCGCCTGCGCCATGCCCTGGGCGGCAAAGGTGATGGCGAAGAAGACCTTGGAGACGGCGGCGAAGTCGATCAGGCCCTCGGCGATGAAGCGGGAGCCGGCCCAGAAAACGAGGGAGTAGCCGGCGCAGAAGAGGATGGCCTGGGAGAGGCCGAGGGCGAACCCGCCGGTGAGGCCGGCGGCGAAGGCGTTGCGGCGGGGGCCCTCGAGGGAGCGGGAGAAGGCGGCGCCGACGTGGCGCTGGAGGCCGAGGCCGGTGACGGTGCGGATGCCGACCATGGCCTCCGAGGCGATGGCCGCGGAGGACTCGAGGGCCTGCTTGGAGGACTGGGCGAAGCCGGTCATGGTCTTCATCTGGATGTAGCCGGAGAGGAAGAGGAGGGGGATGATGCCGATCATGACGAGGCTGAGGCGCCAGGACGCCGTGAAGGCGATGATGAGGCCGGCGAGGAGGGACGAGGCGTTGGCCATGTTGAGGCCGATGCGCTCGCCCGTGGTGGCGCGGACGAGGGCGGCATCGCTGGCGAGGCGGCCGGCGAGCACGCCCTGGGAGTTGAAGTCGTAGTCGAAGAAGGCGACCTCCTGGCGGAGGAGAGCCGAGTACGTGGCCTTGCGGAGGCGGGTGGTGAGGCGCGCGCCGAGGAGCTCGAAGAGGGCGACGCGGAGCCACGTCGCGACCATGGCGCAGACGCCGATGGCGAGGAAGGCGAGGCTGTAGGTGAGGACGCCCTCCTCGAACTCGTCGCCGACCTTGTAGAGGACGGCGAGCATCTCGGCGAGGACGAGGGCGTAGACGGGGAAGACGCAGCCGTCGGCCACCGAGGCGATGATGGCGCCGATGATGATGGGGACGTCGGCGGAGTCGTAGAAGCCCCAGGTCTTGGACATGGGCGCGGGGGGGCGGGAGGCGAGGAGGAGGCCCTGCAGGAGCTTGTTGCGGGACCGTGCCGGGGGCAGGTAGAGGGTGCGGGTGGCGGCGTCCACCTCGGGGAGGGCGTCCCACACCGCGGTCTTGTTGTCCACGGCCTTGCGGGCCATGGCGGCGGACTCGGGGAGCACGCGGGGCGCGGCCTTGTCAGAGACGGCGGCGAGGGCGGCTGCGAGCCCGGCGTCGGGGCGCGCGGCGACGTCGGCCTCGAGCGCGTCGATCTCTGCGGCGGTCTGGCCCAGCCACCAGGACAAGAGGGCGCGCTTCTCCGAGAGCGCGAGCTCGAGGAAGGATGACTGGAGGAGGACCACGCGGGGCTCGGAGCGGGCGAGGATAGCGTCGGACCCGGCGTCGGGGGCCGGGGCGGCGGCGTCGGGGGGGGAGGTCGACTTGTCCAGGACGGCGAAGAAGAGCCGGTCCAGGGGGTGCCGGGCGGCGCCGCGAGAGAGGGCGCGCGCCACGCGCTGCTCGATGACGGAGAGGTCGTCGGACTTGTCGGCCTGCCGGGCGGTGACGCCGTCCGACCCGGCCGAGGCGGATCGCGCGCGGGGCCCGGCGGCCTTGGAGGCGTCCACGTCGACGCCCTCCGCGTCGGCGGCGGCCTCGTCCTCGTCGTCGGAGGCGTCTCCGGCGGGCTTCGCGAGGGTCGCGGCGATGCCCTGGCCGGAGGCGAGGCTGAAGTAGACGCCGCGCTCCTCCATGAGGGACGCGTGGTCGCCCGTCTCGATGACCTTGCCCTTGGCGAGGACGATGATCTTGTCCGCCGAGGTGATGGTGGAGAGGCGGTGGGCTACGAGGATGGAGGTTAGGTCGCGGCCGGGGCCGGAGAGCAGCCTGGCCATGGCGCGGGTGACCTGCTTCTCCGACTGCGAGTCCAGCGCCGACGTGGCCTCGTCGCCGATGAAGATGGCGGGCTTGCGGATGAGGGCGCGGGCGATGGCGACGCGCTGCTTCTGGCCGCCGGAGAGCTGGCCGCCGCGGTCGCCGACCTGCGTGCGGTACCCCTTGGGGAGGGCGCGGGCGAAGCCGTCCACCGACGCGGCCTTGGCCGCCTCGACGACGCGCTTGTGCATGCCGGCGGACAGGGCGGCGACACCGTCGACGGTGCGGCCGTCGGAGACCTCGACGCCCCACACCACGCCGGAGCCGGTCTGGATCGCGGCCTTGCTGGCCTCGTCCGAGGCGGACAGGTCCTCGGCGCTGACGGTGCCCTCGGAGACCTCTCCAAAGTTGGACGTGTAGGACGGCAGGCCGAGGGCGATGTTCTCCTCGATCGAGGTGGAGAAGAGGCTGGGCTCCTGGCTGACCAGGCCGATCTGGGCGCGGAGCCATGCCACGTCGTACTCGCGGATGTCCTTGCCGTCGAGGAGGATGGTGCCCTCGTCGGTGTCGTAGAAGCGCATGAGGAGCTGGACGATGGTGGACTTGCCGCTGCCGGACTCGCCGACGAGCGCGAGGGTCTGCCCCCGCTCCACGACGGCGCTGAAGCCGTCGAGGACGCGCTTGCTCTTGTCCGAGGGGTACGCGAAGCTGACGGAGCGGAACTCGACGCGGCCCATTGGGCGGGGCCCGGCCTCGGCCGACGCCGCGGCGGCCGCGCCGTCGGCGCTGCCAGAGGTCGGGTCGATGGTGGACTTGCGGCTGATGATGGAGAAGATGTTGTGGGCGGCGGCCTGGGCCGAGCCGAGGGCCGCAAGGTTCGGCACCGCCTGCCCGAGGCTCATGGCCCCGATGAGCACGGCGAAGAAGGTGGACATGAGGTTCCCCGCGGTGTAGCAGTCGGCGAACTGCCCGGTGGCGGTGATGGCGAAGATGCACGCGGGGTTCTCCTCGCGGGAGGCGCGGATGCGGGATGCCCCGTAGGCAAAGGCGGCGGCGTAGCTGCCCAGGATCGAGAGCCAGAAGATGCCCAGGGCCATGCCCACGACGCGGCCGCCGCGCACCGTGACGAGCTCGGCCAGGTCGAGCTGCTTGTCGAACCGCCGGCTCTCGGCCGCCTGGCCGCCAAAGGCCATGACCGTGCGGATGTTGGAGATGGCCTCCGACGCGGCGGCCGAGGCGCGGGCGAAGGCGTCCCCGTTGAGCTTCTCGAGAACCTCCTTGGCCGTCTTGAGGATGACCATGGGCAGGGCCAGGAGCGGCACGAAGGCGACGACGACCAGGGTGAGGTCCCACCCCTGCGAGAACCCCACGGCGAGGCCGATGAGGAAGGAGGAGAGGAACTGGATGGCGTTGGCTAGCTTCTCGCCGACGCCGTTGACGATGAGGATGGTGTCCTCCGTCAGGCGGGAGGCCACCTCCCCGGGGTCGTGCTGGTCGTAGTAGGCCATCTCCTGCCGCAGCAGCGCCCGCATGTAGGTCTCGCGGATCCGCGCGGCCTGGCGCTCCGCGGCAATGGTGGCCATCCCGACCTCGAGGAAGGCGAAGACGAGGGCCCCGAGCCCGATGTACACGAACCACACGCTGATCTCGTCGATGCGGCTCGACAGCGCCGCCGGGTCCGGGTTGTTCAGCGAGTCGATGAGCTGCCCGAAGATGAGAGCGAACGCCGGCAAAGCGGCGCCATGGATGGCAGCCCCGATGAACGAGACCACGTACAGGAACACGTCGAGCGAGTCCGCGAACCGGAATAGCCCCTCGTCCCCGCAGAGGGGCACCCTCTCGATCGAGCTGCTCTGCTTTGCCTTGCCTGCCGCCGTATCCGCTCGCTCATCGGCGTCGGCTGCCGGCTTGGCCGAGGGCTTGTTCTCCGGCGGAGGAAAGACCAGGCTGCAAAACGTCGTGCGGCGCATGAGCTCCTGGCGCTCGCGTGCGACGGCGGATGCCACGTCCGCATCCCGTCGGGCCTCCTCAGTGGCGGCCGAGACGGCGACCACGGAAACTGTCGGCGATGACGGGGAGCCTGTGACAGCTGCGCCCGTGTGCGCCCCGCTCGGACCGCCAGCCTTCCTCGCCTCGCCGCTGCCAGCGCGGGGTGTCTGCTGCGCACTGCCCGGCTGCTTCGTCTCCATCGCTGCCCGACGATAGTGCTGCTTGGGGCTGGGAGAATCGTCGGGCGTTTCCAAGCAGAGCACCTTTCTACGTCACACCGACGCTACGCCGGCCGACCCGACGAACACACGAGACGAAAACGAGCCCGACGGTGGAGCGATAGATCAAAAGAAAGGATGCCCATCGCAAGGGGAGGCGCCGGTGCTCCCGGGGAATGTTGACGATGCGGACTAACGCGACCATGCGGACTGCTTGCCCAATCGCGGGACTGCTGAGCCTCGCCGTCCTTCCTTCAACGAGGAAATTGCACATGCATTATTTTTTCGCTGCGCCAGCGCAAGCTTGGCACTCCCCCCAGCACTTTTGTGTGCGGAAACTCCTGCAGCCAGCCGGACCTTGCCAGGAGTCGCCCGCAAGCTCATGCTCGGACGAGCCGAAGCCCAAAGCAGCTCAGACCTTACGTGCGCTGTTGGCCAAACCTACGGGGAGTCACCCGCACGGCACTGGACGCCTCTTCGCCGGGCAGCGCCCACCACGATCCTTGCGGTGGCGTCGGGCATTACGCTTCCGCTGCTCACGCAAATGGGGGCACGTTTTCTGGTCGGTTCCTCAGAGCGATGCCGGGGAGGTGCCACCTTGGAATGACGGCGGTAGGAGCAACGGCGGCCTAGCTTGTTGTCCCCGGGCCACCTCGTCATGAGACCTTCGGCTCAGGCATGCGCATCACGGCGCTTGCTCAGTAGCAGCATGCACTCGTCGGCAGACCCACGCGCGAGGCTGTCACTCGGCCATCGCACGGATCACTCAGCTGAAATCTCCTCAGCTTGAAGAAGAAGTGCTCAACGCTTCGGCCAGTCGCGCCAGATAAATTCACGCACGCCTGCGCGTCGATGGTTCTACGGGAAGGAGTCGGATTCATCTCCAGCGAGTGGCTTGCTCAGGGGCTGGGGCGCGTCTCGCGGTCGGAGAAGCGAGCGAGCATGCCAGTGTGTGCACCCAGTGTGGCCCGCAGTGGCGCGGGCGGGGTCATGCTCGACCAAAACAAAAGTAGACGGGGGCTGGCCAAAGTTTGGACTCAAAGGGCGGCCCAGGCTGCACGAGGGGAACAAGCAGCGGGCGGGGGTTTCGATTTTGGTTTCCGTCCACTTTTGCGCGAGCGAGTGGGCTGCCGTTCCGGCGCTCACACACCGGCACCGCCTGGACCTGAGTCTGTTTGACCCGGCCGAGCGCTGCGCAGTCTATCTCGCTTCGTATTCAGAGCGAGGTTTTTCCCCGGCCGGCCCTGGACCTGTCAGCCCGGACCATGACTGCCCAGACCGTTCAACGTTCGGCGGCGCCAATGAAGGCCATGGCCATCGCTGCTCTTGGCGTGGCTGCTATCCTGTGCATGGCATCAGCGGTGAGTCCCCACGTCGGCGCTCGTTAAATGCCAGGCGCCCCAAAGCGAGGGCGGTGGGCTCGCTCTTCGTCACGGTATCCAAGGGCACACGGCCGAGGCTACCGCCTTCGCCTCGCCGCCTGTTCTTGACCCACCATCCTCATGGTGGGTGCAGTCCGCATTTTGTTGCCCATTCCCTTCGCCGCGGGGGCAGTCCTTGCTTCGCTGATACCGGAGCGAACAAACCGCTCGGCCCAGTCCTTGGTCCAGCCGAAAACTTCCAGCGGTCTTGTGAATGTTAGGTCAGCAGAGCACATTTCAAGTCTCGCTCTGGGGGTTTCTGCCTTCTTCGACGCAGGCCACTCCGGCAGACCTCGCCCGCATGCCGATGCGCCGTGCAGAGGCGGGATTCCTTCACACGGCCAGCAGCTGGCTCGGCCTGTCGTCGACTGAGGTGAGATCATTCAGATACCGAGTGGCTTAGAGTCGTCAGCGCAGTGGTACTTGAGCACGGATGCGCAAGTTTGTCGGAGCAGGGGTGTACCCGTCAGTCAATGCTGCCACGATGTTGTCGAAGTTGCAATTGTCCACCTTTCGCGCAGTCTCCCAGCCACAAGGTGGCCTCGTCAAACAGTCT
>Ga0136560_1000219_pt1 | contig 26793 bp, 34 predicted proteins | sample AntRauMeHopE1497_FD_104925 | JGI IMG/M metagenome (GOLD analysis project Ga0136560, IMG submission 104925) | Saline lake microbial communities from Rauer Islands, Antarctica - Metagenome Hop E1 #497 | ecosystem: Environmental > Aquatic > Non-marine Saline and Alkaline > Saline | place... | reverse complement strand
GGGTGCCATAACCGGAAGTAGGGCACCAGAGGTTGCAGTTTGCTGAATTAAACTTCTTCGCAGCCATACCGAATACTAGGCGAGTGATTATGACTTTAGTTTGCCATAGGTTCTTTTATAATTGAATTCCACCCGAGCCCCCACGTCTAATGGCTAGAAGTCAAGATTCGACATTGAAATTTGACCACGAGGGGGGCCATGTTCTTTCCGACCCTCAGGGATACCTCAAATACTTTTGGCCAGAAGAACCAGATTCAGAGTGCAAGTTTATTCTCAAGTTTTTACACGACGTGTATGCCACTGTCAATGAGCTGCATCAAAGACCCAGAATTCTGCTGGAAGTAGGCGGTGGCCCTGTAGTGGACAAACTCATTTCAGCATCCAGGGTAGCACAGTCTATGATCCACTTGGATGCTTCTGTCGATGCCTTGATCGAAGTATCTAAGGTCATTAGTGGAAATGCTGATGCCTTCGATTGGACGTCGCGATTCAATTTTATCGGTTCGTTAGAGCATACGAGTGGCGAACACGTGCAACACAGGTTCCTCTCTCGCCAATTCTTGGTTGGAGAAATCGACCTGAGCATCGAAGACTCTATTGAAAGTTAGTTGTCAAGCAGAGCAATATCCTGGCTGTCAAGTGTACGTCCAGCTGGAGAGGGGGTCGAACTTAGTGGGACGAGCGAAGACTCGGTTGCCAGCAAACCTGAAAAAGATCAACCTGAATAGAAGTAGAATTTCTCTGAACCCGATGCCGGATCTTCTGCAAGCGTCGCGGCCTAGGGAATCCGTATCCAACCCTCAGTGGGCACAGAAAAGCCCGGTCACATCGAGCGAATAGTCTCGTCACACTCTGTAGCGGAGTGCATCACAACGTCCCAGGCAGACTTCGAGGCGGTATTTCGCAGAATCATGTCACTCTGTCAGTAGGCGGGTGACCACCTGGTTATGACTATCAACACGGACACGAAGGAGTGGTCTGGCGGAGAGAAAGCTGGTGCCATTCGTGCCACGCCCGTGTCGGAAGCCAGAGTCATGGAGTTGCTCAAAGAGCAGGGATTCGATGTAGTACTCACGAGGAATCACCGAGGCGAGGAGGGGGAAGTCACTGCAATGCCATGCACTCTTGCCCTATGGGCGATACTGAGAGCCTGATACAGACAATCTCGCACTGTCTTGTCATCGCATCATCATTTCTACACAATTGCTTCATTAATTTCGCATATATCCTAATTCTCAACCTAATCGATGGGTTACCAACTGTATACTCGGCACATCATTGGAGTGAAATGCGGATAGCAACGAGTGGAATGATGCACCCAGGGCCGAATCTTGCATCAATCGTCACCGCCACCTCCAGCAGCCGCTGCAGACGCAGTGGGGTCTGCGTCGCCGCCAGTACAAGCACTATCAGATTCTGATCCTGCTAGCGTTTCCCAAGTCTACTCAAACAGTTCTGCATGCTCGACCAAATACTCGCTTGCTGCACCTGTCAGGAGCCAGTTGGCTGCTTTGTCCATCTCACCGTCGTTCTGGTCAAGAGCTGCTTTGTACAGGCCTGCAGGGGAATCGTTGCCTATAATGCTCTGCAGCAAACGCATCTGCTCCAGTTTTTCCTTCGACACTGTTTCTATGGCAGTGCCAGCCCCCGATTCGTCCTCAGGCGATGCAACTCCTGCTCCACGGAAGTATGCAGCCCACAGCTTCTCTGCCTCAGGGTCATTTCCTAACGCTGCCAGTAATGCCGCCACCTCCCCTCTCATGCGCTTCAAATTCTTCGGATGTGACGTATTGGTGGAAGTTTCCGCCTCCTTTATCCACTTGTCAATGTTCCGCAAGACGTGCGGGCCCTTGATCTAAAAGTGCGTCTTAATCACATCTTCGAAGCCCTTGTATGGCTTCTGAAGCATATCAATGATGCCGCACTGGATCGAGTATTCCCGGATATTCTCATACCCGCCATTCCCAGCGTACCTATTCGTGTGATCTCCTTCAGGGGTACCTCGGGAGCGCTCGACACTTGGCTCGTTGAAAGCCGGCTCTGTGACGAGGATGAGCCCCTGGATACTCACCAGTACCTACTGCATGGTAGATTGTTTCGTCCACCCCTCGGCCTTGCCACCGCCTTCCCAGGTGCCTAGCAGGCTCAGGCATACCTTTCCCTCAGCATAAAGGCTGCGAGTGGCGGAGATAAGCAATTGTCAAACAAAATGGAGTTCAATCGAATCATGCAGGCAACCATGCGTCAAATCGAAACTGTCGGTGTGGCGGGCAACAATCGAAACTACATTGCGCGCTGCATAGCCGCTCGATTCAGGGACCAATGCGAGCAAAGGAAGCACGCAAATGGAGATTGAGAGCACGGTGTCTAAGAAATGGTAATACATGGGCACTTACTTCGGGTTCAGCCTCATCCTCCCACCGTGGGTTGTGACGATGTTACATTCTGGAGGACCCTTTGGATAGTTCTTCTTGGCCAGGATGTCGAAGATGAGCGCTGCACTGTCATAAGGGGTGTCTTCTACACCTCCGATGAAAGCACGCATCACGTAAGGGAGTCGCTTGTCATATCTGACGACGATGGTGGATGCCCATGCATTGGGAAGTCCTGTGGTCATACCTCTAGCTTCGTTCTTGACGCGCTGCATAACAGAAGGTTTGTACGAACCCTGCTGTTTCATCTTGTCAAGGTACTTGTACCCTTTACCAGCAAGCCCCTTCATGCTTGAGCACAGGCCGTGGTCAGCCATACGATCAGCGTACATCTTTTTCAGGGCATCCATTGCCTCTGCGGAGCTGACGGAATCCGACGCGCTCACGTCGTCCGCTGATTCTCTTGAGCCAGTGCCAGAGTCAGCAGCCGCAGCAACTGCTCGAGCTGCTTCGCTCTCCTTGTGCGCAGCAACTGCCCCTTCAGCTTCACGAGTGGTTGCTACGATAATTCGCATCACTTCAATCGCTACGGGGTCTACCATCGGTCTATCACCGTCTGCACTTCCCGTGCTTGCGGATCGAACAGCGTGCGGAGGGATCATCTCATCATCTGCAGATTCGGAAGTTGAAATAACGCGCTTTGTCAAGTTCGCGACACCAGCTCCCTTTGATGCCCTTTCGTCAGATTCGTGGCTCTGATCCTCATCCAAAGTATCGAGGTACTGCTTGCAGGTCCGCGACAACCGCTTCATAGACACCAATATTCCTTCTTCGTCATCAGCAACAACTCCTACATGCGCTGAAGCACTTACAGCAGATTCACTCTCACCAGATGCAGCTGACGCAGACTCAGTGTTGTTGTTTTCTGGAGCATCGGCCGCGGCTTCGACATGCGCAGACCTGCTTCTAACAACCGCCGGCAGAGGCAGGAGTGCAGAGGCACCTCCAGGGCACAGTGCAAGTGCTCTCACGAACGCGGCCATGCTTGTGAAAATAGCAGGCTCGTCTCGTATATCTGGCTCGCCCTAGTGGCTCATTCCTCGTATCAACTTAGAGATGCACGACGCCTGAATGCATCGTGCCAGCTCGTACTAGATTGGCTGCTAGGCTGGCGAGGGAGGCGCAGATTCCGCGTCAGTCGCGTGCATTGCCTCAAGCAGCATTCCAGCGCTCCGGAGAGCTACAGCAGACTGTTGCTTGCGTCGAGTTTGCTTCTCAATGATGGTAGTATCGATGCCTCGGTTGGCATTCTCGCCGTCTCCTTCATATCCATAGCCCACCCCTTTCGCCCACGGTCTTGCTGTGCCATCGGCAGAGGCATCTGCCTCCTTGGCCTTAGCGTCAAGCTTTAAGGCGTTCTCCTTGTCCTTGATGCAACGCTAGGCGGCGACCGAATCTTCATCTTCGAATCTCGATACCCATTCCTTGTCTCTCGACTTGATGTCCCTCGTATGGCTCAAGATAAGAAGCAAAGAGTCGAGAACGCCTACCTAGATGCACCTTGACGCGAGTATTGCATCGCAGGAAGACGACATTCCTCTTATAGCCGTCATGGCCGGCTTCAGTAGCAGAGCAGTTGGATCTTCGGCTACATCTGGCGAACTTAAGGCAGGGGTCACGAAAGTCGGGAACGAATCAACATGAGGAATTCCAGCCTCGTATGGTGGAAGCTTTTGGATAGGCGTTGATGCCTGAAGTAGAAGCGACTCGATACTCTTTTCCCCTTCCTAAGCGTTGTTACCCAGTGTATCTGAAGCCAACACTCCCATTAGAAGAGCAGAACAGTCCGGATCACTCTTCAATGCAGAGCCAAAGCCTGGAATCGTGTCCAGCACTTGGAGTACCCGGACGAAGGTCCACCATCGATACGAATGAGTGCCAAAGGGCCCAACCATGGCATCAAGAGTATTGTGCTAGCGTGAATCTTCGATGCCAATCTTGAGCTTTGCCTCAAGCTATCGACATAGCAATGCCAAGCGACCGCCCGAGCCATGCACTATTGTGCTTGCCTCAAAACTACTGGTCCCGTCCGTGGCACCAGCCGAACACACCAAAGTACCTGTTGTTACCGCCTCCGGCTGCCTGGCACTCGTGCGTGCGCGCGCTGCAGCAAGTACTTCGTCACCAGCTACACTTTCCAGGTCACACTCAATGTAGACCACGCTCTCTCGAGCTGCATCTCCGTTGCTGCCCCCACCAGCTGCAGCAATGGCATCTGCAACAGTGCAAGAGGATCTCAATTGCTTCGACATCCTCCCAGCAGTGACACTTGATCTCAATGCCATTGGAGATACCTCAGGATCGGTGACTTTGAACAGCCGTGACAACAGCGTGCTCGCTGGGAGTCTGGCTACCACGAGCCCAGACCCCATCGTGAGTCCGATCGTCTCGCTCCGAGCTCTCACCAACGCACTGGCTTGGGGAACAAGAGAATTGGCGATGGTCACCGGGGCTAGCACCCCGAGTGGCACCCCGCCGAAAAGATTGGACCCATCAGAATCCTGTTCGGTATCCCAGGCTGTGGAGCTACCTTCCAAGACCTCGCCTTTGGCATCCAACATGGTGCACTCTACCACCTCTACATGGATTTCATGGTTGCCGGTCGGCAAAGCAGGGACAGCAAGGCACAAAGTGCCACCATGCTAAGTATTACCGCTAATACCATGCATGCCATCAATCCGTTGGCCCTATGATATGCTGTCGATATCTATGGTGTCACTTTGTTTGCTCCAAGATGCCCGGCTCTGGCCTGGGTTGTCACCTTGAGCCAGAGACACGCTCAGCGTTGCATCGTCCGCATCAAATTCGGCAGAAATAGACAAGTAAATGTCTTCCTAAGCAATTCGATTCGTATCAAGCCCGCTAATAGAGATTGAGTGATTGGTAGATCGCTGAGTGTTTCGTCTGGAGCGCAGCCCCTTCACACCTCTGGACCCATCCAGCAGAACCGAAATTGGCTACTGCACGGATGTACTAGAATACGAAGTTCTGGGTTGATTCTTAAGCTGCTGCATCGAAGTAACCAGATCAATTCCTAGGCCGGAAATCGGACTTCCCTTGCTGGCAAATACGTCGAACGTTACACGCATTCTTCGAGCTTGTGTGATAGGTGGAGAAGATGATAGGGCGAGTGCCAGGCTGCTTCTGGTCGACTCAGCTGGACCGGAGTATCCTGCTGCGACATACGTAGATAGAGTCACGGCTCCCGGGTTCAATCGTACTCCGGGTGGCACGAAGTCGTCCGGTCTGTACAATCGCATATCGTAACTACGGTAAACCGCGGTGTTACCCGTTGCACCCATAGAGCTGTAGCCCATACTGGTCATCATCTCGCCAGCAGTGCTTGGCTGCTTCAGGGTTCCAGCCAAAGTAACAAATGGTTTCAGCATAACTCGTATGGAATTCCCAGACCCGCTTCCGCCGAAGTAGCCGAGCGTACTACCACCTGGCGACGACTATGCAGCTTTCGCTTGTTGCTATCGATATTTACCACCAAATCCAGGACCCTTTGCAAGTGTCGGGGTCGTTAAGACCTCTTCCGCCGCGCTTGACCACTTCAGTTCGTCCTCAAGATTCTGCGCCGTCGGATCGTTCCCCCCCCACAAATCCAACTAAACACTGATCTGAGTACCAGGCGTCTTAACAGCAGATGTGGGGGCTACATGAGGTCCGCTTGCAGTACCAGTTGTGCTAGCCGATCCTCCGAAGTGCACCATGCTTCCAGAGATAGTGCCCTGCGAGGGACCGCTTGAACTCTGCTGGAGCAGGAAAGGCTGCCTGACGTTGCTCGCGTTGGAGAAGGCATTCATCGCTTTCTCTGCCAGCAGGTAGTTCACTCTGCTCTCCAACTATGACCCAGGCTTCGCAGACAACTTCTCGGAAGCCATCAAGCTAGCATACACACTGTCCATATCTTGAGCAATGCTAGGATCTAGTAGCATCACGACGGGAGAATCTGACTGGGGCACTAGCTCGGGATCAAGTCCAGCAAATCGCCCTTTGCCAGCCACTTCCATGCCTGCACCCATCAGTAGATCGTTTAGTTGCTTATCGGCAAACTAAGCAGCAACGGCAGCCAACGGATCAGGGGAGCCAGAGTCGGCAACTTCGTCGCCGGCGCCAGATGCGGGCACGCGCGCCGGCTCGGCCTCACTGGTGATATGCGCAGACACACTAGGTTTGGCTAAGGTGTTTGGCTCAGATGCTCCATGTCCTTGGGTGCCTCCGAGCGTTCTCATCCTCTGCCTCCGCCCAACAGGTGTGAGCGAGATGGCATGTTGCGCTGACATGCGAGATATGGTAGTCTCAATCGCTTGCCTATCGATGGGGCCAAGCGGACCCCTGAGGACAACCGTGACTAGGTCCGATGCAAGCATTTGTTGTCTAGCCAGAGCAGCGATGAACCCAGTCTCGGCTCGAACACCGCTGGTGACCAAGTCGTCGATTATTTCGGGTAATCGACCAGAAGCAATTGCATTCTGCAAGCAAACGCTGCGAATGAAGCGCAAGGCGACAGCCTAGGCCATTGGGGTGAACGACGAAAAGCCACTGATCGAAAAGGAGCGGGTAACCACCTCAAGGCACTTTTCAGCAACCTTCGACTTCACTTGCCTTGACCCGAAGGAAGCCGATTCCAAGTACCGCAAGAGTGCTGCTATCACGATAGATCTATAGCTCAGTGATCTAGCCATGGCTTCAAGATGGCGTTGAGCTGGACCTCCACCGGCCTGCAGGGCACTCGCTCGAGATGCAGCCGCAACATCTGCAAGTTCGGAGGAGGCATCATGTCCTGCTGATGCTGATGCCGATGCCACGACGGCGGAGCAAACTTGCTGCACCCCTGAGATGCATGAATCGAATAGCTCTGCCTGGCCGCCTGCATCAGAAGAACACACAGTTGGGACTGCACCGCATGCAGCTAGGGCGGCACCCAGTCGGAGCAGGGCAAGCAAGCGGTGCTCTGGCGCAGCTGGCAGTTCAGCCTGAGGACTCCTGGGCTCACCGCGTGAGTCAGCGGCGGTTATATTTGAAGTTTCTTGCTATCCTGTGAGCGAGAAGGACGCCTCAAGCTCAACAGAGTCCGTACTAGCATGAGCAGCTGCAGCGAGCACGCCATCAGCACCGCCTGCTAACGCCGTAGCTGGCATAGACACGACACTCGTGAGCGGCGACAATGCAGAAGATCCATTACGGCTGCATTGTGTTGACAACTGGCACAGGAGTGCTGTCGCAACCGACTGCGCACGCGACTAGGGGTTGTTCCCCATTGCTACTGTGCGAGCAGATGCCAAGATATCAGCAATCAGATCCAATGTGGACGTCTCGTCGCAGACTGCGACTAGTTGGCGAAATTCGCTTCCTACCGCTGTCACGATATCGAGAAGCCGCTCGCAATCGCGTATGCTCGAACCCACCTCACGAATGGTTGATGCTTCGTGCTGGGCGGTACCATCTCCCAGCGAGATGGCATCTGGCGCGCTTCCCCTTGCTGAAGGCCTCTCTGGGCGGCGATGATCGTCTCCCTCACCCTGAGTTTTCACAATTGAAGCTGCAAGACTACTCATACCAGATGATGTCAACTAAATCGCGTGATCTAGAACCTGTTTCAGAGACTCATGATGAACTGTAGCACCCACGTGGTTCTTATTGCGCTAGGACCGCAGATTCGACGCTATTTGGCAAAGCAACCCACATACTAACTCTGTGGAATACCGGCGGCGGTATGTTGATTGGTCCCCAGACACCATTGTAGCGTCGCAGAAACGCTATACGATGGTAGCATCGGTACAATTGGACATCATGAGCTGCACGAATGTGACGAGCTACACCTCTTCGTTGGCGCTGCCTTGTCGTGACAGAAGGTGACGAAGAACACGGTCAGCCGCTTCCCACAGTCTAGGACCCTCCACGATACTTGATCCGGTAACATGCGCGTCCATTACAGCCCTGATCAATCCGTATGCTCGGGGGAGTGGATCGGCAGGTTGCACAATATCTTGAGCATCAGCATGTATGGCAGAGGCCCCGATCAAATAGAATGACTCGGGACAGGACGAGGCAAGCTAGAGCAGAAGAGTCGACCGTCCCCCCGTGTGGAGCTTCTAGGTCGGGACAAATACAGTTGCTGTAACCATCCGTGGTTTCGAAGGAGAAGCATCTATGGAGGCATCCGTAGTCAGCTGGAAAACGGAGCCTCCTATGCGTTGCTTGAGCACCACGTGCTCATCTCCACCCACACGGCCTTCAATCGATCGGTGGACCATATACAAATCAATCGTGGGCATGGAGCTGCCTGGCAGCTCAGAGGAAGCAATACTATCCACAGCTGACCCAGAGAGTACGGCAGTCAGTACTACTGCTACACTCCCTCGGGAAGCACCTGACAGGCTATCGCCCACATCAACTTCGACCACAATTTCGTACGGTAATTGTTTCATGAACTCAATCTTGACCCCAGTAGCCGTCAATGAACTGTTTAAACCAAGCCCATCAGCATGCTGCTTCGCAATGATGCGCTCGGCCGACGGCAGCACACCTGCAGAGATAGTCGCCACTGGGCCAGGGCTTGCCAAATCGCCGGCAAGGTCACGTTGCAAAAGCTTAGCTAGGGGCGCAAACTTGCGCGAGCGTGACTCGAGATCCTCTGCACTAGCTCCAGCGACGCCAGTGGTTATTGCCATGTTAGAGTTGCCATCAACCTGCGAGGCTGCACTGGTTGCTCTTCGCACAGACCTCGACAGGCTTTTCTGGAAAGCGGCTAGGTCACTTTCGGTCCCAGAAACAGAGATGACTCTGAGATCACTAAAAACTGCATCGATGTCCCCAGCATTACTGGAGAAACCATGCCGTCCATGTCCCATATCAGTACGCACCCGGTCGGTAGTGCGGGGGACAAGGGAACAAATAGAGTCTCCGAGACAAGCAGCCAGAGCGGACATGCTATCGCGATCGAGCCTTAAGGTTACAGCTCTCAGAAAAGATACCAAGCATTCGAAACGACTGTCTCGGTCCTTTGCATCGACAGACTAGGGTATGGGCTTCGACAGCTATCGCGTAATCTCGGAGTACAGCGACTGAAGCGCAAACGTAGAAGGCTGGAAATCGTGTGTGATAATATCATTGGCTATGTCCAAGTTTCCGGCTTCATCGTCGTCATTGGCTTCATCGGCTTCATCCGGGAGAGTGAAGCTTGGGTTTGCCATAGCAAAGCGGACCAAGTCACCGGCCAGGAAGGCGACCTGCTGATCATCGCTGCGATGCAGGGGCGACTACGAGCTGTATTGGGCAGCGTCAGCACTATCGGTGCCTAGTAAAGACACGGGTAAACCACAAATTTGCATCCGGTGGGACATCTAGACGAAGTAGGTCAGCAGTAGCTTTGACGAAAAGCACTGTGCTTCGCACGTCTTGATCAGTGGACTCCCAACTGCAAGAGTTTTCTCCATGGCCTTTGCGTACAAGCACATTCGAACGCCCAAATGCACTCCTGTGCGCACGACAGAGGCAGCGGTTGCTTGTAGCGACGCTCTGGCTCCGTCGGACAACGCGGCCCCGAAGCAGACATAGGATTCGTCTTGAAGTAGTTTCGTAGCCATCCATGTAGTGAAATCACCGACCAGACTACATGCATATGCAAGCTGTTCACTCACAAATTCGTACTCTGGATTATTTGACATGCTAGCCCCGCCATCGGGGAGTACCAGTGGAAATACAGAAACATTGTGCGTGTGCTGACAGGCAGTCAGCAAGGCAGCAATCAGATGGGAGACAATCGGCACTGTAGCCGCGGTATCATCTGATGAAGTATCCCGGTCAAGCTGCATTATGTCATATATCCCGCCAGAACTAGCACATACCTCAACGAGCGAAGTTTCAATTCCTTTTAGGATCGCAGACCATAGCAATACTGTCTCTATGAGCTCCCTATTTCTTTGGGTTGTTCCCTCAGTATCGGCACTAACATGGCTGCCTTCTTCTGAGCTCTTCATTCTTGACAACATCGGTGCCTCTAGCGATGGTGAACCAAAACTGGGTTGCCTGGACGCACGATCGGATGACCGGCCAAGTACGTTGATGTCGTAAGGGGGTTGCACAGTCGTAATCAGCTGCGACAACATACACAAAACTGTCGAATTCCAGTCGGCTGCAAGCCAATCTGAATGGGGCACCCGCAAAACTTGATCCTTGACAGAAATAAGCAGCCAATCGACGACATCAGCATCTGTGAACAATCCTGATTTCATCAAATTTACGATCATGCCAAAAATGGAGCACATCGCATTCGAGCGCCTCAAAGAGACAGCGCCAATCTGGTGCAAGTAGGAGAGCAGCACACATGCCGATTCTGCAGCAAGTCGCCTGCAATCTGGATCTGCTGTCGCAATAGCTTCCACAATGACAAGCTACGCACAATCGTGAAGAATTTCACAATCCTCAGCAGCGTATGAGCGTGCAGTGGTACGCAGTACAGTTGCTGCTTGGGCTGCGGCTTCGGCTTTCATTCTGCCCGTATCTGACCAAGAGACAGGATCCGAGGCAGTGGACGAAAGCACTCGATCGATCGCGTCTACGGAGTCCAAGAGTATCATGCCGTACTTTCTAACGCGGTCATCGCGAGAGAGCAAGAGATTGGAAAAGAGCGATGCGTGCTCTGATGTTCCAAGGAGGACCTGCCGCACGCGACCGATTGCATCTACTGACTCCTTGCTTTGACGGCAACCCCTTGCCCCCTCCATGCCTATTGATACTCGAACAGCACGAAGTTGAACCATGGCTGGTTCAAGGAATTGCAATGCTTTTGCACTAGTGTCCCGTTTCAAGGTTTGGAGAAGCTCTACAGCGGATTCAATTGGCCGTTCCACCCAGCACAGCCGGACGTTGCTGTGAGCGGTCCTGGAGAACTCCTGCACGACGGCTGAGAACAGCTCTTCAAGCCACACGGTTTGGAACGCGTTGCTCGTACTAGATACATCACCCAGATGGTGGATTACCAGAGAACGCGAAACGATCTAAATGGCCACGGCACCACCGTTATCATTCGATGCTCCATTACTCGCAGCAACAGCGTCCTACTCTGCCATAAGCACCAGCGCTGCCCGCAGCAAAATCAAGGCGATGTTCGCATCTACGCCGGGGCTGTCAGATGGCTGCAGTCGGTGAAAACTGGAAATGACGGCATTGCTTGCATGTTCCAGAGGGAGAACCCGAATCATGGAGACAGTGTATTTAGCTGCCATCTCTGCTCCAAGGTTACCGGCCAGGACAGCCTCTGCCACCGAGCGAAGCATTCCCACGAAAGCAAAGTCCTTTCCATTTGACGCTAGCTCATTCAGAGCGCTATCAAGTAATGACAGCCGATCATCTGAGGCACCAATCCAGTTCAAAACATGAGCCGCGGTTACGAGCGGGAAACAACGATGTCGCCGCTCCTTAAGATCTACGGACGGCAACAAAGCACGAGCTGCAACTACAGCCGGCTAGTCAATCGAAACAATCTGAAGCCAAGCCTTTCGAACCTCACCGGCTGCAGATCCGAGTGGATGAGTCTGCACGGTGGCAATGTTCTCTTGAAGGCTCGACAAGAATCGTGCGACATCTTCGCTTGGGCTGTTTGCCTTTGTACTTGGGGTTGCAAGCGACGGCTCTATGCGGGTCTACTGCAGAGGCACAGGTGTCCATGGATCGCCACCCACGGCAGAAGTAGCTGCCATTTGAGACACGAACTGTTCAGATGCCATGTCGAGTGCAGAGTGGGACCGGTTCAGCCTGTCCTCCGCCGCTCGCAAGACGGTGAGGCGTCTGTCGGCTCCAGGCAAGGCACTACCTCCTGCTCCTGAAGCAGGTCGCTCCGAGATGCTCGATCGAATCCCGATCGGCTGGATAATCAATCTGCATGCAATACTACCTTGATCGACGCTATCGGAATCTGCATTGACAGATACCTATACCATAAGGTACCGTCCTCTGCAGCCCTATTGATACATGGACATACGCTTTCCGGGCGACCTCCATGTATCATCCTTCTTCGGGTCAGATTTCGATTCGAACAGCCCATTTCGAAGTTGGCTTGTTTGGCTGTCACTGTCGGTATCTGGGTCGCAGGCAATGCCACCACAAATGCTAGAACGAATAGCTTTATAATGAGTGGCCACACTAGCCTCGATTCGGCCAGGAGCAGCATGTACTTTGAAACTACCATGCCGAGCCAGACTCGCAGGCTGGATTGACGCTCGACTACCAAACGGGGCAGTCAATACATTCCTTGCTGCTTCAGACTGACCTGCCACCAATGATAGGCCGGGAAGGGCATAAGGCAGTACAGCCCCCACCTTACAGCCGCTAACAAGCGGGGAACTATCCATCTAGACGATACAAGAGGCATCGTTAGGACTAACCGAATGAAACGATTCCCGAAATCGTGTCGGAGTGCATGAAATGAGCACCGCCTCCCGATTTTCGAGGGTGCTGACATCTACTGGTGCCTCTGATGTACTGACGGAGTCACTCGGTCTTGAAAAAGCTACCAGTGGGTATAATTTACGGCCTAGATGAGAAGGAATATCTACCACTGACATAGACTCAACTGATGCCCACTGCAGCTCATATTCACTGTTATACTGCACTCGCACCTTCCTACTCATGCTGTGTTCCCTGGTATACGTGCGGCTCGCATCAACTAATGCCTTAGTCTGTCGCTCGATGCCTACCTTGAGCTGTGTGGTGCCTTCAGGCCTACGGACGATGATCATTCTAACGGTGCATCCGGAACCGCCCAGGGACTGCAAACCGCGAGCTCTCTCGACAAGGCTCTCAGCCTGTTGTAAAGATTGTGGTAACGGAATAGTTTCACTTGGCTATATCACTGCACCACTGTACGCATTAACAAGAACAGCGCCTTTTTTGATTCTTGGCAAGTTGTTGACCTTATTGGCCATCATTCCCATAGGCGTATGCTGAACGCCCATCGATAGTTTCGCTCTGCCACTCGGTAAGGACGAAATTTGAATGCCGTTATCGTCACCGAAACCAACCCAGACATCTGACATTGAATCGGACCCAAGAAACCATCGAACCTCCCAAGTTGTTGCCTCTGGGTCTAGCCAAGGGCCCACAAATGCAAACGGGATGGCGTCCTTCGACTCAAACGTAGGTATCTGCTTTTGCGTAGTGGAGAAAAACTTTCGGCGCACAAACGCCCTTGCAGAAGATGCATCGGCTAGATAAATGGGCTCTGCCATGAAACTACCAAAGTTCTACATGGCAAACGACTACGGATCAGGCTTGCCACCTGCTGGAAACTCAGGGTTCAAATCGATTATTTTGCTGACATGCAATGCTTCGCCTTGAACGGCGTCTGCTGGCTCGTCCGTAATTGCAATGCGAGCAGTGCAAGTACGCATGCGATCAAATTTGTTTGCCTCCGCTTCTAGTTTCATGATGATATTAAATCCCTCTATTTCGCAGTCTTCGCCAAGATCGAACTGAACTCCTGAAGCTCCGGGCAACGTCACATTTGGGAATACCATGTCTAGTACGCCGCCGCCAACAACTGAAGCCATTCCAACTACAGCAGGAACTGCCATAGAGCTTCGGCCCTATTGATTGGATAGAAAGCGCACTGGTTGCTACAGCAACTCGGCAGTTGCAATCTATGCTCCGGATGTGGATGCTATCCAGCGAGAAGTAGCGCCGCCAACGTGCTGAATTGCTTTCGGGCTTCCCGATGCGTACGCCATCCCAAGAGTTCCAATTAAAGGCACCTCGTGTGGGAGTACACACGCATCGAGTGGTTGAGTTCGCACGTCTACAGCAGCGAATTCCGAAGAAAGCAATTGCCCCGTCTAGCTGGCACGTACTTCCTTCAAAAGACCCACGGATAAGGCAATGCACATCCTTAACGTGTCATTCCAACCGTTCTCGCTCTCATCTCCACGCTTGCTTTCAGAGGCGCCACCACCGGCTCCAGCTTCGCTTACAAGGATCTAGATACGCGATCCAAGGTCGAGCAAAAAGCTTAAGTTGTGGAGTCGCGGTACTGGTTGTTCATCAACACTGGTTAATCCGATCGGACCATTGGATGTATAAGGCGCGAGCACAGCACAAACAGCGGCGATGACTCGTGCCATGAGTCGGTTTCGAGCCTGTTGTATATCTTCCATGAATAGCTGCATCTCAGAAGCGTATTCGTACAGCGCTACAAGCAAAGCGACTGCGCTGCCTGCGAGAGCTGCGTCGCTGGGGACGGCAATACAATGATCGAATATTCCAAGAAATACTGCACCTAAATGCTACGGCTCAGGAATCATGCGCATACGGGAGGCCGCAGGGGCCTCTTGAAGCTAGTGCAGCAGCATTTTGGCCGCCACTGTACGCACAAGAACCCCAGATAAACCAAGTGGACGACTTCCGTCCGCATCTGCGAGGCTAGCGAACATCCTTCTGGCGAGCATACCACTGTGCCTGTACCTCTGCATCTCTGCTCCTCTCCAAACATGCTCAATATCAACTCCCAGTTGCTTAAGGGCTATGGGTTCGTGAAACAGGTAGCAACCGATCCTGCTGAGGCACATAGGCGAGATCTCGGCTTCGCTTCCGGCGCCGGATGATGGTTGCGCTACAGATGCATTAGAGATTAGCATGACAACGCCATGACACGGAACACCAACTGGCAGGTCTATGCAAGAAGGAGACAGCCTGGATGTTGAAAGTATCGTGGTATCGTCATAAACGGGAGCTCCCAGCATCTTGACCAGCACATCTGGGTCTTCTAAGACTGGTAGCAGCGGCACAACGTCAGAATTTCCTGTCCGTCCGAGCACAAGCATCTGCGAGGAAGGAAGCGTGAAGACCCGAAGCCTCACTGCTGCACTACCAGCAGCAGCGTCAACACTGGTTCCATATGCTACACGACGGATGCCAATCATCCCGTCAGACTGCTGGTCCGCTGCCTTCACGCTTGTCCAGATTCGTGTAAAAGGGACTAGGTCATCTCGCGGGGATGCAGTTCGAGGGCGGCTTATAGGCATAGATGTATCTGCCGATGCTACCACCCCCTCATCACTAGACATCGACGCCTGTATCGCTGCAGCCATGCGCTCATCGTCTGTCATAGACTCGAGGGGGCGCGAGATAGTACGCTTTTTCTCAGATGCTACTGCTGTGATTTGGGCTGTTGCAGAACCAGTTACCGCTCCTGCGCGTTGGAGCAGTCCATCTAGGTCGCCACATATGCCATCTACCAACATATTGTCACTAGGGGTTCGGAATAGAGCGCACGAGTCTTGCAAGCGCCCACTTTCATCGACAAGGTCACGAAATGTGTCCGAGCTGGAGCTCCATAGCCAGCTCATCGGGACTGTTGCCTGCCTTGAAGCGACGTGTTCCATCTGAAGGCTATGCACTTCGATGTTCGTGGATCCGAAACACCCCGGTGCAGCTCCCGCTATTGCCACTGGCGGCGCTACGGACGGCACCAATATCCCCTTTGACATGTCACTTGCATGAGAGGGCATTCCAGCCCAGACTGATCGAACCACGTCCCCAACTCTCACAAAAATTAAATTGGAAGAATCCATTGAAAGCACAAGTTTCATAGGCTACGACCCAGGTACAAGCGGACCCTGTCTTGGGCACCAGCGGTCGAACGCCTGGTCTCTGCTCTATGTACCCATAGAGCGATTCGTGAGCCACGTGGACCAGACGGCCTCCTACTTCGATTCGATCACGGTGGTAGGTTCAGTTGCCAAGTTATGTCTGAGACTATGCCAAAGGCTTTGGTATTGCTAGTGGTGCTTTCGACTCTGTGCACATTTCTCCATCGCGGAAACCCATTTGTCTTCGCTTTGCGTCGTCCCCTAGAGTCGTGGTGGAGGCTCAAACGTGATTGGAACTGCGAATCGTGACTTGATTTGAGCCTGTTCCTTGGTACCACCGGAGGCTTTCCCCCTTTTCAATCGAGTCAGCACGAGCAAGACGTGCCCCATCTCGCTCATGTACAAGGTAGCGGCGGATGACGCAGTTGCCATCGATGCGGCGGCAACTGCACTTCCGGAAGGCTTGGCGCCGAGGTTCAGGGATTCGAGTGTCTCATTCAGAGCTGGAACTACTTTAGCTATGCACTCTTCCATGGTTTGAGATTGATCCGGTTTTCCGATCGAAAGGAGAGGCTTCCAGTGAGGATGCTCAATCTCGGTCTTAGATTCCCCAATAACAACATGCCCCCTGCCTACAACTTGCCATATGCTTTTGCCGCCGAACGATACCTATGCCCGAATGGCCACCGATTTCAAGAACCACAGGTTCACCGACCCCCGAGCAGGGAACTCTTGCCTGTTGACTCTGGCTGAGCCAGTATCAGTGCTTAACACGTTGGACTTCGAATATATTCTCGCCTAATATTCGCTAGAGACAGATCCGGATTCATTCATAAACTTTTCGACCTAAACTGATGACAGAGATGGGTGACACGCGATGACGTAGAATCCGGATGTTGACATCGGTCGAAATGTTGCAATGCCCGGCGCAAGGTCATCATCTTGAGGGCGCTGGAGCTGGAAAAATGGGATCTGAGCGAAGTGTATGACGAAGAAATCCGAATTGAGTACCGCAGCAGACGTACTCTGGGCCGGATCCTTAGTCGGTAACCTATGAGGTCCGAGGAAAAAAACCAAATCGGACTAATGTGGCTGAGCTTGTGCGCCCTAACTGCCTTTAGGAGTATCACTTAAAGCCTGAGGCAGCACCAATTCCTGCCGCAGTGGAACCTTGACGACAGCAGTAGCTTTCACTGCTATCGCTGCACCACCGTATAGAGAATCGGGTCTTGATAGTGCCGATTCAATGCCAGGCATCATCTCTTCGCGACCCTCCCAAGGGGCAAGATCCACCATATCACCTGCTAGAGATGCATACGCAGAAGCAGCTAGCCCCGATATAGAAATGGGTGGACCACCTACCCCCTTTAGATCCCCATCATTCTGATTTACATAGCTTGCAAATTCTAATGATTCCGGTATGGTCATATTCTCCTCAATTTGATGCGCCGCGGTAGCGCGCGAGACTGATGCGATTCCGACCGCATGTTTGCTATTGGGCTGTAGCCACACGCAGTTGCGTACCTTTCCAACTCTTTGAGTCACTTCCGATGCAAATATGTGCAGCTTCGTCGGCGTCGATTCCATGAAATCATGATGCTACAGCGCGGCTGCGATAGGGTGCATAGAAATGTCCTGTCCAGAATGAGACTAGGTTCTCAAGTAAAGTTCCTACACAGAAGGCTCTACGTGTTGCTTGGAGATCGTATGTGGCCTGATCTGTGTCTCGTAGTCGGGGGGTCTGCACAGGAGCGTGAGCCTCATTGGGAAGGCGTCGGAATTGTGTCCAAGAAGACAGCGCTCAACGTCTTTCATTGTTCGCATAGGACGTTGCCCGAATCTGGTGAGAATGCGAGTTTCGTTCGGAGACCCATCTCGCAGGTCACCAAACTGTTCGTGAGCGCTTTTGGCCACGTCCATAGATGCTTTAAGCAGCTGCACATTGCCGCAACTGTCCTGAATTATACCGTTAGTATAGTCTTCGTTCCCACTATGATTCCATGCAAACCGCAATTTCGAGCTCGGACCACCCTGACATCTAGCGTCCATCGCCTTAACCTTGCTTTTGCTAAATTCGAACTATTTTACGCAGGCTCTGCTATAGCGAGTCTTGTTTTCCAAAGGACTTGCATCGGCGGTGCTTAAAATGCCGAAACGAGATACATCATGCTGATCACCACCCACCGTGTGCAACAGATGCACAACCATGGCTCGTCTAGGAGCCATCCTGCTATATCGAGGTTGCTCGTCGTACACGTACTGCATAGGCTAAAGGTCCACAACTCGTCCCTTGACGATTTCTGGTGCGAGTGGTAGCTGATACACGCTAGGTGCATCATCTTGAAGGCTATCTTCCTCGTGTTCACCATCGTCATCATCAAACTTTGCACGCTACATGCGCTCATCGAACTAAGTAAGTCCCGGGACATCAACAGCGACAAATGCACTGATGAGGTCTGCCTCCGCAGGCTGCGCAAGAAGGTCAGCGGACCGTTCTACTCTTGTTCCACCAATAACAATAGTGCTGCTGAAAGGCATAAAATCCATAGCAGTGCAGTCTAGAGGCATGTCGTCCCCAGCGCGTATCTCAACCTCCGACAACAGCGAAATAGTTGGTGGCTGTTGCTAGCTCACATTCTGTCCTGCACCGGCAGGTTGGAAAACCCTTAACACGCACGTTCCATCGGTCCGTTTGACGAGTGCGACGACATGCAATGTATGGGCCCACAGAGGTATCATGCCTGAGTTCACTTGGATGCGAACTCGATCTGGAGCAACGACAGGTATCTGCTCCATCTTGCTTGCCACTGCATCGCTATAGCGAATATCTGCATCGCTTGGGATATGCTGCTATATCTGGGCCGACTATCCCCCCTGGATCTCCATCTCGCCACAGATTAAGTGGTTCATATCTTGGCCTCCGATAGAGCACAGCCCCCGCATCAGGACGAGTAGATACTGCGGGTCTTGCGCAGAACATACAGCCAAACGGCAAAAAGCGAAACCTTCGTTCGCCTCAAGATACTGCGGTGCTCCACCCCTCTACCACGGACATACTAGCCGCATTAGTACCCCGCGGTAATTCCCAGCAGTAGGTGTGCACAGTTCACCTGGGATTTCAGGAGCAATCGCTTCGCAAACTGACAACTGGATAAGGTCCGGACTCGAAACATCACAATCTTCGTCGTCAGGGCGAGCATACACGGCATCCATATCGGGCCCTAGCAGGCCAGTGATGACCGCTCGGATGCTGGAACCACTTCCTTTCAAACCCGTCCATGCATCTGGGGTCTACTTCACCCGGACAGCAAGCCCCACCGACGCCCAATTCACCCATTGCCGATCGTGCGGCTCTGTTTCCATCCATTCAGACAGAGCAAGCTGCGAACTCGCCAGCTCCGTGATTAATTTGCTTTCTGCTACAACGCCAGAATATTGTAGCGAGTCTGCGGATGAGTCGGGCTTCTGCACTTGCCCATTTGGGCTGAAGTCGTAGGCGATGCCAAAGCCTGCTTTACTGTGAATAGCATCTACACCGATTTCAAGGTCCGGAATCGAGGGATGTCTTGCCTCTACAGCGGGGCTTGCAATCGCACGGAGCTGTATGAGGACTTCCTGTGCCGAAACTAACACGGACCCGGGTTTTCCAGGCTCCGTGAGTTCAAGCAGCCTCACTGGAGCACAATAGGAAGGGTAGGCCACAATAGCACCTGCCCCAGCTGCATCTGTTGCAACTACAGCCCGAATGCGATGCGTATCAAGGGCTTCAAAATCCAGCGTTGATCGGACCATCGAAAGCATTGAAATAGCCGGAGCTCCTGATACGGGAGGGGGGATGCAGTCTGCCAATTCGCTAGTGCCATGTAGCTGCGGCCAGGTTGCAGCAGCCTCAACGTTGTGAATCGACGATTGCTACCGGTAGTCCACTGGCATTCGGTTAGCCCACCAGCTATTTGCCTAAAGTGCAAGCTCGTCACCGCAGATACCCAGGGCGGCGAAGACAGGGTAGATCCCGTCACGAAAATCTTGGCAAGAATTCCGATTGAAATTAACACCGCGATCTAGCCAACTGCGACCAAGAACGTATTTCTTCACGGCCTTACGAGCCGCAGCCATGTCTCGGAAGAGTAGGATATTGCAAGCTACGATGAAGTATCGCGGATGATTCGGCGAAGCGTCGCTGCCACTCATCGCCGAGCTGGTTGAGAACGATCGTACAGCTGCCGGTGGGTTAAGAGCATCACCTGCCCCGGATGACGGTGCAGGAGTTGTACCCGCCGCGTCCTCAGGGTAGATTGCAACGCACACCAAGGCGTAGCCCATCCTTGCAAGGCGCTCCGCTCGCCACATGAGCCGACTCGGTACCACAGCACTCTCCTTGTTGGACCTTCCATGGGATCCTTGAGGCACTGCATCACTTAGTGATACCCTTTCGCTAATTAGCGATCCAGCGGCGGCGGAAGCGGCACCTTCGTCCAGAGAGGCAGATGCAGCAGCCCCCGTACTTCGCTTACTCGTTCCCTTGGCCTCTGCAGCACGATTTGTCTCCGTTGGAGCACTTTCATCAGTTGTGAATACCCCTCTGCGCTTCTGAACACGTTCATCTTCAGAAATTTCATACTGCACCATTCGGTGCATCATAAGCACCGGATCCCGATTCTGCCACGGCTACTTTCCATGGGGCGACTGGATCATCTTGTGTGAAGAAACATTCAGGCCTGCATCTTCATCAGCCATGTATTCCACGTGGCTTGGTTGCACGTACAGATTGCAGGGTATTCCCTCTGCCGCCTCATACTCAGACTTTGGCTCGTTGATGGCATCTGCAACCTGACCCTTTTCGTTCATCCCGACGGGTTTCTCCCCCCTTACCCATTGAACCGGAGCCAGGTCAACCGGTTTCTCCTGCAGGATCAATTGCTCGAGCGTTGGAAGCGCGTTACCCTACATTACCCCGAGCCTCATTGCCTTGACTTTGGCCTTCTACAGTCGGTCAGCACCGGAGCGGGCTTCCAACGCTAAGCTCCAAACTTCTGCCTCCTGTCGCTTCATGGTTAGAAAATAGACCCACTGTTGATAACGTGCGAATTCATGCAAGAGTGGTGGTTCTGCACCTCGAGGAGATTCATCATCGGGGCTCGATTCCTCCGCAGCAGGTTCTCCTCTATGCATGAGAGCCGCGATTGCTTTATAAGCCAACGCGTACTTCCACTCGCCGCCTGGGTGGGACGCAAGCCAGAGCCTGGATGCGATGGAACGCAAAGCCGCTCCTTTAGACATGCCAGCGTGCTCCAACTCGTGCGTATCAAATCGATGATTTGGATCGCCAGCATTTATATCGACGGCGTTGCAGTGAAACCGATCCAGTTTGCAGACATGGGGCGACCCCCGCTGAAGCGCTGGCCTTGCCATAATATCGTACCAACCCGTGAGAGCCCCATTGGAAGCTAAGGCAAGTGTTATGGCACAGTGAAGCCGCTCAGCAAGCTCATCATCGACGAGCAGAACGGCTGAGGGGTCAGACGGCAAAGTTTGCTCCCCACTGTCTGTTGGGCTGTGGCTGCTCACCCGGCGAGACACAGCTGCAGACTTCAGCCGCGCGAGGATTGCTGAGCTCGCAATCGCCTTTTGCAATGCTTCATCGAGTCTTCCAGCGCTACCAATATCAGTTACTGCCTAAAGCAGCAATGAAGCCTCTGCAGACGATATCTGCGAGGGTTTCAAAGAAACGAGCTAGCAGTTTTGAGTCAATTCAGGGGAGGGTCCTACAATGACCGCTTTCGGGATGAATTTATTAGATTGAATTCAGTGCACGCAGGCACATTCTATCAATTTCATGTTCTCAATGCCATCAGAGTGCTGTGCGTTCGATGTCCGGCAGAGTGCTGGCAAGAACCATGTACCTTCACTCTCACGAGGATGTGGGCTTCTGCAGCCGCTGTGGCATCTCCAGCCACAGATGCTGGTGTGACTACTCGAGTATCAGCATGGGCCTGCGGTGGATTCACTGGGAGTGGCAAGTGGGTTTATCTTCGGATCTCTCGAGAACATGGGCTTTTTACAACATCATGGACAACGTGGCAGCAGCATGGAAGGCCTCGATTCAAACGCGGCAATCTTGCTCACATCCTTGATATCTCCGGCCTGGTCGACTAGATGAACTGGTATCAAGTCTGTACCCCGAGCAGCAACAATGCCATCTTGACCAATTTGAGACAAGCAAACATCGTTACTACCGCCGCCAGTTTGAATTACAGGGGCGCGATTCGCAGAGCTACCTGACAGAGATCGAAACGAAATGTTCCCATTTGTTTCGGTAGCAATTACCTGGGTCCTTCGCGGTGCCGACCCGAACGATCCAACGCAACAATCAAAAATCTCCGCCACACCCACATTATTGCGGTTGCTTTCGATGGCAGGGAGCTGACCGACCGACTCCAACAGCCGCACACGATCGACCAGATCTGTACTCATATCGCACTGCTGACGATTTTTGCTTTCTGCCGTTCTTACGGGTAGATTGCTGCGTTCTACAATGCATTACGAAAACGGGAAGAGACGCGCAGTATTTGCCCTGTCGACGATTTAGTGATTACCCCCGTAACTCAAAATTGTATAGGCACGATGCCCAGGCGTCAGCGCAAAAATGAAACTAAGAAGCCTAGTAGTCAATCTAGACATACTGGGCGGCCTGAGAGCGGTCGAGGTGATGTTGCTTCTATGCAAAATGTCGAAGATCCAGATTTCGAGGGTTCGGATGGAGTGCCCAGCCAAGAAGACTTCGCCGCAATGCTGGCAGATAACCCTGACGTATTCAAACAGCTTATGGAGGCTGGCGTAATGGTTGGAGCTGATAACGATGACTTGGTTGACATCTAGAATTCTGGCGATGAATCGGACGAGCAACCGGTGTCTGGTGCTAGAACTGGTGTAGCCCCGGGTCAATCAACGTCACTCCCGGAAGGAATGGCAAGTCCTGGGGGGCTATCGAAAGGCTCACGCCGCCGAGGGCGCGCTGCCGCGGGACAGGGGGCCGGTGGAGCACCACTAGTCAGGATGCCATCAAGCGATGAGGTAAAAGAATCGCTGGCTGCTGAGGATGAGCGATGGACCAGGACCCTAAAAAAAGCTATCCCTAGTGTTGTTGTTATCCAAACGCACTCATTGAACAATTTAGAGGGAGAAAGCTCGCCAAGCTAGTCGACCGGAACCGGGTGAGATTTCAAGTTGCATTTTTCGATACCTTCCTGTCCCTTCCCCGTGCCGGCGCCTCAAATGTTTTACCAAGCAACGTAAAATGTATTGCTTGTGCGGGAAAACGTCCACTCTCTGTACGCTGTGCCATTTATTTGAGCTCTCCATGCAATGTCTTGGCCACCATCGCAGGTTCGTCGTGGATGCTGATCTTGGCCTTGTGCTCACCAATCGGCACGTCGCATCAATCGGACCCGCAACATTGACGGTTACTTTTCAATCAAACGAAGAGGCAGAGGCTAGGCTCGTGTACGTGGACCCTCTCCATGATTTCGCCTTCTTGCAGACCGATCTCACCCATCTGACCAAGGAAACGTTGCCGCTCCGAGCGATCGTGCTGAATCCAGTAGGTGCAAGAGTGGGGGTAGAATTGAGAGTCATAGGAAACGACGATGCGGAAAAACTTTCCATTTTGCGCGGGACTCTGTCTAGGGTGGACCGTGCTGCCCCAGAGTACGCCCCCTTCGGGTTCGTGGACCATTTGACGCACTACCTGCTGGCCGCAAGCGCAACGTCCGGTGGCAGCAGCGGCAGTCCTGTCCTCAACGTGTATGGCGAAGCCATTGGACTTAACGCCGGGGGCTCCACTCGCAGCTCTAATGCCATGTATCTCCCGCTGTACCGCGTTGCGAGGGCCCTGGGGGTGCTTAAGAGAGGGGAGCTGCCAAGGCGGGGATACGCCGGTGCCCATCTGCACCACGTCCAGATGCATGAATGCGTGCAGCTTGGAGTTCCCAGGCGGGTCATGCGCTGGCTAGTCGAGTGCGGGAGAGGCAGATATGGAATCGATCCAGGGGCACCGCTGCCTCCGGGAGAGGAAGCGTCCACGTCCTGGCTGCATCGCGGCACGGACTCTGATGCCGATCCAGGGAACACATCGTCATCATGGAGCTCACCCACTGACGCAGAAGACGGCGTGAAGCCGGAGCATGCTGCTCGAAAGCGTTCGATGGACGGGCTTCGTGCACCTCCTGGCACAAAGGATGCCAAGGAGAGCACAGCCGTGAGTGGGATGCTTACCATCCACTAGCTGCTGCCAGGTGCACCAGCTCGAGGTGATCCGCTGGGAACCCTCCGAGACGAAGCTGGGATGCGAGAGCTTGGCGCAGACAGTGGGTGGGGTGCTCCTGAAGCAGGCGAGTTCGGGCAATCGAAGTCAGCTGAGGGCACGGAGCCTGCCACGAATGAAGATGGGGATGGGGATGGGGATGGGGAAGAGGAGAAGAAATCGAGCGAAGAGGATGGGGACAGCAGCATCGATGAAGCGACCGTTCGTCTTCGTGTAGGCGATGTCTTGCTGGCCATCAACGGGCGACCACTGGTCAGTTTCTTGCCATTTGAGGAAGAGTGTGATGCTGCGATGGAGAGGCTGCAGATGGCACCGCCCACGAGTGTGGCACAGCTTACAGATGGCGAGGAAGGCGACGGCAATGAATTGTCTGATGATGGGACAGATAGAGATGACCCCAATGCTAGCGCAGAGACCTACCAGGGAACAGAGTCGAGCGCCATTGGTGGGGACCAGGAAGCTACCGAGCTGGGGGCTAGTTGCAGTGCCCCGGGTGCGGCGTCAAGTGCTTGGATCGCCGCTGGTTCAACTGATGCAGCCAAAGCAACGACCCGTGCTGAGACACAGGCACTCCGTCGCCTCGCATCTGAACGGGGTGGCGACCTGATCGGGGCATTGCTGGATTCTTAGCCCGAATGCTGCCGAGATGGTGCTTCAGGACCCCCTCCAGGTACAGTGGTTGTTGACGTGCTCAGAGGAGACGACAGGGCGCTGAGGGTGGCGATTCCCGTGATGGACGCCCATTCCCTCATTCCTAGGAGGGCCCTGCAGATCGGAGATTGTGTGCTTCACGAACTGTCCCTCTTTCAGAGGCTCTACCTCTAGCTGCCCGTTGGCTCGGTCTGCATAGCGGCCAATGGAGCTGTGTTCCACGACATTTCGGACCAAGTCCCAGGCACCGCGAAATTTCTGCGTCGGATCAACGGGAAGTTCGTTCGGTGTCTCGCTGACGTCATAGCAGCACTAGCTGAGGTCGGCGATGGGTAGCCGTTCCTCTACGACGTTACCCATGCACAGGTACCCTCCATCGAGCAACATCCTCTCAAGAGTGTTCTGTACTGGTCCCTAGGTATCGCCCGTGTGCTGTCTCGGGACCCTGCGGCTGCGATACAGGAGGCGCATCGGGTGGCTCGCTCATGGGGCCCGCACCTGCACGAGATCGAGAGGCAGCGAGATACGGATCGGATCGAGCGAGGACGCCGCTCCGGCTCAGCTTCAGCTGGTCTGGGTGTTGCCATGAGCGGCATGTTAAGTGCGCCAGGGGCAATCGCTGGTAGCCCCCTGCTGTCGTCTGCTGCTGTCCCGTTCACATCTGCATGGCGGTAGTCTCCCCTCCCTGAGCCGAAGCTGGACGGGTCTGGCTCCTCCACTTCGGACTTCGAAGCTGTGCAGACAGCGAGAGACAGGTTGGCTCGCGAGCTGCGGTCTTCGTTAGCGCCGCTCATCGCAGGACAAGGACCGGCCGAGCATCAGGCTGCCATCAGCGCTGGCTTGCAGGCAGCACACGCAGGCGAGTGGATCAAGAAAACGTCCAGCGGTTCCATTAAGAAGACCAGGTCGTCCAAGTTAGAGTCAACCGAAAACACTGAAACGGGCAAACCCCGTCCGACACCGACGTCTAAGTCACTGGACGTGCAGGCTAGCGCGGCGGAAGCAGCCATGCGGCGGAGACTTGCCTATGCAAGGCGCAAGTGCCCACGGAGCTTGCAGCCGGTGCTTGACAAATCGCTGCATCCGAAGATACGACCGCACGCGCTTCTTGCCGAGTCTGAGCTGCTAGATCGGGCAGCTGCTTTAGAAGCCAAGGCAAAGGCCGACCGCACCCGCATGGCGAAAGGGGCCGCTGTGTCACGAGACCTAGCGGCAGACGGCGAAGACGCAGAGCAAGATGAAGCTGAAGAAGATGGAGGTGGAGGAGGTGAGGGCGATGAGCTGGAGGCTGAGCTGGAAGCCATGTTGATGCAGGATGCAGCGGAAGCTGAAGCTGCGAGTGCACAATCTGGTAGTGGCACTAGCAAGCGCAAGAAGGTGGCAGGCAGCGGTGCTTCGGCAGTGAAGCCCCCTCTCCCGTGGCAGGCATCCGTTGCACTTCGGAGTCTTGTGGTCGTAGAGACGAGGATTGTGGCTCCCATCGAAGGCACGTCATCTGCATCGAGTGGAAACGGTCTGGCTGCCGCACTCGGTCTCGGATCAGACGGGCTTGAGATGGTCACGACGGGAACAGGCATCGTGGTCTCACGAGAGCTCGGCCTTGTGCTCGTTTCGAGGGCTCTATGTCCCGTGCTGTTGTGCCAATGCTCGATTCGTATGCACACCACCAGGATAGCCGCAAGGCCAGTGTTCCTGTCGCCAACGGCTGGATTCGCGCTCCTGCATTTCGACACGTCGGCGCTCAAGTGGAAGGAGAGGGGCCTGTGCCTGCCTCCAAATCCAGCCATACCGGCCC
>Ga0136560_1000218_pt1 | contig 26797 bp, 14 predicted proteins | sample AntRauMeHopE1497_FD_104925 | JGI IMG/M metagenome (GOLD analysis project Ga0136560, IMG submission 104925) | Saline lake microbial communities from Rauer Islands, Antarctica - Metagenome Hop E1 #497 | ecosystem: Environmental > Aquatic > Non-marine Saline and Alkaline > Saline | place... | reverse complement strand
TATTGGCGTGTTAACAATACGTATTACGGGGTGGAAATATGCTTCTCTGTCGCCGTACACTTAGCCATGTTACCATTAAGTACCCCGATGTGTCAATAACTAATAGTTATTGACACATCGGGGTACTTAATGGTAACATGGCTAAGTGTACGGCGACATCTCCTTTGCAGGTGCAGGGCAGGCGCTGTCTCACCTCCCCACCAATTTCGCGGGATGGCGGCCGCCTGGTGTGGCGTCCGAGCTCCGCGTCCGTTGGGTGTTTCCAACGGACAACTTCCAGTCCGCGACGCTCCCCATCACCTCGTTCGAGGTCGCCTCCAGGACATTCCCCTCGCCCGCTGTCGGCGCCGGCGCTGCGAACGACACTTCCTCCGTGATCACCGAATCGAAGCGGGTCGATGACATCCGTCTTGTCAGAGTTCCCACGCGGGAAAACCTTACCATGTACAGCTTCAGCACGCTTGCGTTCTCACAGGCACCGATTCAGGTCAGGATCCGTCCCCAGAACCCGTCCGGCTTCGGCCCCTGGAGCGAATGGTCGGAGCCGATCCCGGAGACGTGCAGTGTGGGCAGCTACCTGGTAACGCACACTGCGCTGGTCCGAGATCGCCGTTGCGCCCCCTGCCCCACGGGCGCCTTCTGTGGCGGGGGGTCCAGCAGCCAGGTCACTTCACTGCCTGGCTTCTGGCGAGTGCCCTGGAGCCCGGCCCAGCTAAGCTTCAAGCGGTGTCGGTTCCCACAGGCATGCAAGGGGTACAGCATTGACCCGGCCGACGTGGAGGCCGTGGCTAGCAGGCCCAGCTCCAACTTCTCTATCGCGTCGCTGCTCGTGAACGGCACGCAGGGCCTTCCGCAGCTTAACGAGTCGCTGGAGATCTTTTCACCACGGCCTGTGCTCCCAGCCTCAATGATGGGGCGTCCGGCGGAGCAAGAGACGTGCGGACCCGGATACGAGGGCGTCATGTGCGTCAACTGCGCGGCTGGTTTTGCCCCAGGCGTGCAAGGCTGCCAGCGATGCCCACCACTGCTAATGGCGTGGCTCCAGACCGCGGGGATCACCGTCGGGGTCACACTAGCGGCTGCATGGCTCGTCAAGGGGGCGCTGCAGCAGGTCAAAGGGCAGTCCCAGTCCAACGTGGTGCCTGCGATCAAGATCACCTTCAGCCATCTGCAGACGATCGCAATCGCTTCGGCGTTTGACATCAACTGGCCGATGGAGATTCGGACCATGTTCCAGGGCATGGACTCTGCCACATCAGTTGCTGCGGTGGTATCAACGGACTGCATGGTGTCCCCGGCTGGTTCGGCGCCAGCGGTGGAGCAGCAGCAGTCGAGGGTCGGGACCTCGCGCTTCTTCATCAATGCAGTCGTGATGGTATCGCTTCCGCTGCTCCTCGTATTCGCAGCGGCGGTGTTCTGGACGGCCGTGCTCCCGTGCTGGCTGCGGGTGGCGAAGCCCTGTGTAAGTGGGGTCTGCGGAGCGCTCGCCTGCCGCGGCAACTGCTCAGCTTCTCCCACTAGAGAGACGGCACGCCACGCCGACAGGGGCCGGCCGTCCAACCAAGATGCCCGTCTTCAAGATACAGAAGCAGCACCCCGCCATGAGCTGCAGCCCCTGGATGCCGGCCTGGCACAAGGAGGCCAACCTGAGGACCCTGCCGTCGTGCTTCAGTATCGTGCGGCGCTGGTGCTTGCGTCCTCATCGGCTGGTGCTCGCAAGAACATTGCAATGCTCAGAAGGCACTCGCTTCGGCGGTCCACCCGACGAGAAGTGTGCCGGGCATGGCTTCCACGCCAGGTGTGGACCAAGCTGCAGGTGACCGTCACTGTCCTGCTCTTTGCAGCGCACATGTCCGTGACAAAGGCGAGCCTCCGGCTGATGACGTGCTTCGATGTGCTCGGCGATGATCAAGACGCGCCAGTACCAATGGGCACAGCCAACCCGACACTAAGGCTAGGCCCTAACGCTGCGGACACATGTTCGTCTGACTGGCTCAGACACCGGCGCCTGCTGGCTGACCCGTCCATCTGCTGTAACGATGCGGCATCGTGGACGCTGCTCCTGCTGGTGGGCTACCCCGGCTTGATCCTCTTCGCCATCGGCATCCCCGTCGCAGCCATCGTTGCCATGTCGAGCCTGTACTGGAAGCAGGACGGGGGACTCCGGATGCGCTCGGCGGCTGTGCTGAGGCGGCTGAGGCGGCTGAGCAGCACGATCTGGAGCCAGGAGAACCCAAGCCCCCTCACCATGCCTAGCCGGCAGGGGAAGGGCCAGCCCGACCGCCGCGGGGAGGCTGCCGTTGCCGTGACAAACGCCCCAAGGCCGCCTTCGGCACTCCACTCAGGAGAGGGTGCCATCAAGTACGGCTTCCTGACGAAAGGCTTCCGGCCGAAGGCCTATTTCTGGGAGTGCCTGGTGATGCTGCGAAAGGTCGTCGTCGCCGCCATCGCCGTCTTCATGGCGCCACTGGGCGCATCCACGCAGGTGTACGCCTCTCTGCTCCTGCTGTTCGTCATTGGCGTCGTCCAGTCCCTGATCAGGCCGTATCAGACCCGTGTGCTCAACGCTCTGGAGCTCTCAGGCATCGGGTGCGCATTCGTTACGCTCCTCGGTGGCCTAGTTGTCGGGGGCGGCTCGGCGGAGGCGGCCGAGCGTGCCAGCACCACCACAGTAGCGGTGGTGACATGGTCCCTGCTCGTGGTGAATGTCAGCTTCCTGCTCGGAGCGATGGCCGTCGCCGTTTCGACGGAGGCCACGAGGGACTGGGCCTGGCGCTGTTGCACTGCTCGCCGGAAGCGGGGCCGAGATCCAAGCACGGCAGGCGGAGGTCCCTCCATCGATTTCAGCGACAGCGGTGGCGACCTCAAGTCAGCGGACTCTCGCGCGGTCGACGACGAACATCGAATGAAGCGCTCGCCTTTGCACCAAGCCGGCACGCGGGGCATCATCGCCTCAAACGCGCAGCCGTGTGCCCCACCGCGGCCGGTTGTGCCTGCGGTGCATCCTCTGATCGTAAATCGCCCCAGGCCCGGAGCGGCGGTCCTTCAAACGCCTCATCCGCGAACAGATGGGACATCATTCTATGTCGACTCCCCGCTCGCTGTTGCCGCTGCCACAGGAGCAAGGAAGTCCGTTTCGGTGCCGTCGTCACTCTCGAGGCCGAGCTCAGGGGGTCCGAGGCTTGCCACGGACAGCGCCGGGTCACCACTGGTTGCAAGGATCCCTCGGCAGCCCCGGCCAGCCCTGCGCCAGGGCCGTCTGCCGTCGTCGGTGAGACTTCTAAGGCCAGACATGGCAGGTGTTCGCCGCCGCCACTCGTTGGCCGAGGCGGGGGCCGGCGATTCTTCGTCGAGCCGCCGGCAGCAAGGTCGCGACGAGGTTTCCCCGGCACCGACCCGCGCGCGGATCACCACGATGACTAGTGCAAGCAGCTGCCGGAGCATGCCAACGCCAAGGCGGCGGGGCGAGTCGGAGGCCGCCAGGCCCGGTGGAATCGCCACCGAGGCGGCCCGGCGCGCTCCAGTACCTCGGTACGTTCGGGCGTGCGACGGGCCGATCATCGAATCATAGTTTTGGGTTGGAGCGCAGTGTGTTTGCCGGTCAGCGCCTCGATTGAACGTCCATGGCTTCGCGAACTGCCACTGCAGGGTTCTGCCCACACCGCAGTGCTATCTCCGGGCTGGGGGCGGCTGCTTCGCAGTGGGCCCTCACTCTCACACTAGCTCGCGCGGCTGGCATCGGTGCCGCCTTGGTCACTGCCCTCCACCCGCGCGTCTCGCCCACTGAAAGCGCACGCGCACGGCCCCCGCTCACGCTGTGGCCGCCCCGATCTGGCTCCTGGCCGTGTGCGCGGCCCGCTGGAACGCGTCGAACGTCATCACCAGGACGTCGGGGCCGAGCGGCCGATCCCACCTGGTGGTCTTGTCGTCCCGATGGTAGTAGTATGGCTTTCCGGCGTTCTCGCCGCTGGGGACCATGCGCTCGATCCAGACCTGGACCTCGGGGGGCGGCAGGGCCGCGTGGTCGTTGTGGGGGGGCGGCGCGTCGTGGGAGTGGCGGGGGTCGGCGGCCTTCCCTGCCGCCGTCGGGGACGGCGTGGCGGCCGGGCCGGAGCGTGCCGAGCGACGGGCCTCTGCCGCCCTGGCCGCCCTGGCCGCGGCGTCCATCGGCGACTGCCGCCCGTCCCGCGTCGCGCGCCCCGCCGGGGACTGCTGCCTGGGCGAGGGGACCCCCGCGGGCGCCGCCGCCCCGGCCGGCAACGGCGAGCCCGCCTCGGTCCCGTCCGTCGCGGCCGCGGTTTCGCCGGCGATGTGGCTGCGGTACTGCTCTGCCGTCATCATGGAGCTGAGGCCCTCCGCGGTGCCTCGCTCCCGCTCCCGCTTGAGGCGCGCTGCCGCCAGGGCCTCCGTGCGCTCAGCCCGGTGCCGCTTGATCTCGGCCGGCGTCATGTGGTGCAGGGGCTTGGTGGGGCCGGCGACGGGGAGGTTGCTCCTGTCCTTGGCCAGCGTCCTGGCTCGGTCTCTGACCATCTGCGCCATGGCCGGGAGGCCGCGGCCGCGGGAGCGCTGTCCCGTGTCGACACGCGGGGCGACGGTGAGGATGCGCTCCCGCTGCGCGGACTGCGCGCGGCGGGCACGCTGAAGCCTGCGGCCGGTGCGGTCGAGGGGCGGGGGCGGGCCCGACGCGACGGAGCGAGACGGGCTCGCGGCCCTGCGGCGGCGCCCGCCGGGGGTGGGGGGGCCGGGCTGGCGCTGCGAGGCGGCGGGGGAGGGCGCCGGGCCGCGCGCGGCGCCGAGGCGGCCGGCGCTTCGCGACCTCCCGCCCCGGCCCGCGCTGGCTCCCGAAACGGACATGGCTGCCTCGGCCCTGACGCGGGCGGGCGACGCGGCGGCGTATGAGGCCGCGCGCGCCTCCCCCGCGAGGCGTTTCGCCAGGGCCGCGAGCTGGGCGATGGTGGCCGCGGACACGGACTTGCCGCGGCCCGCCGAGGCGGCCTGGCCCTGCTCCGCCGTGTTGCGCAGCTCGCTGAGGAGGTTCGCGGCGCGCTCCGCGGCCTCGGTGAGCTCCGTGGCGTGGCGCCGCTCGTCCTTGACCCGGTCCATGGCGATGGAGTGGGCGGCGGAGGGGGTGGCAGCGGTGCGGGGGCGGCGGCCGACCGACGCCGCGGAGGGCAGGTCCCTGGACCGCTGGCGGCGGGCGGAGCGGGAGCGGGGGGTGGCGGCGCGCATGGCGCTGACCGCCGGGCGTGTCACCGCCGTGGGGTCGGTGGGGAAGTCGCTGTCGCCGTCGGCGCCGCCGCGGGCGACGGAGCCGGGCCCGAGCGACCGGGCGCCGGACAGGAGCGACACGGCGTCGTCCGCGACGGTGGCGGCCCCGTCGTCGTTCGCGCCCGTGAGGTCGTCCGACTCCAGGACCTGACCCTCCTGCAGCCCCAGGTCGGACCGCCACCACGCCCGGAGGCCCGTGGCCGCGGCCTGGATCGAGATCACGCCGCGCGCGGGGACGAGGGTGTGGGCGCGGGGCGGGAGGCGGGACTCCGACACGGCCTCGTCGGCGAGGAGTCGCCTCCGGGCGGCCTCGCCCTGGCGGCACGCCCGCTCGTACTCGTCGTCGGTGGGCGGGTCCAATACCGCGGGGGCGTCGCGCACGCGGAAGACGAGGTCGAAGCCGGAGAAGGGGTCCTCGCCCGACGCGCGGTCGTCGTCGTGGGTGCGCGGGGAGAGGACGGAGGAGGCGTCGCGGCCGGCGGCGGAGGAGGCGGACACCGAGGCGGCGTCGCCCGCGCCGCGGACGGGGGAGGAGGCGGACACCGAGGGGGGGCCCGCGCGCTGGGTGGCCGATGCGGCGGCCGCGGCGGCGTCGACCCCCGTGGGCGGGCCGGGGGCCGGCTCCCAGTCGAGCCCGTCGTCGGCGTCCCCCCTGGGCAGGGCCATGGAGGCGGGGCACAGCGGGTCGACGGCGATGGCTAGGGCCTGTGTGAGCATGGCCCTGACGTTGTCGTCCTGCTCGTGAGTGGGCCCGTCGAGGGAGGGGCACTCTGACATGCCCACCAGCCACGGCCGAAGGTCCTCGTCAAGCACAAAGTCGGCGCCGAGGATCTCGAAGCATCGGCGGCCGCGGCAGCCGCGGCGGAGGCGGGGCGACCCGCCCCTCACGGCGTCGGCGACGATGCGCCGAACGCGGGGGAGGACGGCGCGGAGCATGGCACCCTCCCCGTACTCCCCCGTGGCATCGAGGTGCTCCGAGAGGGCGGGCAGCGTGACGATGTTGCCCTGTTCGAACCGCTCGTAGTCTTCGCAGTCCGACTGCGCCGCGCCGCTGGTGATGTGAACCCAGCGGGCGCGGGTGGCGGGGACGCGGACGGCGGCGGTGCTGGCGGCGTCGGCCGCGGCCGTCGACGCCGCGGGGGTCGGCGGGGGCTTGGCGTCGGCCGCGACGGTCCCGTAGGTGACGGAGGCGAGCCTTGCGTATGCCCCGCGCCAGACGAACGTGTCCAGCGTGTCGGTGACGAGGACGAAGGTATGCAGCGTGGCCTTGCGCCCCGAGAGGAGGAAGGGCCGCTCCACGACCTTCTGCACGAGGTAGTGGCCCTCCCGGCGCCGCAGGGCCGCCATGAGGAGGTGGGCGTCGGAGAAGACGCGGACGCCGGAGCCCCCGGCTCCGCGGACGGGCTTCAGCGCCCAGAGGTTCGCGAGGCAGTGCTTGGCGGGCATGCGGAGGGCGGGCTTGCCGGCGGCCACGTCCCGGTATCGCGCCTCGAACTCGCGCCAGGACGGGTCCGTCTCGACACGCTGCCCCGCGCGGACCAGGAAGGTGGTGGGGGCGACGTCGAAGACGTGGGTCGGGGGCGAGCCGGCGGCCACGGCGCCGGGCGCGGAAGGCGCGGCGGCGGAGGAGGCCATGGCCGCGTTGAGGGAGCGGAGGAGTCCGTCCTTGGTGACGAGCGCGTCGTTCCCGGGCAGGTGGTTCAGGATCTGGAAGGGCGGCAGGCCCGGGGACGGGCAGCGGGACGCCGAGGGGATGACCGAGAACGCGGACTCCAGGCCGTAGCCCGCGTCAAACGCGGCGTGGTCCGTCCAGAGCAGCGAGAAGCGGCCGAGCTTGGCGCTGTCGTACGCACGCTTCTCCTCGTCCGGCGACTCCGCTTCGGCCTCCGCGCTCGCGATGGAATGCTGCGACAGATGGGTGCGGAGGGAACCAGGCGGCAGGGGGGCGGCTCGCGGAGGGGGGTGCAACCAGCGCTTGGGCGGCGGCCAGCAGCGCGCGGCACATTGGCGGGGCAGCCGCACAGACTGCGTGATGGCACTCCAGCGTACGATTTCAACGAGGGAACGACCCCCGGGTGCCGGGGCGCGGCCCACGCGACGGGGCGGGCGACCAACGAGGACGTGCCGCCCGGACACGCGGACACCACCCCGACGACGCGCTGCTCCGCCGCGCGCGGCCGCCGGAGTGAGCACACGCACGAGGTTCCCCGGGCCCCGGGGTTGGAAAGGCTCCCCGGATCCGCGTACGATCGGAAACCGTGGCCCGCATGCACGACCGGCAAACGCCGATCCGCCGGCCGACGGCCACGCCTGCACGAAATTACCGCCCGTGCAGCGCCGCCCCAGCCGCCCCGGTCGCGCCTTGTTGCTCGCAGCCGCTCGCGGCCCCCGGGCCGCAGTCGCGGCGCCTCCCCACAGGCCCCCGCGTGGTCGGTGGCTCACCTTCCACCATCGGCGGTCCGCCACGAACAGCTCAGACACTAGCTCGCGTGTGTGACCCGCCTTGAGGAACAAGACCTGGTATGGCCACTTGGGCCGCACGCGCTCGGCGCTCATCGGCTTGATGCCCACCCGGTGCGACCGCGCGCACAGAGCAACACCCGCCGTCCGTTCTGGTAGAGCCCACGCAAAGGCAGAGCCCGTGTCATCGGCCCTTGTGAGCCTCCGTGCGGGCGGGAGTCGGTTGCGCACAGCCGAGCGCGCGGTCGTGATGCGTGTTGCAGCAGCACGCGTGTCCATGGCCGCTCGGGCGGTGCGGCCGGCGGCGGTGGTCCTCCCGCGCGCCGCTTCGGCTGCCCCGGCACGCTTCATGGGCGTCGCAAAGCGGCTCAAGGCCGCGCGCCTCGGCAAGATCACGATGGAGAAGCCCAAGCGCGTGAAGATGCGGGAGCTGGAGACCGACCCGCTGTTCAAGGACGTGTTCCGCAAGTTCATGACCAAGGTCCACCCGGACCTGTTCAGCAAGTTCCCCGAGCTCAGGGAGCAGAACGAGTCGTCCACACAGCAGCTGCAGGAGATCCTGGGGCAGGCGAAGAGCGGCCAGCACGAGACCGAGATGCCCGTGACGAGGCGAGACCTCGTCTTTTTCGTCCGCACGGACTCGGCGGACCACTACCGGAGGATCCCCTTTGAGCTGCGGACGACGGGCAGCAACTGCAGGCACGTGCTGGGCCGCGCGATGGGGCAGCTCTTCGGGCAGTGCGGCCTGCCGGCCGAGTTCCGGTGGGGCCCGGAGTACTGGGAGCGGACGGTGTACCGGCCCGAGACCAAGAAGGAGGAGGAGTGAGCGGACGGCGGTGGAGGGGGCATGGGCTGTCGCGATGGGCCGCGCGTGAGAGTGCGTGTGCGTGTGCGCTCGCGACCCATCGGGCTGCGAGCCTTGCTGCCGAGCCCATCGCACCGCGCGGCACGCACACCGCAGCCCGCCTGTCGCCACCCCGTCCGTCACGGCTTCCAGGTCACCGCCTTGTGCGCGTCGTCGGCCGCCCGCACCACCGCGTCCCTCGTCCTCGGCCCGTCTCTCACGTCAAGCAGCGCCGTGTCCGCCCCGGCCGCCAGCAGCGCCGCCCGCGCCTCGGGAAGCTCCGTGAGCACCTCGACCGCACGGCACGCGTGCACGAGCACAGCCTGGTGCCGCCACTCCCGCAGCACCCCAACCACGGCGTCCACCGCCCCGGCGTCAAACGCGTGCCTCTTCGCACCCGTGTCGATGCAGAGCATTCCCAGCAGAGCCATGCTCGCGCCCAGCCCGTCCGCGACGGTCCGCTCGTCGGACGACCCGCGGCCCCTGGCGTCACCGGCCCCCGCCGCCGCCGCCGCCGCCGCCCCCTCCCGCAGCGCCGACACCGCCTCGCACGCCGACATGGTCGCTCCCGCGGCCAGAACGGCGTCCTTCCCGTGCGCAGGCGTCGCGAGTGCCGTCAGCAGCCGCGCCGCCTCGGCCGTGCTCCGGCCCCGCCCCCTCGCGAGAGCCGTCACGGCCACCTCGGGGACGGAGCACGCCAGGCAGCGCACCACGCCCTCGCGGTCGTGCGACTGCGCGCAGCGCGCCAGGCATGCCAGGGCCTCTGCCTCCGCCTCGGCCGCCGCAACGGACCGCCCGGCACTCTCCCGCGCCACGGCCTCGGCCACCGCCGCGACCACGCCCTCCGCCCCCGACAGCACCGCAGGGCCCGGCTGCGCCCCCGCCACGGCGTTGAGGGCGCGGAGCGCGGACAGCCGGACCCGCTGCGACGAGTCGGCGGTCAGGCGAGCGAGCCTGCGCAGGCGGCCCGCCACCTCGGCCTCCTTGGCGCACGCGATGACCTGCGCGCGCCCCGCCGAGTGCGTCAGCATGGTGAGCACCGCGTCCGTGGCCAGCTCGCGCGCCCTGTCCGACGCGCCGTAGTCGACGAGCGACAACAGCACGTCGAGGAGCCCCGCGGTCGCCGCCTCGGCCACCTTGGTCGCCGGGCTCAGGGAGCGCCGGACCACCCCGAGCGCGTTGAGCAGCTTCTCCGTGTTCTCAGCCTCCGAGGCGGCCAGCACGTGCTGGCACAGGAGCGGGAACTGGGACTTGTCGTACCCAAGCGTCACGCGGTTCGAGGCCATCACGGGCGCCGGGCCGCGGACGGCGTGCGTCCCGAACAGGTCTGACTCCATCGCGTCGCCCCCTTCCCACGCCGTGCGCGCCCCAGGGATGATGTGCCCGGCCTCGACATAGCCCTTGATTCGCAGCGGCTCATCCGCCGCCATGGCTCTCGCACCACTCGCTCCGCCTGCGGGCTGCTCTTTGGTTGTGGCGCGTGGCTCGTCCGGTGATCGGTGTGCTCTGGCGGCGCTCGACGGCGCTCGGCGCTCGGGCGCGGGCAACGGCTCTGCCCGGTGCGCAACGCGCAGCAACCGCGCCCCGGGCCGCCACCCGCCCCCAAGGGAGCGCAGATCACGATGGCAGCAGCGGCATCCAGGACGAGGGGTTCGCTGACGGCGGAGATCGACAAGCTCTTCGAGATGTACGACAAGCATCACGATGGCGTGCTCGGACGCGGAGAGATCACCTCGATCCTCACTAAGCTGCAGGGGGGATACTCGGAGGGCGAGGTCGTTGGACTGCTCCGCATGTTCAGCGGGAGCGGCCGGGAGGACGCGACGGTCTCCAGGGACGAGTTTACCAGGTGGTGAGTCCGTGCGGCCGGCTCCCGCCCCCGCCGTAGCGACCCCTGCGCCGCCCCGTCGTGCGTCAGCGAGTCCGTCACACCGGGTGTGCCATCGTATACCGGCTGCGGCTCCTGGTGCGGGGACGGGGAGCCCCTGGCAGGCGGGCGATTGGAGGGTGGCGCGCGCAACGCCTCGGCCCGCCCCGATCCGTCCGTGACGCCGTCGCGTCCATGCCCCCGGCCTTCCGCCCCGCTCCTCGTGCGCGCAGGTTCCTCGGCAAGCACAAGGGTATCGAGGGCCAGCGGCTGAACCGCATGCTTGTCAAGGACCCGCTTGGCGCGTCCCGGCACACCACGTACAAGCTGCCGCCCGCCGACTTTTCCTTCGGCATCAAGGCCATCCCCGACGCGTACAACGCCAAGGCGTGTATCACGGGGTGGCACGCCCCGGACCAGAGGCAGGGGCGCAAGCCCGCCCGCGGCAACCGCACCAAGGCCCTCGAGGGAGCCACGTTCGGCCGGCCCCGCCCGCCCAAGGACTGCGACACTGGCGACGTGCTCCGCAACCACTTCGGGGAGCGGCCCCGGCGCCAGGACCCCGAGTACGCCGCGAACAGCAAGATTTCCAAGCCGCACGTCGCCCCCGCGGCCAGCGTGAGGCCGACTCACGCGTACACGCTGGCGGCGCGCCGCGCGCGGGCCCTGGCAGCGGCGGGCGGCAAGGGCGCCGACCCGGCCGACGCGTCAGGCCCCGGCGCCGGGACCATGGCGGCGGCCGCGATGGCCGCCGCCGCCACCGCGGCGGGCCGGACCGACGGCAAGGTCCGGCTGAACGGGGAGGGCGACTGGAAGATCAAGCGGTTCGGGCACGCCAAGGCGGTGCTTGACACGCACGTGAGCCGGCCGCCCGCAGCGTACTTGGAGATGCTCCGGCGGGACGGCAAGTTGAAGCCCAGGGCGGCCCGTGCGGCGGCGGCGGCGGCGGCGGAGGCCAAGTCGGTGGAGGAGGCGCACCCGGAGGCAGGGGCGGAGGCGGAGGCGGAGGCCTGATCCGGCGGTTGGCGGCCGATCCACGGATAACGAGCCGCGGCCTGACCCGGGGCCGGCCGCGGAGAGTGCGTGACCCGCTGCGGCAGAGGAGGAATGCGTGCTTGGCGTTGGCTGGCGCACTGAGTGGCACGCGAGGGCGCGTGTGCGGGGCGCTACCGCCGCATGTCGCCGCAAGCGAGCCCTGCGTTCGCTGCTCGGCCACGGTTGCCCGGCGCCGCATTCGCGCGTGCGCTGTCCGCCCCACACACCGGAACGGGCAGCCGAGGGAATGTCTTGACGCGGAGAGAGGGTGGCTTCAGGCGCCCCCCTTCTCTCCCCTGTCGTTGCTCCGGGCGCCATGACGACCTCAGGTGGCCTCGGGGGTGGTCCAGTCCTTGGGGAGCGGGCCCTCGTCCATGACGACCTCGCGGTGGCCGGACCACACCAGCTTGATGGCCTCGGGGGTGCCGATGCCAGCGGCGCGGGGGTCGCCGGCGGGTCCGAACCAGTGGTTGACGGGGGCGCCGGTGGTTCGGGCGCGGAGCCCGGCGTAGGTGGTGCCGTTGAGCGACGCGCCGAGGATGCGCGTGCGGAAGGCGGGGTCCGAGGTGACGACGGCGGCGGTCAGGTGGTGGCTCAGGCGGCTGAGGCAGGACTCGAGGAGGTCGAGGTCGTCGTCGCCATAGGTGCAGATGACCTGGTAGGGCCCGAAGACCTCGGTGGTGGCGAGCTCGTAGTTCGCCTGGTCCTCCATGGCCGCGATGGGGACGTGCACCGCGGTGGGCTCGATGGCGCCGTAGACGGCGGGGATGGAGTGGCCCTCCAGGGCCTTGCCGCCCCAGAGGAGGGAGGCGCCGGGGAGGTCCGAGGCGTGGCGCGCCATGTCGAGCATGGCGTCGGTGGTCCACGACAGCACGGGGCCGACGGTGAGGTCGTCGAGGGAGCGGCGGGCGGCGAGGGCCTCGAGGCGCTGCAGGAGGTTGGTGCTCTTGGTCCAGTTCTCGTGCACGAAGAGGATGGACTGGGCGGAGCACTTCTGGCCGGTGGCTCCGTAGGCGTCCTGGTCCGACTGCCACGCGACGTAGTCCACCTCGGCCTGGGTGGCGGGGGCGTCGGGGCCGAGGATCTTCCAGTCGAAGCCGGCGTCCTCGAGCTTGACGCGGCCGTGGAGCTTCTGGGCGAGGCGCTCGGCGACGGCGGAGGAGCCGGTGAAGAGGGTGGAGACGGGGCGGGCGTCGAGGAGGATGCGCTCCATGGCGGGGCCGCCGCAGTGGATGAGGTCGCAGTCCTCGGCGGGGAGGCCGCACTCGTCGATGAGCATGCGGGTGAACTGCTCGTGGACCAGGGAGACGCGGCTGTCCACCTTCACCAGGGGCTTGTTCCCCATGAACAGCGCGCCCATGGTCTGCAGCGCCGAGATCTCGATGCTGAAGTTGAAGGGCGTGACCAGCGCCACGGGGCCGAACGGCACGCGGTAGCCGCGGCTCTCCTGCCCCACGTGGTCCCCCGCCACCCCGAACGACTGCGCCATGAAGCGCACCTGGTCCCCGCTGAAGTTCTCCAGGAACGTGGCCGTGACGTCCAGCTCGCCCGCCGTCTGCCCGTGGCTCTTGGGCACCACACGCGTCATCAGGTCGATGTACCACTGGCGCACCTCGGGGTCCCGCAGGAGCCTCGCGGCGCGCGAGCTCACGTCGCCCATCATGCGGTACCGCTCCGTGTTCTTCCACGGGTTGTGGAGGCCGGACTTGGGGGTGTTCTTCAGGCTAGTCACGAACGGCTCCAGCTCCTCGTCCTTGGTGGGGTTGGGCGCCATGATGAACCCCTCACCGTTCATGGGGTCCGGGATGACCTCGTGGTCCTCCGAATCGATCCACTTGCCGCCGACTGCGAGCTCGTGACGGGCGCAGAACAACGGTCGTGATGTCGTGGGCGTTCGAATCGCGACCGGGCGCTCCCCGCCGCCGCCCAACGGCCGCCCTCACCGAGGTTCTGCATCGTGTAGGGCGCGTCGCCAGAGAGCGCTGCCGGGTCCACGGTCGCGAACGAGGGCACCGAAGCGAACCGGACTCCGGCTGGTGACGCGCGGGCAACCGCACGGGCGGCGCGGGTGAGCATGGTCGGACCGGTCTGCCTGCGGCGCAAGCAAAGAGTGCGTGCTGCGCAGTCCTCAGCGCTGGCCGCCAGAGCCCCGACAGCGAGGCTGGCGGATGGCGGAGACCGCGAGCAGAGCCAAAGGATCTGGTGCAAGCCGCCCCGCTGCCCCCTTGCAGGCGGCCAATCTGCACGGTGGAAGCACTCGCGCGGGGCTGCCATGTACGAGAACAAGTGAGTGGGGCGGGACAAGGCCGATGCAGTGCCCTTCGGCCCGATGCGCTTGGCCTGCCCGCTCGGTTCGCCCGGAAGCCCGCGGTTTGCCGGCAGGGGGCATGCCCAGCGCCGCGCCGGCTGGTCCGTTCCTGGTGGCCTAGCCCCGTCACACGTGACTGGCTACGCGCCCTTTGGCTCCGCAGTAGCGGCTACGATCGCGGGGTGTCGACGTTCTCGCCGGAGGGGCGCATCTTCCAGGTCGAATACGCCCGCAAGGCAGTCGAGGTGAGCCGCCGCCCCGCGCTCGCGCCGCCGCCCTGGGACACAGTGACGCGCACCCTCCATGAGACCCGCCCGCGGCCGACGTGCCACTGCCGCCGCCGCAGCTTGGCTCTTGCGTCGTCGGCGTGACGACCCGGGAGGGCGTCGTCCTCGGCGTGCAGAAGCGCATCACGTCCACTCTCATGGACAAGGACAGGTGAGCGTGCATGTGGTGCCCGTGCGTGCCGCCCAGCCGCGTCGGAGTCGGTCTTTGCAAGCCGACGCGGGCTCCGGTCGCTTCCGCGCGCCTCGGTGATGGTTTCCCGCGTCCCACGCCTGCCCCTCTCCCGGCCGCAGCGTGGACAAGGTCGCCGAGGTGGACTGGCACGTCGGCGCCGCGGCCTCGGGCCTGACCGCTGACGCGCGGACGCTCATCGAGCACGCGCGCGTGGAGTGCCAGAACCACCGCTTCACGTACGACGAGGCGCTCCGCATCGAGAGCCTCGCGCAGTCCGTGTCTGACCTGATGATGAGCTTCGGCGAGGGGGGCGAGGAGAACAAGTCCAAGATGTCGAGGCCGTTCGGTGTGGCGGTGCTCCTGGCGGGCTGGGACGCCCGCAGGCGCGCCCCGGCCCTCTTCTGCTGCGACCCCTCGGGGACGTACGTGGGCTACAAGGCGCACGCGATCGGCAACGGCGCGGACACGGCCCGGGCGGCCCTGGAGGAGAAGTGGAGCGAGACCATGACCCTGGAGGAGGCCGAGAAGGAGGTGGCGTGCATCCTCCGGCAGACCATGGAGGAGGCCGTCACCACGGCCAACGTCGAGATCATCCGCGTCACCCCGGACGCCGGGTACCACTCCGTCGCCGCCGCGGACCTCGAGGCGCTCCTCGCCCACGCAGAGGCGACGGCCACCGCCGCTGCCGCCGCCGCCGCCGAGTGAGTGACGGGGCGCGTGCCCCGCGCGCGCTCAACCAATGCCTGATTTGTGCGCGCCCCCGAGCCCGAGCATTCACGCACGCGGTCTCGGTCGACACGCGCTCGGACGCCCCCCACGACGGGGCGGCGAGCGCGCTGTCCGCCGCACCGCTTGCGAAATCACCGTACGGCAATGGGGCTGCCCTTCCTGCCGGAAGCTGGCGCAGCCCGTGCCGCACTCCGCGGCAGCCTCACTACCCGTCAGCCCCGACCATCAAGTTTGCACTCATCATGAGCTGAGTCGCCTGGGCCGTCGAGCAGGCCCATCCTGTGAGTCGCTTTGGCTGGCGTGCTCGAGGGGCCTGCACCAGCACATACCTCACGCGACGCGATGCCCCCCAAGTCCGTCGGTGAGGCGAGGCAGCGCGCCTCGAACCCATGAGTCCGGAGCGCGAGCTCGGAAATTTGGGCATGGGCTGGCGGTCGGGCGCCTGCGGAAGGCCGGCCTGATAGCTTCTTGCAAGTTCTGCCCGTCTTGCGCTCTGGCGGAGCGACAGGCGAAGAGCAAGCCAGAGGCGCATGGCTCAATTCGTGTGCTCCGCCTGGGCGAGCGTCAAGGAGTGCCCGTGGTCAGCCCCATGTCCCGCCCGCCGGGGCTCAAGACCTGTGCACTACGGAGAGATGGGGGCATGCTTACAAGGTGGCCAAGGACCCGCGCCGTTGGTGGGCAGCCGAGCCGGAACACAGCATCGCACGGCCAAAGCAGCTGTCCGCCGTGCCGCGGGCAGCGAGTGCTGGTCCCCTTTCAACCCCTCGCTACCAAGCCACCCAGTCCAGGGTGGAGGTCGGCGCTGGTGGGTGCACTCGAGCTTAGTTTCGTCTCCCCGCCTCCTGCCGCCAAGGCCCCGGACTTTGAGCCGGGGGCGGCCTGTGAGGCGATGGGGACGGGTTGCCGGCCACATGTGCCGGGGTCGCGCCCCGAGCACAGCGAAGAGCCAGCGGCTGGCCTTGATCAACGACAATCCGAGTTTTTGTTCGATTGATGGAAAAGCATCGACGCCCGGCTGAACCCCGGCAACTCGACAGCCCGGCAGGACGATGCTGACGCCTTGTTGCCCCCGCTTGCCTTGCTCGTGCGCGAGTGAACAGCCTGCCGCATCACCAGCAGTCTGTCTCGACCACTCATCGCTGTCAAACGTGCTGATGCTCAGGCTTCGTGGTGCGTGGGGCAACGCTTGTTGGCGCAGGTTGGCCGGGTTGCATCGGTCCATGCAGACGGCACGAGGGAAAATACTGCGCGTCACACGCGGCCCGAGCGCACACCCGATCGACAAAGAGCGAAGCCAGCCGCGAGGCACCCGCCGCGCTGTTCCCCGGATGCCGCGCAGCCATGCCGAGGGCTTGCCATCGGGTGGTGCTACCTACGCCTGCCCGACCGGCGAGGCCGGGCTTCCCCGCGCACGCCCGCCGGCGGCCGCGCGCTGTCACCCGCCGCCGGTCCGTGATTGGGCGGAGCGCCGGCCTCCGCTCCGCCTCTGGGCACCGAGCCGCCGGCACCCCCGCCCTCGTCTCCGCCTCGCTTCGCTGCCCCCGCCCTCGCCGCCACCCACCTCGCGGTGAGGCCCGCGCACGCAAGGAGCACCGCGGCGGCGCCAGCCGCCCTCACAGCCCACAAGGCGCGCGCGTGAGCGAGCAGCGGCTTGATGTACAGGTGTGCGTTCTCCCGCCCCGGCGGCAGCTCAAGCTCGCACGGGTGCGGGAAGTAGGACTCGTAAAACTCCCGCAGCGCCCTCCTCAGCGGCTCTGGGGCCAGGGTCATGTCGTCGTTGATGCACACGAACTTGGCGCGGCGTGATCGCACCGAGTCGAGCTTGGCCAGCGTCTCGTTGTAGTCGTCGCCCACCATCTCAAAGGCCACCTCCTCCTCCGCGCCGATGGAGTGCGTGGGTTCGCCGCGCAGCTTGACGCGCTTGGACACCGGGTCCATCGACGCCTTGCACCGGGCCAGGCCGTCGAGCGTGATGGCGGGGGTGGCCACCTCCGTCACCGTGGCGCTGGACCCGTCGGGCCGCCGCTCCACACGCGTGGTCACGTTCCCCGCCGGCGCCACGCACGCCCTGATCCGCTCCAGGTCCTCTGGCAGCACCTTCCCGCCCTGCACCACGGCCGCGAGGGTCCGGAACTCGTTGTCGTCCACCACGCCGTCCCCGTTCACGTCCACCTCCCGGCGCCAGAAGCGCTCGAGCGCCTCGCGCCGGCCCTCCCCGACCTCCTCCGCCGCCTCCATGACCCAGTAGAAGAACGCGAAGGCGTACTGCACGTCCTCGGGGTCGCGGAAGCGGCGCGCCGACGTCGCCTCCCACGCCGGGGCCATGGCAGGCCAGGCCTGGAGCTTGCCCATCTCTACGCGGTCGATCATGTGCGGCATGTGGGCGGGCACCTTGCGGTTCCGCCTGCCCACCACGGAGCTCAGGATGGAGTTGGTGAAGACGAGGCTATCGCCGTACGTGTCAAGGCGCCGCCCGCGGCCGCCGCCCCGCCCTGCTGCCGAAGTGGGGGAGAGCGAGGAGGAGGAGGAGGCGGGGAGCGAGGACACGGCGCCGCGCCACGCCGCGCGGACAAGGCCCTCGAGGCCGGTGCCCGCGGCGGGAGGGGGGCGAGCGGCCGGTGCCGGGGGCGCCGGGGCGAGCCACCGGGCGGCGGCGTCCTCGGCGGCGGCAAGGGGGGCGGCCCAGCCCCACCCGTGCCCGCGCGGCGCCGGCTCTGTCGTTGCGCCGCTCGGCTCTGCCAGGCCTGCCGCCGCCACCGCTCGGATCGCCTCGTCCCTCGCCTTGGCGAGGACCGTCCTTCCCGCGCCCCCGGCTCTTGCAAGCCGCCGTCCGCCGCCCCTCCGTCGCAGGTCGTCGATCGCCCGCCGGAGCACCGCGGGGTCGCGGATGCCCGCGCTCGCGGCGCGGCCGGGGGACTCCCTGGCCGGGCCGGCGTCCGTCGACGCTGCGTCGGCCAGCTCGGCCTCGGCGGCTGGTGACACGGCCGGTACAGCGGGTCGCGGTGACGGCGTGGGCTTGGCGGCATTGCGGGCATGGGTTGTGGCGTTGGGACGGCAGGGCTTGCCCGTGCCCGTCGCCAGGCCGGGAGTGCAGCCGCCTGGGCTCGTGCCGTTGCTGCTACTCAGCCCGGACGCGGCCCCGGCGGCGGCGGCGCCGCCCCCCGCCTCACCGTCGTCGTCGTCATCGTCGCCGCCGTCCGCGGCTGCTGGGGGTTCCGGCACCGACCGGAGCACGACCACCGGCAGGTCGAGGGCGAGGCCCTGCCTCATGACGTCAACGCGGAGGCGCAGGCGCAGGCGAGCCACCGGGACGCGGGTGCCGGGCGGGAGGGCGCCGTTGGCCGCCGCGAGCGCCGGGCCGACCCGGGCCCAGAACCCCCACTCGTCGTCGACCGCCGAGGGGCCGGGGGCCGTGGCGCCGGGGCCCGGCCGCAGCGCGCACCGGGCCAGCCGGACTGCGGCCGCGCTCGGCTCCGAGGACGATGCGAGCGTGGCGGCGCCCGCGGCGAAAGGCTCCAGGCCGTCGCAGGCCGCAGTGCGGGCGGCGGCCGTCGAGCCGTTCCCAGGCGGCGCGGCGCTTGCGCGGAGGAGCATGGCCCGACGCCGCGCCGCGCCGGCCCGCGCGGCATCCTCAGCCGATGGAAGGTTCGCCACGTCGGCGACGGCCACGAGGAGGGAGGCGTGGGGGGCAAGCACCGAGACGGGCAGCCAGGGCTCGGCGTCGTCGTCGTGCTCCGCCGACGTCCACGAGACCCGGACGTCGTCCACCGACGTCGGCCGGCAGGGGGCGTGGTCGGGGACGTCGTCGTCCAGGAGCTCTGCCCTGCTGGCGTTGCGGGACGCGCCGGCGGTGCCGTGCACGCAGCCCTGCATTCGGAGCACCGCCCTGGCGGCGCCGATGACCACGTCGGAGATGTTGATGTGCAGGGCCCCCGAAAACACCGGCTCTTCCAGCGTGACGGCGGCCTCGTCGGCCAGGACGTGGAGGCGGGGTCCGTCGGGCGCTGCCACCCTCGATGCGACGGCGCGTGCCTCGGCGGCGCACTCGGTGGCGTTGGGCGCGGCGGAGGCGTTGGCCGCGGCCGCCGCGTGGCACCGGGCCGCCGCCGCCTCGGATGCTGCCCGGATGGCGTCGGCGGCGGCTCCCACCAGGGCCTCCGCCCGTGACCGCCGCTCCTCCGGCGTGGCGCCCCGCACGGCCTCGGCGCCCGGCACGCCGCCCCCGTACACCGCGTCGGCGCCGCAGTCGCCCGCGTCGAAGCCACAGGCCGGCGTGTCGCACTTGGTGTCGCAGGTCTTGTCGCCGAGCCACGTGCCGGGGCACCCCTCGGCGCAGTAGAAGAGGCCGCCGCCACGGCCCGAGTAGGACGAGGACGAGGACGACGAGGTGGAGGACGAGCCCATGCCCGCGCCGGGCTTGATGTCCGACCCGACGCAGTCGCCAGCGTCCCACATGCAGCGGCTGATGTTGCAGGCCCGGTCGCAGAAGCCGTCCCCGATCCAGCTGTCGATGCAGCCGGTGTTGCACTTTGGCACCTCCCAGCTGAAGTACACGCGGTGGCCCGTGGCGGGGGAGTAAAAGTCCGCGGGCCACGTGTCGGCGCCGAGCATGACGTCATCGTTGAAGTACACGAAGCGGCGGCTGAGGCCCGGGATGCGGTGCAGGTGCACCTCGATGGCAGGGGAGCTGAACACGGGCAGGTGCGACGGGTCCGCGAAGATCTCCTCGTGGGTCACCACCCTGACGCGCGGGTGGGTCACGTCGAGCCACGCCGGGACCTGGCCGCTTGTGACCAGGTGAACGTTCCGCACCCACGGCGCGTACTTGAACAGGCTGCGCAGCGAGAAGCGGAGCTCCTCGTTGTCGCGGTAGCGGTTCGCTCCCGCCTGGTCCCCGGCGTCGGCGCCGCTGCTGTTCCCGGCTGACGCGTTGGCGCCCGGCGCGTCGGGGTCGAGCCCCCGCTCCAGCGCCCGGAACCGCTGCATCTGCGCGAACCACACGGGGTCGCTGCCATTCACCCACGTGTACACCACGTCGATGGGGTCCTGGCAGAAGCGCGAACCGAAGGAGCGGCCGCCGAGGTTGTCCATCAGGCCGCCGCACGGCGCCGAGGCGCGCAGGCTGCCGCTGGCAACCGTCGCGAGGTCCACCACACCCCTTGACACGGCGGCGATGGCAATCGTCGCGCACACGATGCTGCGAGGAGCGGGCGGGAGGCGGTCCGGTCTTGCAGCGGCCGTGCGCGGCACGGAGGACGTGGCATCGGCCATGGCCGCTGCGCCGGCAGCGGGTTGTGCGTGTCGCAGGCCAGCAGCACGGGGCTGACGCAAGCTGCCGCGGCCTCACAGGAACAGGGCGCCGCGAGTCGTCATCGCGAAGCGCGCCGCCCGAGCCCCGACGTGGGATGCCACGCGACCTAGCGGCCCGCATGGCATGGCAAGCGCGCTCCCCTGCCTGCGCGTCCCGAGCAGGGGCGCCGGGACCGGCGGCGGGGCGAGGCGTGCCTCCGCCACGTTCTCACCACGCAATCCAGGTCACGCGCTCTGCAATGCCGCTGCTTGCTCCCGGCCGCGGTGCCTGCACTCCGTCCCGACAATGGCTGCCGCAGACTCGCTCAGTATCGCTCTCGTGGGCGCGGGCTGGGCCACAGCCGTGCAGGCCCCGGCGTTTGGGAGGGCGGGCATCCGCACGGCCTCCGTGGCGGCACGGACCAAGGCCAAGGCCGAGTCCGCGATCGAGGCGGCCGGAATCGGCGCGACTGCGGAGGCGTACGACGACATGGAGGCCTGCGCGGCGTCCGACGCGGCGGTGGTGAGCATCGTGACTCCGCCCCACACGCACCTGCCGCTGCTCAAGGCGGCGGTGGCGGCGGCACGCTGCTCGGTGCTGCTTTGCGAGAAGCCCATGGCCCTGTCTCTCGAGGAGGCCGACGCCATGGTGGCGGCGCTTCCCCGGGACGGCGCGCCGTCCGGAATGGTCGGCGTCGTGGACCACGAGCTCCGATTCCTCGGCGCCGTCCGCGCCATGCGCGCCATCGTTCGGTCCGGCGTGCTCGGCCCGCTGCTCCGCGCGTCCGCGGAGGTGCACAGGCCCGACCGGCTCCTCGCCGACGGCGGCGCGGGGACCGTTCTCGCGTCGCACAACTGGTGGAGCGACGCGGCCATGGGCGGGGGAACGCTCGGGGCCATCGGGAGCCACATGTACGACACCCTCCGGTACACGACGGGGGCTGGCGCGGCGCCCGGCTCCGTCGCGGCGCGGCTGACGCGGGCCCGCCAGGCCCGCCGAGACGGCACCAGCGGCTCCCTACGCGCCGTCACGGCGGACGACCGCGCCGACGTCTTCCTCCTGCTCGCGGCGGGGCCGGGGCCGGCGGGCGGCGCGGCGCCGGAGGCCGTGCCCGCGACGGTCGTTGTGTCGATGACGTCACCGGGCCGGGCCACGTTCAGGCTGGAGCTGGTTTGCGACCGCGCGTCGCTCGTGTACGACGGCGGTAGGCTCCTGGCGATGCCGCACGGCGGGCCCGCGGCGCCCCGCTCGCCGGCCGACGGCGTGGTGGTGTTTGACACCACGTACTTTGGAGCCAGCGCCGGGGAGGACTCCGCGTCGCCGGGCCCCGCCGCCGCCGGGCCGGGCGGCATGTCCCGTAACGAGTTCTCGGCCGGGACGGTGCAGCTGGCGCGCGCGGTGCGCGCCCGCCTGACGGGGGCGGACGTGCCCACGGGCGAGGGTCCAGGCTTGCACATCGGAGCGGACGAGGGGGGCGCGGACGGCGCGGCGGCCGCCCGCGACGGGCTTCGGGCCCTCCTGCGGTCCGAAGCCGTCGTGTCGGAGCTCGGGGACCTGTCCCGCATGGGGCCGGGGGACCTGGAGCGCCTGGGAGCGCGGATCGAGGACGGGCGCGAGGTTCAGCGGTTCCTCGACGAATGCCGCGCCAGCAGCGCCGCCGCGGGCCTCAGGTGAGGTGCGGCGGCGCTGCCTCGGCAACCAGGGCCCCACCGAGCGGCGCGCGCGTGGCACCTGCGCGGCGGCCAGGTCCGGTGGCTCTTGCTGCCACTCAATCAAAACCGAACCACGAGAACAAACCTGGCCGGCGGCACACTCCCGTGCATGGCGGCGGACCCCCTGAGCGAGGATGTCACGGACGAGCTCGAAATGCTAGAGGGCACGTACGGCGAGGCTTACGCCTTCGACGAGGCCAGGGGCGAGGCGCAGGTGGCGCTCGGGGGCAGGTCGGCGCTGGTCTCCATCACGGTTGGCGTCGGTGTCGGCGCACAGGGCTACCCCGAGGAGGCCCCTCCCAGCGTTCGCGTCGTGAGGAGCCTCGGGCTGTCGGACGGGCAGGCAACGGAGCTTGAGGAGCGCTTGCGGGACATGGCGGAGGAGTACGTCGGCATGCCGAGCACGGCGATGCTCTTCAGCGAGGCACAGGAGGCGATGGAGGGCGTCGAGGCGGCGGGCTTCGAGTGCCTCATCTGCCTGGGCCGGTCTGAGGACCCGGCCGCGGGCTTTGCGCCGCCTTGCGGGCACGCGTTCCACCGCTCGTGCTTTTCTCGCTGGATGGCGGAGCACGCGGTCCGCGCGAGCGAGACGGCCGGCTCCAGGCGCGACCGTGCGGCCATGGATACGGAGCAGCGGGCGGCCGAGGGCGCGCTGCGGCAGGTGCGCAGTGTCATGCTGCGCGCGGACTCGGCCGCCGCCGCGTCGGCCGCCCGGCTCGCCGCCACGGAGGCCTGGTACGCGCACATCAAGGCGCTCGCCGAGGGCGCGACGGGGGCCGCGTCGGAGCGTGAGGGGGTGTCGGCGGCTCTCGCGGTGCCGGCCGAGCTTGCGCCCGACGGGAGCAACGCCGCGTCGCTCACGGAGGGCGTCGTGACGGCGGACGACGCCGCGGCCGCGGCGCCCCGCCTCGCCGCCGCGGTCAAGGCCGCTAGGCGGGCCGTTAGGGTCGCGGAGTCGGCGGCGGCGGACGCCGCGAGAAGCGCGGCGAGGCAGGAGGACGACACGTCATCGAGGCTGGGCGCGGTGGCGACGGCGGCGGAGGAGGAGGTCCCCACGCCGTGCCCCGCGTGCGGCGCGGCCGTGACGGCGGAGGAGGCGGCGGAGCTGGAGGGGGCGGGGGAGGCCGAGGAGGAGGCCGGGCCGGCGGAGGGCGACGCGGCGATGGGTGCCGAGGCGGCACGGGCGCACGCGCACCGCACCGCTGCCTTCCGGCGGCAGCTGGAAGGGGTTCGGCGGCGGCTGGGCTGGGCGGAGGCGGCGGCGGCAGAGGCGGCGGCCGCGGCGGCCGCGGCCGCCGCGGAGGCCGATTCCGTTGCGGAGGCCGCACGCGCGGGCGAGGCTGCGAGCGCCGGCTTTCGTGACGGGGGCTCCGGACGCGGCGGCTCCCGGCGCCGGCGCGGCGCCCCATGATGCCGCGACGCTCGCCGCGCGGCCCCCCGAACGAGGCGGGCACGCCGGCAGGCATGCAGTCGCGTGATCGGACGAATGGGGCCGGCGGACGGCGCGGCAGGCGACCCACACGGGCGGCAAAGAGAGGGCGCCCTGGTTCGGGGCGCGGGCTCGGGCACACGGAGACAGAACACACACACACACGACGGCCGGGACAGTCGTAAAATCTACTTGATCAGCTTGATCACGGACTTGAGGGTCCTCGGGTGGTCCTTGAGCGTGGCGAGCATGCCGGCGCGCATGCTGACCTTTGCGCGCCTCCGGGCCTTGCGCATGAGCTTGTAGTCGAACTGCGGCCGGGAGTGGCGGGAACATCACACCAGTGGCCGCACTCAGAGCGCGGAGCATGGCGTATTCGGCGCGGCGGGGGCGCGCGGCTGGGGCGGACGACGCTCACGCCAGGGGTCCGGTCGAGGCAGGCGCTGAGCGTGAGCTTCTCCTTGGTGCACTTGGCCGTCTCGTAGTCGTGCATGCCAAGGCACTCGGCGTACATCATCGTCTCCGAGGGGCAGGGCTCGTACTCGGGGAACACGCCGCGGCTGGCCGTGTAGTGTGAGACGGCCTTCTGGTGCTCGGGGGCGAGGTCCGCCCACCGGAACCCGCGGTTGCCACGGTTGGGCATGCTTCTAGTCTGGCCGGGTTCGCCCCCAGCGGTGAGTGTGGCGTGGCGGGGCCGCGGGCGGCCGAGCCGGGGCGCACGGACGGTCAGGCAGCGGTCGCCTGCTCTGCTCTCGTCTTGGCCCCCGCCCCACAGCCGCCAGGGGGCCCGGTGCCCGCGGCCTGCGCCTGCCATGGACGACGACCCGGGATACCTTGCCATCCAGGGCGACAGGGGGCGGCTTCCGATGTTCTCCGAGGAGCAGGAGGAGGGCTGGCGGGTCACCGCGGCGGAGGACGCATCGCTTGAGCTCGTGAGCCCGCCGAGGCAGCGCTTCCCAACCCTGACTGTGAACGCGGACGGAGTGCCGAGCGGGGCGGCTGGTCTCCGGGCAGCTCGAAGCTCACATCGTGTTCGTGCCCGGGTTGACGCGGATCGCAGGTAGCAGTCGGCGCATGCATCGCCGTGGCGAAGCGCAGCGCGGGAGCTTCGTCCCAGCTGGTCTGCTGGAACACGGACAACCCGACGTCGTCCTTTGGTGAGCGCCGTGCCGCCCGACGCTCGCCCGCGGCGGGCCCCACCTGCCAGCGCCGCGGCTGCCAGCGCTCCGCCCCGCCCGCTCTCCCGCCCTTGCTGCAGAGGTGAAGCTGAGCACCGGGTCCGACACGGTGTCGTCGGCCGCGGTGACGGGCCTGTGGGTCAGCCCTTGCGGCGGCCACGCGCTCATCGCGGCCGCGTACAGCTCCCGTGCGGCAGCCGCGCTGTTCCACGCGGAACTCGGGCCCGGCCTCGACAGCGCGCGGGCCGTCACGGCCACGAGCATCGGCGGGCCGACGGACAAGGTGAGCGATGCGGCGGCAGAGGCGCGGCCGCCTCCGAGCGCTCCGTCACCACCGGTCCCCGCGCCCCTGCTCGCGCCCTCTGCCGCAGGAAGAGGTGACGGCCGTGGCGTGGGTGAATGGAAACCTGGGCGAGGAGGCCGCCAAGGCCCGCGGCCTGTCCCCCGCCGTCCTCGTCACCGCCTCGGGCCTCGTCCTCGAGCTCGCCGGCCTCACCAGCAACGGCGCCCCCTCCCGCCCCGCCCTCGCCGCCCTCGCCTCCCTTGCCTCCATCCCAGGCCTCGCGTACTCCTCCGAAGCCTCCGTCGAGGTCCGTGACGCAGCCGTCGTCCCCACCTCTCGCGGCGCCGCCTCGGGCCGCGAGTCTGCGGAGGTCCTCGTCATCCTCGCCGGCAGAGCCAGGCAGGCCACCATGCTGTGGCAGTTCCGCGGCCCGACGGTCAAGGCCGCCATCCGCAACGGGCTCTGCCACAGCCGGTCCCTCCCGTCGCCCGCCGGGCCCCCGCCGCCCCCCTGCCTCCGCGTCGCCCGCGGAGGGCCGGGCGCGGGCCCCGGCACCGGGAGGCTCAGCTTCGCGCTGCTCAGCGGCGACGGCGTCCTCACCGGGACCGTCGACCCCTCCGCCGCGTCGGCCGCCGACTCCACCTCCGTCTCCGCCGGGAGCCCCGCCCCCTTCCTCCACCTGGGGGCGGAGATCCACCTGCCGCCCCTCCTGGACCCGCGGGAGACCAGTGCGGGGGCCTCCGCCTCCTCCGCAGCGGCCTCCTCCTCCTCCTCCTCCTCCTCCTCTCTCGTCGTCACCGCTGACGCCGCCTCCTCCGCCGCCCGCTCCGCCGCCGTCCGCGCCGTCGGCCTCGCCCTCACGCCCCTCCACGTCTTCGTCGCCGTCCCCCACGCCGTCGTCGCCATCAACCGCCGCACCAGAGAGCCAGCGCGCTGGTCCTTCGAGGTCCCCGAGCTCGTCCCCTCCTTCCGCCGCGGCGCCGACCTCCGCCGCCGCGACCGCGACGCGCCCCCCGCCGGCGCTGCCGACATGGCCCGTCGCGCCATCTCGGCGTGCGTCCAGGACTCGGCCTCGCCGCTGCCGCCCCCCGCGCCCGCCGGCCCCGCCGCGTCCTCGGCCTCGGACCCCGCCGCGCGCCGCGTCGGCATCTTCGCCCTCAGCCAGGAGAAGATGGTCAGAGTGGTGGTCCTTGACGAGGGGCGGGAGGAGTGGCGGGGGCTGGTGCGCCTCGCGAGGGCGGAGAAGGACGGGCCGGCCGCGCGCCGGCTCTTTGAGGAGGCGGAGGGGCAGGCGCGCACGCCAGAGGCACGCGCGTGGGTCAAGGGGGAGATGGCAGACTGGCTCGTGGGCCGCGGCATGGCCGAGGAGGCGGCCGCGACTCTGGCAGAGACGTCCCGGCCGTTCGAGAGCGTGGTGCTGCGGTTCGCGTCGGAGGGGAGCACGCGGGCGCTGATCCGGTACGGGACGGACGTGCTGGAGCGCTTCGTGGGGCAGGAGGAGCCGGAGCTGGGGCGCATCCCGTGCACGGTGCTCGCGACGTGGCTGCTGGAGCTGCACCTGTCCTTCCTCGACGAGGTGGTGGCGCGGAGGGACGAAGGGGTGGCGCTGGCGCGGGACGACGCCGGGGACGACGTGGACGAGGGGACGGCCGAGGCGGAGGCGCTAGACCACGTCGCCATCTTCGCCGGCTGGCTCCACGCCCCCACCGCCATCGGCCTGGCGCTCTCCCACGGCCGGGACCGCGTCTTCGAGGCGCTGTGGTGAGCGGCGCGACGCGACACGCGCACACGCCCCCCCCCCTTCGCCCCCGTCGGGCCCTTCGCTGCCGCCGCCAACGTCTGAATCTGCTGACCCTTGCCCCTGCTTCTGCCAGGCCCCCGCCCCCCCCCCCCATGCCCTCCCCCCCCCCCCCCCCCCACCCCCCCCCCCCCCGG